>WPCJ01190379.1_pt1 | contig 32611 bp, 36 predicted proteins | sample 5399831 | NCBI WGS metagenome assembly WPCJ01 (sample SAMN12869470, study PRJNA574797) | sludge metagenome | isolation source: wastewater treatment of pH10 | place: China:Beijing | collected 2019-05-20 | reverse complement strand
CCTATGCGCTGCGCCGGTTCGTCGACGGCCAGCATGTGCGGGCCAGCGCCTTCGATGCCTATCTCGATGGCACGCTCCACTATCTTTCCCGGGCGCGCATGGCGGCGGGCCGGATCGAGATCGAAGTGCCGCGCCGCGTCGCCGCCGCTTCTGGAATGCTGCTCTGCGCGCTATGATCGCCCTGCCTCGATGAGAGGAGGGAAGATGAACGCCCATTTGCCGATCGTGCTGGCGCTTGCCGCCGCCGTGCCTGCCGCCGGCCCCGCTATTGCCGGCCCCGCTATTGCTGGCCCCGCCATTGCTGGTGAAGTCACCGCTTCGACGGAAACCAGCTTCACCGTCACCGAAAAGGCCATGATCGCCGCGCCGTCCGCCAGGGTGTGGGCGGTGCTGATCGCGCCATCGGCCTGGTGGAGCGACGAACATAGCTGGTCGGGCAGCGCCGCCAATCTCTCGCTCGACGCGCGCCCCGGCGGCTGCTGGTGCGAGAAGCTGCCGGATGGTGGCGGCGTCGAGCATATGCGGGTGATCTTCGTCCGGCCCGGCAGGATGCTGCGCCTCAGCGGCGGGCTGGGACCGCTACAGGCCTTTCCGGCCGGGGCGGTGATGACGGTCACGCTCGATCCCGCGGCGGACGGCAAGTCGACGATGGTCAGCGTCGAATATGCCGTGGCCGGGGCACCGGGCCTGGGTCGGATCGCCGCGCCGGTCGACGGCGTGCTCGCGGCGCAGGTCATCCGGCTGAAGGCGGCGGCCGAGCGCTGAGCCTCGCAACATTACGATTTTGTCATGCCCCGGTCACCGCCCGAGGCGGTGCCGGCGACTATCAGGGGCCATGGCCGGCACGCCCCCGCCGGTCATGCATCAGAGGTCAACCGCATGCGGTTTGCCCCGATGCTCTTCCCGGCGCCGGCCTGGTCGTTCCTCCCCCTGCGACCGACGCCGTGCCATGGTCCGGATCAGCCCCCTTTCCGGACCGGGCTCGCCGGGAAGAGCGCCTGGGACACCGGTGCGCCCTGAAGTCGCCGATGCTGCCCTGGCATCGACGCTCGGCCGGCGGACGCCCCCTTGTCCGTCGGCCACCCCTGATGCCGGGTCGGGCGGAGGACGGACGTGACGCACCATATCCTGATCGTCGAGGATGACGCTGCCGCGGTGGACTTCGTGACCCAGGGGCTTGCCGATGCCGGTTTCGAGGTGGAGGCGTGCGGCGACGGCCAGGCCGGCCTTTCCCGTGCCGCCGAGGGCGATTTCGACCTCTGGATCTTCGATCGCATGCTTCCCGGCATGGATGGCCTGTCGATGCTCGGCGTACTGCGCGAGCGGGGGCTGCGGACGCCGGCGATCATGCTCTCCGCGCTCGGCACGGTCGACGACAAGGTCGGCGGGCTTGCGGCGGGCGCCGACGACTATCTCGCCAAGCCTTTCTCCTTCGCCGAGCTGCGGGCACGCATCGCCGCGCTGCTGCGCCGGGCCGACCGGGCCGAGGCGGACGCCAAGGCGACGCGGATCGTGGTGGGCGATCTTGAGATCGACCTGCTCAGCCGCACCGTCGCCCGCGCCGGCCGCGCCGTGCCGCTGGTGGCCCGCGAGTTCCACCTGCTCGAATATCTGGCCCGCCATGCCGGCGAGGTCGTCACGCGCACCATGATGCTGGAGCATGTGTGGAACTGCCGTTTTGATCCCGGCTCGAACGTGGTCGACGTCCATATCGGCCGCCTGCGCCGCAAGCTGGAGGAAGGAGAGGCTCCGATCCTCCATACCGTTCGCGGCGCGGGGTATCGCCTGGCCGCGGAAGGATAGGGGGATCTTCCTCCTGGCGCATGGCAGGGGCGGCGCATCCGGCTTGCAATGTTGGATTCCGCCTGTTCTGCTGCGCCCGCTTGGCGCGACGGGTTCGGCCGGTCGGCCGGCACCGCCGCGTGCATGCGGGATAGACAAGAGAGTCAACAAAAGCTTCAACCATCCGGTTGAACATGGCGCCCGCAAGGCGGGCCGGGGCATCGGCTTGGCGGAAGCGTCGGATTCGTGTATGACTCCATTTCCGGCGAAAGCCTTTCCCACAGCGCTTGACTCTGCGCTGGTGGACGCATATGTCGCGCATCTTCCGAAACACCGGTATCCGGCGGCGTGCTTGTGCGCTCGTCGTGCCGCCGCATTTCGGAATCAACGCTACGAGATGGGGTGCGAGCTGCCATGCGGCACCCCGTGGAGCTGGGAGAACAAATTTCATGGCTCGTATTGCGGGTGTCAACATCCCGACCAACAAGCGCGTCGTCATCGCGCTGCAGTACATCCACGGCATTGGCGCGACCAAGGCCAAGGAGATCACCGCCAAGCTGAACATCGCGCCGGAGCGCCGCGTTCAGGACCTGTCGGACCAAGAAGTGCTGCAGATCCGCGAGGCGATCGACGCCGGCTACACCGTGGAAGGCGACCTGCGTCGCGAAACCGCGATGAACATCAAGCGCCTGATGGACCTGGCCTGCTATCGTGGCCTGCGCCACCGCAAGGGTCTGCCGGTCCGTGGCCAGCGCACGCACACCAATGCGCGCACCCGCAAGGGCAAGGCCAAGCCGATCGCCGGCAAGAAGAAGTAAGCGCTAGGTCGGAAGGGACAAGAAAATGGCACGTGAACCGCAGCGCCTTCGCCGTCGCGAGCGCAAGAACATCACCGCCGGCGTCGCCCATGTGAACGCCAGCTTCAACAACACGATGATCACCATCACCGACGCGCAGGGCAACGCCATCTCGTGGTCGTCGGCCGGCATGATGGGCTTCAAGGGCTCGCGCAAGTCGACCCCGTATGCCGCCCAGGTCGCCGCCGAGGATGCGGGCCGCAAGGCCGCCGAGCACGGCGTGCGCACCCTCGAGGTGGAAGTGAAGGGCCCGGGTTCGGGCCGCGAGTCGGCGCTCCGCGCGCTGCAGGCGGTCGGTTTCCAGATCACGTCGATCCGTGACGTGACGCCGATCCCGCACAACGGCGTTCGTCCGTCGAAGCGCCGTCGCGTCTGATCGTTCCTGCTTGTTGCCGCGGGCCCAGAGGCGGGCTCGCGGTCTTGCAGTAATTACCTGGCGGGACGCGCCTCTAGTCCCGCCCAACATGAGGAAAGCCCGTGTCGGTCAACGCTAAGAACTGGCAGGAACTCAAGAAGCCCAACGGCCTCGAGAAGAAGCCCGGTGGCGATCCCAAGCGCAAGTCGACCTTCGTGGCGGAGCCGCTCGAGCGCGGTTTCGGCCTGACGCTCGGCAACGCGCTGCGCCGCGTGCTGCTCTCGTCGCTGCAGGGCGCCGCGGTCACTTCGATCAAGATCGAGAACGTCCTCCACGAGTTCAGCTCGCTGGCGGGCGTTCGCGAGGACGTGACGGACATCGTCCTCAACGTGAAGCAGATCGCGATCCGCATGCAGGGCGAAGGCCCGAAGCGCCTCCAGCTCTCGGCCACCGGCCCGGCTGAGGTGAAGGCGGGCGACATCGCCGTCTCGGGCGACATCGAGGTGATGAACCCCGATCTCGTCATCTGCCACCTGGACGATGGCGCGACGCTCAACATGGAGCTGACCGCCGACACCGGCAAGGGCTATGTCCCCGCCGCGTCGAACCGTCCGGCGGATGCGCCGATCGGCCTGATCCCGGTCGACGCCCTGTACAGCCCGGTCCGCCAGGTCTCGTACAAGGTCGAGAACACCCGCGTCGGCCAGGAGCTCGACTACGACAAGCTCACCTTGTCGATCGAGACCGACGGCACGATCACGCCGGAAGACGCGGTGGCCTATGCCGCGCGCATCCTCCAGGACCAGCTGGCGCTGTTCGTCCATTTCGACGACTCGGCGATCACCCGCTCGGCCCCGATCGGCATGGCGGCGGCTGCTCCGGCGGCGGAAGGCGCCTCGGGCGATGCTTCGCAGATCAACCGCTACCTGCTGAAGAAGGTCGACGAGCTGGAGCTTTCGGTCCGCTCGGCCAACTGCCTCAAGAACGACAACATCATCTATATCGGCGATCTGGTCCAGAAGACCGAGGCCGAGATGCTGCGCACGCCGAACTTTGGCCGCAAGTCGCTCAACGAGATCAAGGAAGTCCTGTCGTCGATGGGCCTGCGCCTCGGCATGGAAATCCCGGGCTGGCCGCCCGAGAACATCGAGGAAATGGCCAAGAAGCTCGAGCAGGAGATCATGGGCTAAGTCGTACCGGGCTGGCGCAAGCTGGCCCGGCAACGATCCCGGCCTGGATCTGCCGCGGCCGGGCCTGTGAGGAAGATCGGGTCCCTGGCGGGGATGACGTAAAACTGGGGCAGTCCGCGTCGCTGCCTGGCTTGGGGTACCTTGAACGGCCCCCAGACGAACGGAAGGAAGAAGACAATGCGTCATCGCGTTGGCGGCCGCAAGCTGCAGCGTACCTCGGCCCATCGCGCGGCCCTGTTCCGCAACATGAGCGCCGCGCTCATCAAGCACGAGCAGATCACCACCACCCTCGCCAAGGCGAAGGAGCTTCGTCCGTATGTGGAGAAGCTGATCACCCTGGCCAAGAAGGGCGGCCTGTCGAACCGCCGCCTGGCGCATGCCCGGCTGCTCGACGACGCCCAGCTGGTGAAGCTGTTCGACGTCCTGTCGGCCCGCTATGCGGACCGCAACGGCGGCTATACCCGCATCATCAAGACCGGCCCGCGCGCTTCGGACGCGTCGCCGATGGCGATCATCGAGTTCGTCGATCGCGACGTCTCGGCCAAGGGCCAGGATTCGGGCCCGGTGCTCGCCGACGAGGATTTCGACGCCGTCGCCTGATCGGCCTCGATATCGAGACAGGGAAGGGCGGTCGCACCTGGTGCGGCCGCCCATTCTCGTTTCAGGCCCGAAAGTTTTCCTGCACTTCTTTCGGCCCGTCCGGATTCCCATATCCGGGGCATGCGCAGGAACCCTTCCCGAACCAATATGGGCGCGTGGCTCTCGGCCGCCACGGCGCTGGCGCCGATCCTGGGCGCTTTGATCTGGGCCGTTTCGGAGACTTCGATCCTCGGTTTCGCTTGAGCGCCCGCGCCGGCGCGCTAGCCTAGGGGCTTTCCCATTCGGAGGCCCCATGCGCCGCGCCCTCATCCTGCCGCTGCTCCTCGCAGCCCCCGCCTTCGCCCAGACAAAGCCGGAGACCAAAGTGACCAAGCTCGCCTATCCCGAAACCCGCCGCGTCGACGTGGCGGACGAACAGTTCGGGATAAAGGTCGCCGATCCCTATCGCTGGCTCGAGAACGACGTGCGCAACGACAAGGAAGTCGCCGCCTGGGTCGATGCCGAGAACAAGGTGACGGGCGCCTATCTCGCGACGCTGCCGGGCCGGGAATGGTTCAAGGCACGCATCAAGCAACTCTTCGACTATGAGCGTTTCGGCGCGCCGCAGAAGAAGGGCGGCCGCTATTTCTACCTGCACAATTCGGGATTGCAGAACCAGGCGGTGCTGTTCGTCCGCGACCGGCTCGACGGCGAGGGCCGCGTGCTGATCGATCCCAATGGCTGGTCGAAGGACGGCGCGACCGCGCTTTCCGAATGGGCGCCCTCGGAGGACGGCAGATATCTGCTCTACGCGATCCAGGACGGCGGCACCGACTGGCGCACCGCCAAGGTGCTCGACGTCGCCACCGGCAAGGAGACCGGCGACAGCGTCCATGGCATGAAGTTCACCTTGAGCGCGGTCTGGGCCAAGGACGGCAGCGGCTTCTATTATTCACGCTACCCGGATGTCGCCGCCGACGCGAAATACCAGGCGCTGAACGAGAACCACCGGATCTACTTCCACAAGCTCGGCACGCCCGACAGCGCCGACACGCTGGTGTTCGAGACGCCCGATCATCCCAAGTGGAGCCACTACGCCCAGATCACCGACGATGGCCGCTGGATGGTGATCACCACCGGCGAAGGCACCGACGACCGCTACCAGATCACGCTGATCGACCTGCAGGACCCGGCGCGCAAGCCGCGGGTGATCGTGCCGGGGCTGGAGAATAGCTGGGGCCTGGCCGGCAATGTCGGCACGAAATTCTACTGGGTCACCAACAAGGGGGCGCCCAAGCTCAAGATCGTGACCATGGACGTGGCGGCGGCGAACCCGGCCGCGACCACCGCCGACCTGGTGCCCGAGGACGCCGCCACCCTCGAGGGCGCCGCGATCGTCGGCGGCACGCTGGTGGCGAGCTATCTGGTCGACGCCAAGACGGAAGTGCGCCGCTACAAGCTCGACGGCGGCGCGATCGGCCCGGTCAAGCTTCCCGGCGTCGGCACCGCCTCGGGCTTTGGCGGCGAGCCCGACGATCCCGAGACCTTCTATGCCTATACGAGCTTCAACGAGCCGACGACCATCTATCGCTACGACCTGGCGACCGGCACCAGCACGCCCTGGGCGCGCCCCAAGCTGCTGTTCAAGCCCGAGGACTATCAGGTCGAGCAGCGCTTCTTCGCGTCGAAGGACGGGACGAAGGTGCCGATGTTCATCGTCCGCAAGAAGAGCGTGACCGGCCCGGCGCCGACGCTGCTCTGGGGCTATGGCGGCTTCAACGTCTCCTATGGCCCCAGCTTCTCGTCGTCGCGCCTCGCCTGGCTGGAGCAGGGCGGCGTGTTCGTCCTCGCCAACATTCGGGGCGGCGGCGAATATGGCAAGGCGTGGCACGATGGCGGCCGGCTCGCCAACAAGCAGAACGTGTTCGACGACTTTATCGGCGCGGGCGAATATCTGATCCGGGAAGGCATCACCGGGAAGCACCAGCTGGCGATCCAGGGCGGCTCGAACGGCGGACTGCTGGTGGGCGCGGTGGTGAACCAGCGGCCGGACCTGTTCGCTGCCGCGATGCCGGCGGTGGGCGTGATGGACATGCTGCGCTTCGACCGCTTCACGGCCGGGCGCTATTGGGTGGATGATTATGGCTATCCGTCGAAGGAAGCCGATTTCAAGACGCTCTACGCCTATTCGCCCTATCACAACATCAAGTCGGGCGTGGCCTATCCGGCGATCCTGGCGACCACGGCCGACACCGACGATCGCGTCGTGCCCGGGCACACTTTCAAATACACCGCGGCGATCCAGCATGCGGATATCGGCGACAAGCCGCATCTCGTCCGCATCGAGACGCGCGCGGGCCATGGCTCGGGCAAGCCGACCGACAAGATCATCGAGGAAGCCGCCGACCTCTGGGCCTTCACGGCCAAGTGGACCGGGCTGGAGGTGAAGCGCAAATAGGCAAGGGGGCGCCGTTCTTCTCTCGGGGGAACGGCGCCTTGTCGCAAATCGGTTCAGCCACGCGACAGGCTGATGTGCATAGTTCTCGTTTCGTGAAAGTAACGGAGGGCGGCATGGGTGTTCTGAAGCTTGCGGGCGCCGGGATCGCGGCGGTGGCGATGATGGGGCTGGCGATGCCGGCCCAGGCGCAGGAGCGCTGGCGTCCTTCGCGTGAGAAACACAAGGACAAGTTCGACGTGGGCGATGCGATCGTCGGCGGCCTGGTGGTCGGCGGGGTGCTCGCGCTGATCTCGAGCGGCAAGAAGAAGTCGCACGGCGCGGAACCGGCCGAGGAGCGGGTGCCGATCGATACCGGCCCGGTCGATGGCAGCCGCTATGGCGAGGCGCCGCCGCCCGCGACCGGCTCGATTGCCGAGATGCCGGCGCCGAATTCCGCGCAGTTCGACGGGCTCTATGACGAGGATGCGGCCGCCGATCGCTGCGCGGCGGAAGCGGAGAGCCTGGGCGAGCGCTATGCCCGGCTGGCCCAGGTCTCCACGGTCACCAGCACCGTCTGGAACGGCAAGAGCTGGGTGATCAAGGGGCAGGTGGAGCTGGCCGACGGCTATCGCGACACCACGCGGGAGAGCCATGGTTTCCGCTGCGCCCTGCGCCGCGGCAGCAGCCCGATCGTGACGATCGAGGGGCTGCAGTCGCTCTGAACGCTGCCGGGGGAGATACCGGGGATGCTGTCGCGCGCGCTGTTGGGGATGTGGCTGGTGCTGGCACCGATGGCGGCGCCGGCGCAAACGTTCGACGCCGCGGTTCGTGCCGAGGGGGAGAAGTTCCTCGCCGAGGAGCAGGGCGTCGGCCTGACCATCGGCGTGCTCCGCGACGGCGAGGTGCATTTCCACGGCTTCGGCGAAACCGCCAGGGGCGGCGGCGCGCCGGGCAAGGATACCGCGTTCGAGATCGGTTCCATCTCCAAGACGATGACCGGCCTGTTGCTTGCCCGCGCGGTGCTGGCGGGCAAGGCGAGCCTGGACGATGACGTCCGCAAATATCTGGATGGTGCCTATCCGGGGTTGGCGTTCGAGGGCGAGCCGGTGCGGCTGGTGCATCTCGCCAGCATGACCTCGGGCCTGCCCGACAATCTGCCCGACCTGTCGAAGCTCGATCCCGATCCCGGCCGCTTCAAGCATGCCGAGGCGCTGAAGGCCTATGGCAGGGCGCAGTTCCTGAAGGACTTGCGCACCGTCTCGCCGGCCGCCAGGCCGGGCGAGAATGTCGCCCATTCGAATGTCGCCGCGCAGCTGCTCATCGTGGCGCTCGAGCGGATCTACGGCATGCCCTATGACCGGATCCTGGCCCGCGAGATCGAGGGGCCGCTCGGCTTCGGGGCGAAGGACGCCGCGACCGGCCATGATGCCGAGGGCAGGGTGGCCGCGGTGCTGCCGCGCGACCAGTTCGGCTATCGCTATTCGGCGGCGGACATGCTGCGCTATGCCGCGCTCCAGCTCGACGAGCGCGATCCCGCGGTGGCGCTCAGCCACAAGGGCAGTTGGTTCACGCTCGACAAGCAGAGCTGGGTGGGCCTTGGCTGGATCGTCTCCCGGCTGCCCGAGGGCGGGCGCCAGCTGCGCTATTCGGGCGGCACCTGGGGCTTTGCCAGCGCGATGATGCTCTGGCCCGAGAAGAAGCTGGCCGTGATCCTGCTCGCCAACAAGGCCAGCGACACTGCCCAGGGCCGCCTGGGCGAGATCGCCGGCCGGATCGCGGCCGGTGCCTGGGGCGCGACTCAATCGGCAAACCCCGTCACCCCAGCGAATAAACTTATGCATAATCGCGCGCCGGCCTTTCCCCCGGCGCCGGTTCTGGCTAAGCGCGCTGGGCATGGACCAGCATGCAGATTCCATCCTCATCGTCGATTTCGGCAGCCAGGTTACCCAGCTGATCGCGCGCCGCGTGCGCGAGGCGGGCGTCTATAGCGAGATCGCGCCCTTCACCACCGCCGCCGAGGCCTTTGCCCGGATGCAGCCCAAGGGGATCATCCTCTCCGGCTCGCCCGCTTCGGTGCTCGACGAGGGCAGCCCCCGGGTTCCCCAGGAGATTTTCGACAGCGGCCTGCCGGTGCTGGGCATCTGCTATGGCCAGCAGGTGATGATGCACCAGCTCGGCGGCACGGTGCAGCTTGGCGACAGCGGCGAGTTCGGCCGCGCCTTTATCGAGATCGACGATGGCTGCGTGCTGTTCGACGGCATGTGGCACGAGGGCGAGAACCATCAGGTGTGGATGAGCCATGGCGACAAGGTGACGAACCTGGCGCCCGGCTTCCGCCCGGTCGCGCACAGCACCGGCGCCCCGTTCGCGGTGATCGCCGACGATGCGCGGCGCTATTATGCGATGCAGTTCCACCCCGAGGTGGTCCATACCCCCGACGGCGCCAAGCTGCTGGCCAATTTCGTCCGCCATGTCTGCGGTCTGCAGGGCGACTGGACCATGGCCGAGTTCCGCCAGACCAAGATCGCCGAGATCCGCGCGCAGGTGGGCAGCGGCAAGGTGATCTGCGGGCTTTCGGGCGGCGTCGACAGCGCGGTAGCCGCGGTGCTGATCCATGAGGCGATCGGCGACCAGCTCACCTGTGTGTTCGTCGATCATGGGCTGATGCGCTCGGGTGAGGCCGAGCAGGTCGTCGGCCTGTTCCGCAACCATTACAACATCCCGCTCGTCCATGTGGACGCCGAGACGCTGTTCCTCACCGGCCTGGCCGGGGTCACCGATCCCGAGGCCAAGCGCAAGTTCATCGGCAAGACCTTCATCGACGGGTTCGAGGAAGAGGCGCGGACGATCGGCGGCGCCGATTTCCTGGCGCAGGGCACGCTCTATCCGGACGTGATCGAAAGCGTGAGCTTCACCGGCGGGCCGTCGGTGACGATCAAGAGCCATCACAATGTCGGCGGCCTGCCCGAGCGGATGAACATGAAGCTCGTCGAGCCGCTGCGCGAGCTGTTCAAGGACGAAGTCCGCGCGCTGGGCCGGGAACTGGGGCTGCCCGAGCAGTTCGTCGGCCGCCATCCCTTTCCGGGGCCGGGCCTGGCGATCCGCATCCCGGGAGAAGTGACGCGGGAGCGCTGCGACATCCTGCGCAAGGCGGATGCCATCTATCTGGAGGAGATCCGCAACGCCGGGCTCTATGACGCGATCTGGCAGGCCTTTGCGGTGCTGACGCCGGTGCGCACCGTCGGCGTGATGGGCGACGGCCGCACCTATGATGCGGTGCTGGCGCTGCGTGCCGTGACTTCGATCGACGGCATGACCGCCGAGGCGTTCGAGTTCCCGGGCGGTTTCCTCCCACGGGTGGCGACGCGCATCGTCAACGAAGTGCGCGGCGTGAACCGGGTCGTGTACGACTATACCTCGAAGCCGCCGGGGACGATCGAGTGGGAATGATTTTGGCTACTCTAGAGGGGTCCAAATCTACGCCAGAGTACGACGTAAGTCATTGAAATCAAAAAAATCTCCTGTGCCTCACATACAGAGACATTCGGGGGGTAGCACTCAGGATTGGGGCACCGCCTGACGGTATAGCCACCTCTTGTCCATCGCCAAAACCGTCGTTACCGTCAGGGTCATAGCAGCCCTTGACGGTAATTTTTTCTTCGTAACGACCTGAAAAGCCAACGCTTTTTGGGGCGGGAGAGGTGTGTTTTCGGGCTGACGGTAAAAGTGATTGGAGGCCCCGAAAATGCTGACCGATGCAGCACTCAAACACCTGAAACCAAAAGAGAAAGCTTACAAGGTTACCGACCGCGATGGCATGTATGTCCGGGTTGGCACCAACGGCACTATCTCCTTCCGGTTGGATTATCGTTTGAACGGCAGGCGGGAGACGCTCACGCTCGGAAAGTATGGGGGCGCGGGCCTGTCTCTAGCCCGTGCCCGCGAGAGATGCTTGGACGCCAAGCGGATGGTTGCTGATGGGGTGTCGCCGTCGATCGAAAAGCAACGGGAGAAGCGGCGGATCAAGGAAGCAAAAAGCTTTGGCGAGTTTGGCGAGAAGTGGCTGAAGCTCGGGCCAATGGCGGACAGCACCCGGGCTATGCGGCGGTCGATTTTTGAGCGGGAGCTACTCCCGGCCTGGCGGAACCGACTGCTGACGGAAGTCACACCGGGGGACCTTCGCGCGCACTGCCTTGCCATCGTTGATCGAGGCGCGCCTGCGACAGCAATCCATGTTCGCGACATCGTCAAACAGATCTATGGATTTGCGATTCTGCACGGCGAGAAGATCGCCAATCCGGCTGACGAGGTCGGTCCTGCCTCGATCGCGACGTTCAAGCCGAAGGACCGGTCACTTGCACCCTCGGAGATCCGGGTCTTGTTCAAAGTGATCGAGAAGGTGGCCACGCTGCCGACCATTCGGCTCGGCCTGAAGTTCTTCCTGCTCTCCATGGTTCGCAAGAGCGAGCTCCAGGATGCTGTCTGGGACGAGGTCGACTTCGAGAATGCGGTGTGGTCGATCCCGAAGGACCGAATGAAACGGTCGAAGCCCCACAACGTGTACCTGTCGACGCAGATGCTAGACATTCTGATCGCACTGAAGACCTGCGCCGGAAATTCGCGATACCTTCTGCCGTCGCGCTACGACGCCGATGCTCCGATGTCTCGAGCCACTTTCAATCGCGTCACCTACTCGGTGGTCGAGCAGGCGGAGAAGGAAGGTCTGCCGCTTGAAGCCTTCACCGTCCATGACTTGCGACGCACTGGCTCGACCCTCCTCAATGAGCTCGGGTTCAATAGCGATTGGATCGAAAAGTGCCTCGCGCACGAAGATGGCCGTTCATCGCGTGGCGTAACCGAGCATGACAACGCCGGCGCGGACCTCTTCTGGCGCGTCTTCGCGCACGCGAATTTCGATTTCAGGTCCCCGAAAGCCGTGGCGCTCCGAGAATGAGGAGCCGCGATCTGTCACAGCGGCGAACCGGCGGATGCTGGCAGTTGGGGCACGCCGATCATCAATTTTCTCCCGGCGCTGCCTCGATCTGGGCAGCAGCAATTTCCAGCGCCTTCGCCTCAACCATCGCAGTAATATCGGCGTGAAGGTCGACGTCCTGGCCGGGCGCGCTGAGCGAGAGCACGAGCGCGTAGCGGGCTTTGTCGTTCATTCGCCGCTGGCCGACATGCGATTTCCACCAGCCGCCGACCGGATAGACGGCGATCGCGTCATGGCTGGCAAGATCGACGGCCGCACCGCGCCAAAGATCGCAATGAAGAGAGCCGGCCTGAACGGCGTTCGGCCCCAGTAGCCAGTGGCTTGCCTCCCGCGCAGCGGCATCCTCAGCTGCACGCTGTGCGGTCATGCGCCGCTTGAACGCGGCAGCGGTTTCCGTTCGCTTTTTCATCTCGAACCGAAGCCCAAAGGAGCGGTAGGTGTCCGGCCTGGTCGCGGCTCGTCCGGATAGGTTCGGTTCGATGAAGTATGAAAGTGTAACCTTCATCGTCACGGTCGCGTTCTCGAGCTCCTGCAGGATCGCTCGGGGCCACGGAAGGTCGTAAAAGTGCATTTCATTGAAGACAGGTGGCTGCCCGTTGATGCTCGCATACGGCTGAATTTCGGCCTGCGCGATCATCGTGACATCATTCGCGGCCGAAAGTACCGCACGATCAAAATTGGGTACGCCGAACCCCACTTCGCGAAGGATCGCCTGGCGCCGCCCTTTCGAGATGGACCTCCAATGCGCCCCGTTGCCGATCAGCTTGGAGCGAATTGGCTGCGGCCAATCGGCGGCGTTCACGGCGAGAGCCCGGTAGGTTTCGGGCCAGTAGCCAGGCACGGCCGCTTTGAGGCGCCCGAGGAAATTGCCCGCGACGCCGGCAGCGGCGCTCGTCGCGTTGAACGGGATGAGCGGCTCGCCCTCAACGTCTGATCCGGCCGCGAGCAAGCAGACGGCGGGATGGCTCCCACAATAACCTGCGGCGTCGACGAGCATGTTGCCAGCCTCGAACAGCACCTCGGGTTTGATAGGGGTGAGGTCGTCAGGCAGATCGCGTGAACCCCGACTGTAGGGGCTGCGATTATTGGCCGGGACGAGAGGCAATAGGCCGGGGGGATCCTCGGGGATGGCCTCTTTGGCGGTGTAGCCGCCCACTGTTAGTGCGTTCCAACTTTGCGCCGGGTCTTCGAGCGATTTGAGCGGCTCAACGGCGTCGCGTTGACCAGGTTCTGCGTTGCCGGTTGCGATGAGCAGGAGTCGCTTAGGGTGCTGCGCCGCACTGACGTTATCCGTTCGATCACCCGTCATTGCCCCTGCACAGAGCTGGTCAATGGCGCCGCTCCAACTAGATGGCCGCGCTGGCGAGAAATCCGGCGACGACGTCGCAACGCAGTAAGTTCGAACGGCATCAGGTCGATCGAGCTCGACGCGTGCTACGGCGGCTTGAGTGACGACGCCGTAGTTTGCCGGATCAGTTGCCGGGAAGGCGCGCGGCGGCAGAAACTTCACCGACTCCACCGTGTGGGCCAGCGCCACGGCGCCTTGGTCGTTCATGGCCCGCTCGAGATCGCCGTAAAGCACCAGGCCAGCCATTGCCGTGCCATGGCCACCATGGGGCTCATGGTCATCAGTTCCCCATTGGTCGTTGTGTGTCCAAGCGCCGGCCAGCGCTGGTGCGATCAATGGATGTGCTGCTGACACACCGGTGTCGAGGACGCAAACGGTCGGCGCGCCTTGCTCCGGCGGGGTTACGCGTTCTGCAAGCTCCGCGACGAAGTCCGCCTGAACAAGGGTGCCACCGAGGTCCAAGAACGGCTCGATAGTTCCAGTGGCGAGGCGTACTTCGCTGACTGCGCCGGGCATGCGGCGCGCAACGTCGATCAGCGCGGCGACCGTGGCGTGCACAAAAAGGACGATAGTGTCTGGAAAGGTCAGTCGATCTGCATGGACGTCGAGACCCGCGTTTTGGGCCGCGGCGGCAACGCTGTTGGCGCGCAAAGCGGGCTGCCGGACCCAGAGTTCCCACCAGCGCACCGCAGGATCGTCGAAGTCGACCGGTCCCTGAAAAAGGGTGCGCATAACTGCAGCGCGGATGGCCTCGATCGTCTCAAAGCGATCCACATCCGGCCGGGCATGGTTTCCAAGGTTCTCCTCGCCATACCGTTGGATTTTCTCCCGGATGAACCCGCGCGCCTCGTCAGGGATAAACAACACGGCGCTCTCTGTGCGGTCGTCGTTGCGCTGCGAGCGAAGCACCACGATATCTTCGCCAGGAAATTCGATCTTGGGGATCTTGCTCGCCTTTACTCGGTCCCCATCGGGTGCGAGCGTTTCGACTTCGACGATCGTACCGGGTTTGAGGCCTGCGATCGCCAAGCGCTCGTCTCCGCCAGGCACCGGAACAGCCCCAAGCGCTGCGTTCAGCTGTTGAAGCAGCGTCTCGGCGTGCGCGTGATAGTCGTTCCGCTTCGGCTCTCGCGTCTGAGGGCGATTTGGGAAGCGATATTGACCAGGATCGCGGAAAAGATCGATGGCGACATGCGAGAGGGCACGTTCGCCAAATTCATTATCGGGCATCTACCCCCCAATTTAGGCCTGCGTTACTCCTCCGGGTTGGTTCGCAGACCGCCGTCTAATTCCCCCGATCGCCGAATTTCGCTCGAAAAGCCTGTCGATCCTGCAAAGCGATACGCAGGTCATCGGCCGTGACCTTGGTTTTTCCGGCAAGAATTGCGTCTTTCACGACGGCATCAGCGGCCCGAACAAGCTCGCCTTGGCTCAGGCCCTCGACCACTGGATCTAGCCCGGCCCAACCGCGCGCGCCAATTTTGAACCGGCCGAGCCTGCGTTCAACGAGCAGGCGAGCCGCCCCAGAATCTGGGGTCGAATACTCGACGACCTCGTCGAACCGTCGAGCTAGAGCCTTGTCGAGGATCTCCGAATGATTTGTCGCTGCAATGACGAGGCTGTCGGTCGAGTTCGGTTCTTCCATGAATGAGAGGACGGAATTCAAGACGCGACGAATCTCGCCAATGTCGTTGGGGTCGCCCCGACGGGCGCCGATCGCGTCGAACTCGTCGAGGAGATAGACCGCTCTCGTCTGGGCAATCTGGTCGAACAGCAGCCGCAGCTTAGCGGCGGTTTCCCCAAAGAACCGGCTGAACAAGGCCTCAAGTCGAACTGTGAACAGCGGCAGATGCAGCTCGCCCGCAAGCGCTGACGCTGTCGTGGTCTTCCCCGTGCCGGGCGGGCCGACGAGGAGCATGTGCGTTGCCGGCACCTGGCCGTGATCGCGAAGGACTGAACGATCGCGCTGCTGACGCACCACCCTGTCTAGGCGCCCTCTGATGTCAGGAGCGAGGACCATCGCGTCGAGCTTCGTCTTCGGGAACGCGCTCTCGACTAGGCCCTGCAACTCCCCTCGCGGCCGCGCCAACGGGATGGCTGCCTGGCCCTTCGGGGCTCCGGATGCGAGCCTTTCCCGCGTACTTTGCACCAGCCGTTTAAGCGCCTCGGCGTCGTCCTTGTTGCCCTGGCGCGCTTGTTGTGCTGCGACCTGAAGGGCAATCGAGAGGAACTGTTCGTCGTCCCCGTCGAGGCGAGATTGGAGCAGCGCAACGATCTGCTTGGTAGACATGTGCACTCCTCCTTTCTCAGTCAAAATGGCGTACAGAAAGTGAACCCTCGTGACAACGAAACGTTCGACGCGTGAAGCGTGGAACGACTTTACCGTCGCGGCCGCCTTGCTATATCGCAGAAGGAGGGGAGCAAAATCCTCCAAGAGGTTCCGCCGATTGTGGCTGAATGCATAGTTTTTGAAATTCGGGCAATTTCCCGTGATAAATCAAAAGCGTAGGTTTCTGCGGGTGTGCCCGACGGTAACGACGAAGCAAAAATATTTTTTGCATGACTTATCAATGGGTTATGATGCTTCGAATAATCGAGTGGGAATGAGGTCGGCCGACCCAACGCCGCGCAATCTCTCTGCCTTCCCCATCAAGGCGCCTTGACCAGCGCGGCGCTGACGATTGCGACATGCGTGGCGATCAGGGTCCGGAGGTCTGCGCTGTCGGTCGCAATATCCTTGAAGCCCTTGAGGGCATAGACAATCGACCGGGCAATATCCGCCGACGACAGATCGAGAGCCGATCGGTCAACCGCGTTCCCCAGGATGTCGGCCAGCTGATCTTCGAAAACCTGGTAGCCACTGCAGACGGCTTTGAAGCCCAGGTCGAAGACATCGCGCGCGTCGGGATGGGCCTGCATCAGCTCATACCCTTCGGTTGCCCAGGCATTGCATGCATAGAGCAGCTTCTCATCGACCGTCGGCAAGCCCGCGATCCCGGTTCGGATCTGCGTTATCTTCTCGTCGACCATCGCTTCGACGACGGCCCGGAACACGGATTCCTTGTCTGGAAATGTGAGGTAGAGGGTCGGCCGCGTCAGGCCCGAGGCTTTGGCGATATCCGCCATCGTCGTCCGGCCGAAACCGTAGCGCAGGAATATCGACGTTGCCGCCCCGACGATATGCGACCGGCGTGTGCTTGCTGAATCACTCATGCCCGACACTCTGACATATTGACCATTCATGTCAATGATGCTAGCTGACATTTAGACTAAAAGTGTCATAGTGTCGCGAAGGACAATCATCATGAGCAAGATCTGGTTCATTACGGGAGCTGCGCGCGGTTTCGGTCGCCTCTGGGCGGAAGGAGCCCTCGCGCGCGGCGACAAGGTTGCCGCGTCGGCGCGCAATCCGGATGCCATCGCCGATCTGGTCGGCACCTATGGCGACCAGGTGTTGCCGTTGCGTCTCGACGTCACCGACCGCGACGCCGTGTTCGAGGCGGTGGCAATGGCACATGCGCATTTTGGCCGGCTCGATATCATTCTGAGCAATGCCGGTTACGGCATCATGGGTGCGGTCGAGGAAACGCGCTTTGCGGATATTCGGGCTGTCTTCGAGACGAATGTCCTGGGCACGATTTCCCTCGTCCAGGCCGCCTTGCCCTTTCTTCGCGCGCAAGGCAGCGGTCACATCCTTCCCGTTTCGAGCGTGGCCGGCCTGATCACCTTTCCAACCTTTGGGATCTACGAAGCGACGAAGTTCGCCATCGAGGGCTTTGCCGAAGCGCTCGCTGCCGAGGTTGCCCCCTTCGGAATCAGAACGACAATGATCGAGCCTGGCGCCTATGCGACTGATTTCGGGACTTCGCTGAAAGTCGCCGAGTCGATGGCGGCTTACGACGACGTCCGGGACGCTGTTGCTCAGTCGATGACAAGCTTGGTGCCTGGCGATCCGGCGGCGACCTGGCCGGCCATCGCCAAGCTCGTGGATTCCGACAATCCGCCTTTGCGACTGATGCTGGGCACTGATCTGCCGATGGTCCGTCACGTCTACGGCGAGCGGATGAAAACCTGGGAAGCGTGGGAAGATGTCTCGAAGGCTGCGCACCGGGCGTGGTGAGATTATCGTCAGGCCGGCTGCGTTGACGCATGCGCAGGCGGAATCCAGCCACGATCATAGCCGTGAACCGTTGGTTCATGGCTATGATCGGTGCTACGTGTCGATCGATAGACGGCGAAACCGCGATTTCTCGTGATTGAGCGAAAAATCCAATGTTTTCAAAAAGCGGTACTTCTTGACGGCTTGTCTGACGATGTAGTGCCGGCCGGAAATATTCCGGCCAGGCAGATCAAGCGGTTATGCCGCTCGAAATAATCGAGTGGAGTGAGGTCGGGGCCTAGGTCACCGCCTCAATCAACGGATATCATCATCCCCGCGCAGGCGGGGGCAACGGTATTTCCTGATTGGATCTTGACCCTAGCGCTGCACCAGCGCCGCGACATACAGTCCAAGCGCGATGACGGAGCTCAGGGTGCGGACATGGTTCCACATCGTCCATTCCTTGAGATAACGCGCCCAGATCCCGGCCGCGCCGGGACCGTCGCCGGCCGCGGCCAATGCGTCGTTGAGCGGCACGTTGAAGAACATCGTCACGCCGAACATGCCGAGCAGATAGATCGTGCCGCCCGCGATCATCGCCGGCGCTCCCGGCTCGCCCCAGCGCAGCGCGCCGGCCACCGCGATCAGTCCTGCCGCGACGGTGGTCGCGAGGAACAGCGGCAGGAAGGACGAGCGCACTATGTCGACGTTGATCGCGTTCATCGCGGCCAGGCCCGAGACCGGGGCAATCCGGCCAAGCGCCGCCATGACGAAGGTCGAGAAGGCATAATAGACCCCGGCCATCAGTCCGGCGCCGATTGCCGAGAACCAGAGCAGTCCGGGAACGAGAAAGGTTCGCATGATCCAGGCCCTTCGATTGAATACGAGAATATATCGTATTTGCTAAACCCGATAATATCTCGTATTTGACTCGTCAAGCGGGCATGACGGGAAGCGGAATGGGGCGAAGGCCGGCAGGGACGGAACGGGAGGCGGCACCGTCCGCGGCGCGGGCGCGGATGGTGCCCACGCAGAAGCGCAGCCGCGAGCGGTTCGAGCGCATCCTGGAATGCGCCGCGGCGGTCATGGCGGAGAAGGGCAGCGACGCCTTTCGGATGAGCGACATCGTCGAGCGCACCGGCATACCCTTTGGCTCGCTCTATCAGTATTTCCCGGACAAGGCGGCGATCATCGGCACGCTGGCCGAGCGCTGCAACGCGATCGGCCGCGCCTGTGTGGCGCGCGACCTTGCCACCGTGAAGAGCGCGGCGGACCTGCATCCGGCACTGGGCGATATCGTCGACAGCTATTATCGCATGTTCATGGACGAACCGATGATGCGCGACATCTGGCAGGCGACCCAGGCCGATCGTGCCCTGCAGAAGCTCGACGAGGAGGATGGCGCCTTCCTCGCCAGCCTGCTCGCGGAGGCGGTGCGGCCGATCGCGGGCGGGGCGAGCCCGGCGGCGATCGAGCGTTATGCCCAGCTGGTGATGACGCTGATCGCCGCGGCGGTGCGCCATGCGATCACCTTGCCGCCTGCCGAGGGGAGGCGGGTGCTCGCCTTGTTCAAGCAGCTGTTGCCGGCCGACCTCGCGGCGCTCACCACGCCATGAACGCGGGGGAAACGCTTTCGCCGCAGCAGGTTCGCCGCATCTTCCTGGCGGCGCAGGGTTTCGGCGCGCGCCGGCCCGGCAATGTGGGGGCCGCGCAGCTCCGCCGCACCGTGGACCGGCTGGGCCTCCATCAGATCGACAGCGTCAACGTATTGACGCGGATGCACTATCTGCCCGCCTTTTCGCGGCTGGGCGGGTATGACCGGACCCTGCTCGAGCGCGATGCCTGGGGGCCGCGGCGCGGGCGCAGGCTCTTCGAATATTGGGCGCACGAGGCTTCGCTGCTGCCGGTGGATCTCCATCCCTATTTCCGCTGGCGAATGGCCCGGGCCGAGCGCGGCGAGATCGGCTGGCGCCAGCTCCGCCTGTTCGCCCGCGAACGCAACGCCGAGGCCAGGGCGGTGCGCGACCGCATTGCCGGCGAAGGGCCGCTCGCCGCGTCCGAGTTCGAGAATGGCAGCTCGAAAAGCGGCTGGTGGGAATGGAGCGAGACCAAGCTCGCGCTGGAATGGCTGTTCTGGTCGGGCCAGATCACCACCGCCACGCGGCGCGGCAGTTTCGAGCGGGTCTATGACCTGAGCGAGCGCGTGATCCCGCGCGCGGTCTACGATTTGCCCGCGCCCGATGCCGCGACCGCCCAGCGCGTGCTGATCGAGCGCAGCGCCCGTGCGCTCGGCGTGGCGACCGCGACCGACCTGCGCGATTATTTCCGGCTCAGGCCCGAAGAGGCGAAGGGCGCCGTCTCCGAGTTGGAGGAAGAGGGCACGCTGATCCCGGTCCAGGTGAAGGGCTGGACGCAGAAGGCCTGGCTGCACCGCGATGCCCGCCTGCCGCGCCGGGTGCGCGGCGACGCCCTGCTGGCCCCTTTCGATCCGCTGATCTGGGAACGGGCCCGCACCGAGCGCCTGTTCGATTTCCGCTACCGGATCGAGATCTACGTCCCGGCCGGCAAGCGGACCCATGGCTATTTCGTGCTGCCCTTCCTGATGGACGAGGCGCTCACCGCGCGCGTCGACCTCAAGGCCGATCGCCAGGCCGGCCGGCTGCTCGCGCACCGGGTGACGCTGGAACCGCATGCGCCGCGCGATACCGAGGAGCGGCTGGCGATCGAGCTCGCCCGCATGGCGGACTGGCTCGGGCTGGGCGAAGTGCGTATCGGCGAGACGATCAGGGGAAGCCGATGACCGACGATCTGCCGCGTTGCGCCTGGGCGGTGAGCGATCCGCTCAACCGCGCCTATCACGATGCCGAATGGGGCGTGCCGATCCGCGATTCGCGGGAATTGTGGGAGGCGCTGATGCTCGAGGGTTTCCAGGCCGGGCTCGCCTGGATCGTCATCCTGCGCAAGCGCGAAGCCTTTCGCGCGGCGTTCGCCGGCTTCGATCCGGTGAAGGTCGCCGCTTTCGGGCCCGAGGATGTCGAGCGGCTGATGGCGAATCCCGGCATCGTCCGCGCCCGGGCCAAGATCGAGGCGACGATCAGGGGCGCGCAGATCTGGTGCGAGATGCAGGCGCGCGGCGAGGATTTTGCCGCATTCTGCTGGGGCTTTACCGGCGGCGCGCCGATCCAGAGCCCGGGGCACGGCTTCGTCGCGACCACGCCGCTTTCCGAAGCGATCTCCAAGGAGCTGAAGCGCCGCGGCTTCAAGTTCGTCGGGCCGACCATTGTCCATGCCTGGATGCAGGCGGTGGGGCTGGTGAACGATCATCAGCAGGGCTGTTTCCGCCGCGCGCCCGTCGCCGCGCTCGCCTGAAGCCATTGCGGGCGCCGCGGGATAGTGAGAAAATGGCCGCGAACCGGGTGGGGAAGGGACGATGACGATCAAGCCGCTGCCGTGGGCGCTCGTGGCGTTGGGCCTGCTCGCCGCCTGCTCGCCCGAGCCCGAAAAGCCGGTGGAGAAGGATGCGGCGGCGAATGAGGCCGAGATCATCGTCCCGCCCGCGAGCAATGCCGAGGCCAATGCGGCGAGCGCGCGCGCGGAGGCGCCGGGCATCGGGGTTCGGCTGGCGCCCGAGGAGCTGACGCTGGTGCTGCCCGACGGCTCCTCCCGTCATGTGCGCTTCGGCATGGCCAGGGCCGATGCGGTGCAGATGCTCGCCGGCGCGCTGGGCAGCCCGATCGAGGAAGCGGGCAACCAGGATTGCGGTGCCGGCCCGCTCGGCTCCGCGGCCTTCCGCGACGGGCTCTCGCTCTATTTCCAGGACGGCAAGTTCGCCGGCTGGGACCTGGACGGGCGCGAGGCGGCCGGGTTCGCCACGGCCAAGGGCATCGGCATCGGCACCAGCCGCAAGGAGCTGGAGGCGGCCGGCACGGTGGACGTCGGCGAGACGTCGATCGGCAACGAATTCATGATGGGCGCGCTTTCCGGCCTGCTCAGCTCGCCCGCGCCCGACGGCAAGGTGACCAACCTGTGGGCCGGCGTCACCTGCATCGCGCGATGAGCGTCGAGAGGCTGCTGATCGAGATCGTCGGCTGGACAGGGGCAGCATTGATCCTGGCTGCCTATCTGTTGCTTTCTTCCGGCAGGCTGACGGGCCGGTCGCGCGCCTATCAGTGGATGAACGTCATCGGCGCGGGCTGTTTCGTGGTCAACAGCGGTTGGAACGGCGCCATCCCCTCGGCGACCTTGAACGTGATCTGGATGCTGATCGGCGCAGTGACGCTGTGGCACATCGCGCGGCGCCCGGCATGATCCGGCAGGCATGCGCCGAGGATGCGGTGGCGGTCATCGCGCTATGGCGGGATTGCGGGCTCACGCGGCCGTGGAATGATCCCGGGCAGGATTTCACCCGCGCGCTCGCGGCGGAATCCGCGACGATCCTGGTCGCGCAGGGGGAGGGCGGCGAGATCATGGGCAGCGTGATGCTGGGCGACGACGGCCATCGCGGCTGGGTCTATTATCTCGCGGTCGCACCCGCCGCCCGCGGCGTCGGACTGGGCCGCGCGCTGATGGCGGAGGCGGAGGCCTGGCTGCACGCGCGCGGCTGCCCGAAGATCCAGCTGATGGTGCGCGAAGGCAATGCGGAGGCGCTCGGCTTCTACGAAGCCCTCGGGCTGGAACGGCAGGGCGTGGTCACGTTCGGCCGTTTCCTGAACGACCAGGCGGGGCGGCATTCCTCTCCCTCCGGGGCGGATTGGTCGGATCGCGATCCGTCCTAGAGCATCTCGCCGGGCAGGGTGCTCGCCTGCCGGATCCACGCGGCCAGTCGCGCTTCGTCGATCGCGTCCTCCTCGCGGATGTCGAGATAGCGCACGTCCTGCTGTTTCGATGGACCGGGCGGCACCGGATCGAGCGCAGCGCCGCGGAAGAAGGTGAGCTTCACATATCGGTCGAAGCAGTGGAAGGCGAGGAACCAGCCTTCCCGATCGGGCGCACCGTAGAAGGGCGTGTTCCATTTCACGGCCTTGCGCACGCCGGGCACGGCGCCCGCCACGAGATCGTCGATCGCGCGCCCGATCCGCTGCTTCCAGCCGGGCATTGCGGCGATATAGGCCTGCACCGGCGCGTCGCCTTCGCCCTTGGGAATCTGGGGATTGCCGCCGGACAGGAGCTTCGGCCCGGTCATGCCCCGCGCTCCCCGGTCGGGCGCGGGCCTCTCGGCGACGAGAGAAGCGCGGCGCAATAGATGCCGATGGCAATCAGGAACAGCAGGAAGGCGGCGACCACCGGCCCTCCGATAGTGTCGTCGAAGTTCGATGCCTCTGCCAGCGTGAGCAGGAGCGCGGCGCCCGCCCACAAGACCAGCAGCGCGACGGGAAGGAACAGCAGATGCGGGAGCCAGGGCATGGACGTGCGCTTGGACCAGCGCCAGAACAGAGCCGCGACCGCGATCGGTCCATAGGTGACGATGAGTTCCCCCGCGATCCGGCCCGCCACCGTCGCGGGCGAGGCATGGGCGAGATAGAGGCTGGCGGCCGATATCGCGTGCCGTGCGAACAGCAGCGTCGCAAGGATCGCCGCCGTCAGCGCCAGCTTGTCGAACCGATTCATCGCGCTGTTCTCTCGGCACCAATTCGGACACCCAGCCTAGTGCATGGCCCGCCGGATCGAAAGCCGACTGTTTTCCGCCGCGAAGCACGCTATCGCATGGCCGAAACCATGAGCAGGCGAGGGCGCGACGTGACGGTCACCATGTACGGCATCAAGAATTGCGACACGATCAAGAAGGCGCGCGCCTGGATGGACGAGCATGGCATCGCCTATGCCTTTCACGACTACAAGGCATCGGGGATCGATGCGGTCCGGCTCGCGCGCTGGAGCGGGATCGCCGGCTGGGAAGTGCTGCTCAACCGGGCGGGCACCACGTTCCGCAAGCTGCCCGATGCCGATCGCGAGGGCATCGATGCCGGCAAGGCGGCGGCGCTGATGCTGGCCCAGCCTTCGATGATCAAGCGCCCCGTGCTCGAATATCCGGGCGGGATCCTGGTCGGCTTCAAGCCGGAGAACTACGCCCGGGCGCTGCTCTGACCGGCGCGCGCGGGCCGCGCGCGTTCACGCCTCCCAGCTGAACACTTCCTCGAGCGGCTTGCCGAACACCTGGGCGATGCGGAACGCGGCTTCGAGCGACGGCGAATATTTGCCCTGCTCGATCGCCGCGATCGTCTGGCGGGTGAGGCCGATCTTCTCGCCCAGCTCGGCCTGGGTCATCTCGCCGGCGAGGAAGCGCAAGGTGCGCACCTGGTTGACCACCCTAGCCATGCCAGCCCCTCCGATAGCTCAGCAGGACCAGGCAGTGGTTCACCGCTTCGGCGATCACGATCGCGAGCAGCGCGGTATTGACGATCTTGGGCGGCGGCTCACTGAACGGCATGACCACGCCGACCAGGATCGTGCCTGCCATCAGCGCATAATAGCCCGCGGACGCGCCGCGCCGGGCGATCGCCTTGTCGCGTTCGTCCGGGCGGCGGCCCGCGGCGCCCGGGGCTTGGGCGGCGAGGACGATATGGCCGATGATCACCACCACCGCCTGGGTCCCGGCGATGATGCCGAAGCTCCACAGGATGTCGAACAGCGTGGGCGGGGTTTCGCGCAGCGCCATCATCGGAAAGTAGATGCCATAGGCCACGGCCATGCAGATCAGGGTCAGCCAAGCGGTCTTCTCACGATAGGCCATGTCAGTGCCCCCTGCGATAGCCGGCGATCTGCGCGGCATAATGGACGATCTCCGCGATCACGATCGCGCCCATGATGGCATAGGCCATGTCGATCCTGTCGAAGCCCAGATGCACGCTTCCCGCAACGCAGAACACCAGCGCGATCAGCACGGGATAGGCAAGGGCATAGGCGCGCCGGGCGATGTCGCGGTCACGCTCGTCGCTGCCGGCGCTGGCATCGGCGGGAGCGAGCGCCGCGGTGACGATCGCGGCACCCGTGGCGAGGATCGTCTGGAGGATCACCGCGGCAATGAAGCCGGTGAAATAGACGGCGCCGTGCAGCTTGCCGCCGGTCGCCAGCATGAAGCCGAAATAGCCGCCCCACACCAGCGCGGTGGTGATCATCGAGATCCAGGCGATCTTTTCCTTGAATGGCATAACGCACCTCAGGTTCGAAATATATAACTCAATGTTGAGTATTATTGACATTGAGTCAAGTGATTCGAACCCTCCCCTCCGTCATCCCCGCGAAGAAGGGGATCCAGAGGTGTCGAGCACCATCCTGCGTGGCCCTAGATCCCCGCCTGCGCGGCGATGACGGAGGGGGCATGGGGACGACGGGATGGGATGGCGGGGACGGGACGGCGGGGACGGGACGGGAAATGAGGATGGCGGGGGTGGAAAATCGCAAGGGGGCGTGAGGGGGGGGCGTGAGGGGGCGGGGTGGCCCGCCGGACGCCGTTACACTGGCGACCCTCGTCGCAACCCGCTAGACCCGCCGCCATGTCGCACGTCACCATGGATACGGCCACGAGCCGCGCAAACCCGACTCCCGCTCCGATGAAGCGGCTCACCGTTCCCGCGATTCGCGATCGCAAGGGCAAGGATCCGATCGTGATGCTCACCGCCTATACGACGCGGATGGCGCAGCTGCTCGACCCGCATTGCGACGTGCTGCTGGTGGGGGACAGCCTGGCCCAGGTGATCTACGGCCTGCCTTCCACCCTGCCGGTGACGCTGGAGATGATGATCGCGCACGGTGCCGCGGTGGTGCGCGGCAGCTGGCACTCGCTGGTCGTGGTCGACATGCCCTTCGGCAGCTATGAGCAGGGCCCCGAACAGGCCTTTGCCTCCGCCGCGCGCGTGCTTGCCGAGACCGGGGCGGCCGGCGTGAAGATGGAGGGCGGCGAGACGCTGGCGCCCACGGTCGAGTTTTTGACGAAGCGCGGGATCCCCGTGGTCGGCCATGTCGGCCTCACGCCCCAGGCGGTCAACGCGCTTGGCGGCTATGGCGCGCGCGGCCGGAGCAACGCCGAACATGCCCAGATCCTCGACGATGCGCGGGCGATCGCTGCCGCCGGCGCCTTCGGCATCGTGGTGGAAGGCGTGGTCGAGACGCTGGCCCGGGAAATCACCGCGGCGGTCTCGTGCCCGGTGATCGGCATCGGCGCCTCGGCCGAGTGCGACGGCCAGGTGCTGGTGATCGACGACATGCTCGGCATGTTCGAGCGGACCGCCCGGTTCGTGAAGAAATATGACGATCTCGCCGGCCGTATTTCCGCCGCGGTTGAAACCTATGCCGCCGATGTTCGGTCGCGGGCCTTCCCGGGCCCCGATCAGGTCTATGCGCCGCGGGATTGACGGGCTACCGAGCGCTCTGTTGATTCCCGCACGGCACGATTTAGGTTCGCGCCCGCAAGAGACGCATGGAGTAGATTTTGGCGCTTCCCCCCTCCGGCACGACAGACGAAGCCTTCCTGCGCGAAGTCGACGAGGAATATCGCCGTTCGCAGATGCTCGGCATCTGGCAGAATTATGGACGGCTGATCATCGGCGCCGTCGTGGTCGCGTTCGCCGCGCTCGGCGGCTTCCTGTTCTGGCAGCATCAGACCGATGCCGCCGCGGGCGCCAAGGGCGAGCAATATGACGCCGCCCTGCGCAACATCGAGCAGAACCAGCTCGACAAGGCGAACCCCGAGCTTGCCAAGCTCGCCGCCAGCGGCACCAACGGCTATGCCGCGATGTCGTCGATCATCGAGGGCAATCTGCTGCTGCAGAAGAAGGATGCGAAGGGCGCCGCCGCCAAGTTCGCGGCGGTTGCCGGCAATGGCGGCTTCGCCAAGCCGTTCCGCGATTACGCGCTGCTGCGCCAGACCGCGGTGGAATATGACACGCTGAAGCCGGAAGTGGTCGTCTCGCGCCTCCAGGGTCTCGCCAAGCCGGCTTCGGCCTGGTTCGGCAGCGCCGGCGAAATGGTCGCGGCCGCGCAGATCAAGCTCGGCAAGCGCGCCGAGGCGGGCAAGCTCCTCCAGCAGATCGCCCAGGGCGGTGACAATGTGCCGGATACGACGCGGCAACGCGCGGTTCAGCTGGCGAGCGTATTGGGGATCGACGTCCTCGATCAGTCGAAGGAAAAGCAGGCTAAATGAACAATAAGCTGAGGGTGGCTGGGGCCCTTGCGGCACTCGCGCTGGTTAGCGGCTGCGGGGTACTCAAGGGGCAGGGCAAGAAGACGCCCGTGCTCGGCGAGCGCGTTCCCATCCTGATGTCCGAAAACGACATCACCAGCGACAAGTCGCTGGCGAATGTCGACGTGCTCGTGCCGGAAGCGACGGCGAACGAGGACTGGAACCAGCCGGGCGGCAACGCCGCCAAGTCGATGGGCCATCTCGCCTTGTCCGCCACGCCGTCGCAGGTGTGGAGCCAGCAGATCGCCAAGACCTCCAAGAAGGAGCGTCTCGCCGCTTCGCCGGTGGTCGCGGGCGGCAAGCTGTTCGTGATGGATACCGACGGCCAGGTCCATGCGCTGGATGCCGCCACCGGCGCCGAGCTGTGGCGCGCCGCGACGGTGAAGGCCGATGGCAACAAGACCGCGCGCTTCGGCGGCGGCGTCAGCGTCTCGGGCGAGCATGTCTTCGCCACCAACGGCCTGGGGGACGTGGTGGCGCTCAAGGTCGCCGATGGTACCGAGCTGTGGCGCAAGCGTCCCGGCGGCCCGCTGCGCGGCGCGCCGACGCTTGCCAACGGCAATGCCTATGTCGTCACGCAGGACAACCAGCTCTTCGTGATGAAGCAGGAGAATGGCGACGTCAGCTGGACCGCTTCGGCCAGCCTCGAATCGCAGGGCGTGTTCGGCGTCGCGGCGCCCGCCTCGGCGCAGGGCACCGTGATCGCGGGCTTCTCGTCGGGCGAGCTCAACGCCTATCGCTACGAGAATGGCCGCTCGCTGTGGAGCGACGTGCTGTCGCGCAGCAGCATGACCACTTCGGTCTCCTCGCTGTCGGACATCGATGCCGAGCCGGTGATCGACCAGGGCCGCGTCTATGCCGTGGGGCAGGGCGGCCGCATGGTCGCGATGGACATCGCCACCGGCAACCGCATGTGGGAGCAGAACATCGCCGGCATCTCCACCCCCTGGGTGGCGGGCGAATGGCTGTTCGTGGTGACCGACGACGCCCGGCTGCTGTGCCTCTCGCGTACCAGCGGCAAGGTGCGCTGGATCGCGCCGCTCAAGCGCTACAAGAACGACAAGAAGCCCAAGGATCCGTGGAACTGGATCGGCCCCGTCCTGGCCGGCGGCAAGCTGATCCTGGGCAGCACGCGCGGCGAGCTGGTTTTCGTCTCGCCGACCGACGGCAGCGTGAGCTCGACGATCGAGCTGAAGGCGCCGATCTCGCTCCAGCCGGTGGTGGCGAACCACATGCTCTACATCCTGGACGACAAGGGGCGCCTGACCGCGTTCCGCTGAGCATCTGTCCCGGCCATGGCAGGCGGGCGGGGCCGAAAGGCCTCGCCCGTTGCTTTTTTGGGTGCCATGCCGTTTTCCTCGTCTGAACATCGTCGACAAGAGTTTTCACGCCATGCCATTGCCCATCGTCGCCATCATCGGCCGGCCGAATGTCGGCAAATCGACGCTGTTCAACCGGCTGGTCGGCAAGCGGCTCGCGCTGGTCGACGATCAGCCGGGCGTGACCCGCGATCGCCGCGAGGGCGATGCGAACCTGCTCGGGCTCGAATTCCGCATCATCGACACGGCGGGCTATGAGGACGAGGACGCGGCGACGCTGCCCGGCCGGATGCGCCAGCAGACCGAGGCGGCGGTGCAGGAGGCCGATGTCGCGCTGTTCCTGGTCGATGCCCGGGCCGGCGTGACGCCGCTCGACGAGGAGATCGCCCGCTGGCTGCGCTCGACTGACCGGCCGATCATACTCGTCGCCAACAAGGCCGAGGGCCGCGCGGGCGAGACCGGCGTGATCGAGGCGATGGCGCTTGGCTTCGGCGATCCGGTGCAGCTCTCGGCCGAACATGGCGAGGGCATGGGCGACCTGTTCGAGGCGCTGCTGCCGCATGTCGAGCGCGAGGAAGAGGAAGTCGAGGAAGAGGATCCCGACAACCCCAATGCCCCACTCAAGCTGGCGATCGTCGGCCGGCCGAACGCGGGCAAGTCGACGCTGGTGAACCGTTTCCTCGGCGAGGACCGGATGATCACCGGGCCCGAGGCCGGGATCACGCGCGATTCGATCGCGATCGATTGGGAATGGGAGGATTTCGACGGCAATATGCGCCCGGTCCGCCTGATCGATACGGCGGGGCTACGCAAGAAGGCGCGCGTCGAGGAGAAGCTGGAGAAGCTCTCCGTCGCCGACACGCTGCGCTCGATCGACTTCGCCGAAGTGGTGGTGCTGCTGCTCGACGCCACGCGCGGGCTCGAGGTCCAGGACCTCAAGATCGCCGATCGCGTGCTCCAGGAGGGGCGCGCGCTGATCATCGCGCTCAACAAATGGGACGTGGCCGAGAACGCCTCCAGCCTGTTCAACGGCGTGAAGGGCGCGCTGGACGAAGGGTTGGCGCAAGTGAAGGGGGTGCCGCTGCTGACGGTCTCCGCGGCGACGGGGAAGGGGCTCGACACGCTGATCGACGTTGCCTTCAAGACGCGCGAGGCCTGGTCGCGCCGCGTCTCCACCGGCCAGCTCAATCGCTGGTTCGAGCGCGCGGTCGAAGCGAATCCGCCGCCCGCCCCCGGCGGCAAGCGGATCAAGCCGCGCTACGTAACCCAGAACAAGACGCGCCCGCCCAGCTTCGTGCTGTTCGGCACCCGCGTCGACCTGCTGCCGATGAGCTATCAGCGCTATCTGATCAACGGCCTGCGCCGCGAATTCGATTTCGGCGCGGTGCCGGTGCGGCTGACCTTGCGCGCGCCGAAGAATCCGTTCGATCGCGATAAGGAATGAGAATCCAATCGCTTCCGTAACGATCCTGACCCCAAATCAACCCTGTGTTTACACACGGGCGATACCTTTCGGAACGCTCTGGAGGGTGCGGAGTAGGGGAAAGAAGCGATGACCGGCAACGAGCAGCTGGTGAACTGGGACAGTTTTGCGCAGGCGCGGGCCGAGCTCGGCGCCAATTTCGTGCGCATTCTCGGCTATTTTCGCGAAGACGGCGTCAAGTCCGTTGCGCGAATCGAGGAGGCCATGCGGGCGAACAATGCCGCGTCGATGGTGATTCCCGCGCATACGCTGAAGGGCGAATCGCGCCAGTTCGGCGCCGATCCGCTGGCGGACCTAGCCGAGACGATCGAAATGAGCGCGCGCCTGTGCATCGAGCGGCAGGACACGCCGACCGATGTGCTCGAACATGTGGTGCAGCTGCGCCCGCTTTTCGAGGCGACGCTGGCGCTGCTCGAGCGCGAATCCAACCCGCTGGTGGAGCGCCGCCCGGTGTTCGGCCGGCGCTCGCTCGCCGGCTGACCGCCGGGGCCCGGGTTGAGAATCCAGGCGAGCTTTTGAGAGTATTTCCGTCATCCCCGCGCAGGCGGGGATGACAAGGGAGGGATGGCGGGGGACGACGGAAGAAGTCAGGACGGCAAATAGAAGCAAAGCCCTGGTCAGGCTTTGACCCTAGCTCGCCTCGGCCGCCTCGCTGTTGAGCTGGATATAGTTCTCCAGCCCCATGCGGGCGATCATGTCGAACTGCTTCTCCAGCGTGTCGACATGCTCTTCCTCGCTTTCGAGGATATGAGCGAACAGATCGCGTGACACATAGTCGCGCACGCTCTCGCAATGCTGGATCGCGTCGCGCAGCAGCGGGATCGCCTCCATCTCCACCGCCAGATCGGCCTTGAGGATCTCCTCCACCGTCTCGCCGATGCGCAGGCGGCCGAGCAGCTGGAAATTGGGCAGGCCGTCAAGGAACAGGATGCGCTCCGCCAGCTTGTCGGCGTGCTTCATCTCGTCGATCGATTCGTGGCGCTCGAGCTCGGCCAGCTTGGTGACGCCCCAATTGTCGAGCAGCCGGTAGTGCAGCCAATATTGGTTGATCGCGGTGAGCTCGTTCTTGAGCGCCTCGTTGAGATAATCGAGGACCTTGGGGTCGCCCTTCATTGCCGCCACCTGTGCTTGTGATTGGATTTCGGGCGGCAGAATAGGCGCGGAACGCCGGGTTGGACAGTCAGAAAATGGCTGATTTCTGCGGTTCTTGGCTGTTGCGAACGTTACGCAGCAGCACGTTCCTGGGCGATGATCTCGCGTGCGAACGGCACGCATTGTCCGCACTTGGCCTGGCACCCGAGCGCCCGATAGGCCTGGCAGGCACTGGTCGCACCTTCGCGCGCGGCGGCGCGTACCTCACGTTCCCGAAGAGCATTGCAAACGCAAACGACCATCAGACCCTCACAACTCTCGCGGGAAGAGGTAGGGCTATTGACACTGATTCGCAAGACTATTGCGAGGCACTCGCATTACTATCTGGCGCGCGCCCATGGATCGGCTGGAAGCTCCCGCGCGCCAGGCTGCGCCACAGCCATTCGAACGGGCCGAATCGGAAATGGTCGAGCCAGGCCCTGGACCAGAGCAGGATCAGCGCCCAGATCGCGAAGACCACCAGATAGAGCTGCCAGCGCGTCAGCTGCCCATACCAGCCCAGGCCATAGCCGTAGAAGAGCGTGGTGCAGATCAGGCTGGTGGCGAGATAGTTGGTGAAGGCCATGCGCCCCGCCGCGGCGAGGCGGGCGGTCAGCGCGCCGCCCGGCCGGGCGAGGAGCAGGATCAGGCAGATCCATCCCGCGATCATCGGCGGGCGGACCAGCGCGGTCAGGGGCAGCATCGCCGCGACCACGCGCATGTCGAAACCGGAACGCCATTGCCACCATGCCAGCGCGGCATAGGCGGGCAGGCTGATGCCCCAGCAGACGATCAGCCAGCGGCGATAGCGCGCCCGCGTCCATGCGCCGCGCAGCATGCCGCTGCGCAGCGCCGCCATGCCGAACAGCATATAGCCGAGCGTTTCCGGCCCGAAGAAGACGAACAGCGCGAACAGGGCGCCGCCGTCCTCGCGCACCCGATCGGCGAGGATCGCGCCATAGCCGCCACGGTGCAGGGCGAGATCGCGGGCGATGTCGGCCGGGGCGGGAACGCCGAAGGCCTGGGCATAGTGGCGGAGCTCGGCGCCATGCGGCGCGCTCGCCTGCAGCTGGACGATGCCCAGCGGAATGGTCGCGAACAGGACCGCGCCGGCCAGGGCGAGCATGGTGCCGAGCACGAGCAGGCGCGGCACGGGCAGGCTGCGCATCGCATAGGCGATCATGCCGATCATCGCATAATGGGCGAGGATGTCGCCGTGCCAGACCAGGAACAGATGGGCGATGCCGAAGACGAGCAGCCAGGCCATGCGCCAGTAATGCGCGCCGGCGGGGCTGCGCCCGCCTGCCTCGGCCCGCTCGATCACCAGCAGCGTCGACGCGCCGAACAGGAAGGAGAAGAGCCCGCGCATCCGCCCGTCGAACAGGACGAAGTTGATCGCCCAGGCCGCCAGGTCGGCCCCGTGCCAGCCGCCATAGGCGCGCGGGTTCACATAGGCGGCCTCTGGCATGGCGAAGGAAAGGATGTTGAGCAGCAATATGCCCAGCACCGCCACGCCGCGGACCATATCGAGGGAAGCGAGCCGGATGCCCGCGGCGGGAGCCGGCATTCAACGCCGTGCGGCGATCAGTGCGATCGGGATGCCGACCAGCACGATGTGGCAGAAGAGCTGGGTCGCGACCGTCTGCGGGTCGAGATGCGGGAAGACGGCCGGCCAGCGCAGCGGCAGCACCACCAGGTTCATCACCGCCCAGCTGGCGACGCCATAGCCGATGCCCGCGACCATGCGCCGCGCCTTGAGCAGGGGCAGCCGGTCGGCGGCGAGGATGAACAGCGCCGCCATCACCGCCATGATGGCGAAATGGACCGCCAGCGGTCCCTTTCCCGGCGCGACCGGCTGGG
>WPCJ01089572.1_pt1 | contig 32634 bp, 33 predicted proteins | sample 5399831 | NCBI WGS metagenome assembly WPCJ01 (sample SAMN12869470, study PRJNA574797) | sludge metagenome | isolation source: wastewater treatment of pH10 | place: China:Beijing | collected 2019-05-20 | reverse complement strand
CATCGACCGTGGCCTCCGGTGCGGCAGTCGGCGCCTCCGCGGGTGCTGCATCGAACCGCTCGGCCGACAGCGGCGCCACCTCCTATTTCGTGGACGCGTTGTTCCGCCCAGATGCGTCGAGGCCTGCGGCACCCGGAGCCGAAGGGGATGCCGCTGCGGCGGCGCAGGCTTCGCGCATCCTGATTGCCAGCGCCGCCGCCGGCGAAATCTCCGCGGACGACAAGGTCTATCTCGGTCAGCTCGTCGCTGCCCGCACCGGCCTTTCCGAAGCCGACGCAACCGCGCGTGTCACTGCCGTGCTTGCGAAAATCGATCAGGCCAAGGTCAGCGCGCAGCAGGCTGCCGACACGGCACGCAAGGCCGGCGCGACTTTCGCCCTGATCAGTGCGCTGTCGCTGGCACTCGGCGCCTTCATCGCCAGTGCCGCTGCAGCACTCGGCGGCAGACAGCGTGACGATGAGGAGGCCGCCTATCTGGTGACATCCCGATAGGTCTTCGCGCGGGCCTCGGCTGAAACGCCGAGGCCCCGGTTTTCTCATGAGATTGGGCCCTCGAATGCACCGCAAGCTGGATCTGCGTACCGGAATGCCGGTTTGGCAGGCATATCGCGCACCGCGCATACCGACGCAAAGTCTGACACGCGACGTCAAATGCGACGTGCTGGTGGTGGGGCTCGGTATCAGCGGTGCGATGATCGCCGAGGCGCTGACCGCGCAAGGTCTCTCCGTCGTCGGCGTCGACCGGCGTGGCGTCATGCAGGGCTCGACGCCAGCAACCACGGCGCTGGTGCAGTTCGAGATCGATCAACCGCTCTCCGGGCTCGGCCAAATGATCGGACAAGCCGACGCAACACAGGCGTGGCGGCGTTCGCGGCTCGCCGTGACCAATCTTCAGGGCCGCATCCGCGAACTCGGCATCCGCTGCGACATGACGACGGCGCCATCCCTTTATCTTGCCGGAGACGCACTTGGTCCGGCGGAATTGCGCAGGGAAGCCGAAGCCAGGGCCGGCATCGGCATCCGCGCCACCTATCTCACGCCGAAGGTGCTGAAGGACACTTTCGGCATCGCGCGCAAAGGCGCGATCCTCAGCCAGGACAATCTCGCCCTCGATCCGCGCAAGCTGACCTCCGGCTTGCTGAACAAGGCGCTCGAAAGAAAGGCGCGTTTCTACACGCCGGTGGAAGTCATCGCACTTGCCCCTGGATCCAATGGGGTGGGTGTGGAAACCCGGGGCGGGCCTGCCATTTCGGCGCGGCACGTCGTGCTGGCCACCGGCTATGAGCTGCTGGATATGGTGCCTTCGAACACGCATTCCATCATTTCCACCTATGCCATCGCGACGAGACCGCAGAAGCGAAAGCTGTGGTCGCAAAATGCCCTGATCTGGGAGGCTTCCGATCCGTACCTCTACATGCGCGCGACCGCCGACGGGCGGGTGGTCTGCGGCGGCGAGGATGAGGACTTCGCGGATGAGCAGAGCCGGGACAGCCTGCTGGCCGACAAGGCGCTTACGCTGTCGGCCAAGCTTAATGCGCTGTTCCCTCAGCTGGATGCAACGGCCGAGTTCGCCTGGGCGGGATCTTTCGGCACCACGACCACGGGCCTGCCTTACATCGGCGAGTTGCCCGGCTATGCGGGTGTCTTCGCGGCGCAGGGTTATGGCGGCAACGGCATCACCTATTCGCAGATCGCATCGGAGCTGATCGCCACGGCCATCGCTGGCGGCGAAGACGGCGACGCGGGTCTCTTTGCCTTTGGCCGGACCAGCAAACTGCGGCAGGTAGTGGACTTGGCCAGTAGACTCGCGCCCTAAAAGTTTTGCAGCTTCCCGACCAGCATCATGGGGCCAACTCTTTGCAACCTTGTTCGTCCGGCGACGTTTGGCTCCGAGGGAGATGTTGGGACACTCTCAACAACGCTCGAGGAGAAGCAAATGCTACGGATTTTGGCCACCATCGTGTTTGGTTACTGGGCGTACCGCGTTGGTCGGGAACTGGTCGACAGCGTGCCGGAGGATTTTGACATCGTTGAGCGACCGGGTTCGGTTTCTGAGCGGGCGAGGCCACGCCGACATCTATCCGCAACTCACCGCCACTGATGAGGAGGGGCGCATGCTTGCCATGCCGACTACCTGTCGGCATTCGATGATGTCAGGTTTATCATAGCCGCTAACGCAGGCCTCCGGAGTCGGTGCGGCTCGCACCCTGATGTGCCTTGCGTCAACGATGGCGCAGGCGTCTCTGAAACCACGCAACCGGCTGCGGCTAAGCTGCCCGCCACCCAAGCCCCGATGTGCACGGCTAGCGGTGTTGCTCCCTGCGTTGCCGTTCGATCTCTTCCGGCTCCTCTTCATCGATTGTGGTCAATTGATCTTTGGCTTTGGAGTTGGCGCGCAACAACTCATCCAGCTTCGCCTGCAGCGCCTGTGTGTCGCGATGCTCTGCTCGCTGAATGAAGAGTGTCATGGCCCATGTCGCCAGCGTGGCAAACCCATGCCAGTCAAAAGTCTCCCTTTCGAAGGTGAGCCACAACGCAGCATAGCCGACCAGGACCAGAAATGCCCATGGACGGGCAGTTGCCGTTCCCAAATGTGTCAGGATGCTTGCCGTGCGCAATTCTGTCGTTCCTTCTTTCGATAACCACAACCTCACATTTGGTCGTTGTAGGGCACCTTGGTCCGGCCAACCTGCTTGGCGAGTTCAGAAAATGTCGGGAGGGTTGTCCTGCGCGATTCCGTGTTGGCGAGCCTGAGCAACCGCACGGGAAAGCAGACCGCATCCCGGTTGGATGGCGACATATCCTCGAAGAGGTGTTCGTCGCCAGTGAGGGATGCTTCGATCTTGCGCAAGGCGAGATCGATCTCCTCGACGGAGATCAGGCCTTTGCGAACCAGTTCGCCATTGATGGCTGCAACGGCCATCAACAACCCTTCGATCTGAAGATTGGCTACGTTCATCGGGCGTCATTCCTCACCACGTGATGATCTCTGGACTGTCGCAAGAGCGCTGAGCCAAGCCGTGGCATGGCGCAACGAGACAGCAGTCAGTCGAGGCGCACAGTCGCAACCTTGTCCCGATAGTCCTCCTTCGGATCGCCCATGCCGAGAAAAAGCTTCACGCCGGCGACGACGCTTGAGGCATCTTTCCAGATTTCGGCTTGCCCCGGCTCGAAAGCGAGCAGGCACAGTCGAGGGTCGTCCTTGCCGCCCTCAAACCAGGCAGCCACGTAGCGATTCCAAAGGCGGTCGATCCGGCTGCGATCGTTGTCTGTTTTCAGGGTGCCCTCGACTGTTGCAAAGATGTCGTGCCCTTTTGCTGCATAGATCAAAGTGGCAGGCGTCGGCGTCGACGCATTTTCGGCAAGGTCAGTATCTTTCGCAGTGAAGAAATAGACTGTCTTGCTATCGTCATCGAATTGCGCAGTCATCGGTTTCGGATGCACCGCTCTTGTCCCGACCATGGCGGTCATGTCGGATTGAAACGACTTCCAGAACTTCTCAGCAAATTCCTGTTCATTGGCCATGGTGCGGTCTCGTGTGAGTTGGTGTTGTGGAACAATGGTGAAGGGAGAGCCACTTCGCCATCAGTGATGGGCGTGGAGATCAGCGTTGCGCTTGCGGGTGGCGGCAGCTTTCCTGGCTGAGGCCGAGCGTTGCGCCTTCGATCGTGACGCGGAAGCTTCGCCGCCTTTCTCCCCGCCTTTATGGGCTGCGGGATGACCGGTGTGCTTGCCGCGTCCCGAACCACCTTCCTTTTTTCCGCCACCGTCGTCCTTGTTGACCGTTGCCCATGCACGGCGTTCGGCTTCCTTCGCGGAAACCCCGCGCTTCTCGTAGCCTTCGGCAATGTGGTCGGCCTTGCGCTCCTGCTTGTCGGTATATTTGGATTTTTCTCCACGGGGCATGATCGACTCCTGTTGATCACTGGGTGAGGTGAACAACATCAACCGGCGAAGCCATCGCGCGTTCCGAAAACATGGGATGCCCTGCCAGGTGCTGCAGGTCGGACGGGTCAAGATGCTCGTCTGCCATTTCGTTGGCCAGGAAAAGAAACCGGGAAAAAGGCTTCCTGTTCACCGTACCGTCAGGCCCGGTTGACACGACCTGCAGCCTTTGAACAACGCGACAGACGAGCGGCAAACGGTACGACTATGAAGGCGTGTCCGCGCACACTCATTCTGAGTTTCGCAGGGTTTTTCAAAAGGCCGCTTCTTCAACCGGTGGATAGGCGATCACGAGCGACATCGGCTTGTTCCGGACGCTTGAAACGTGAGACGGCCAAAAACCCGGAACCTGAGCCGTTCCTTTCGCATTGGACATTGGCAGTTCTCGCAACCGGCGAGGTGGAACGTGCCAACTGACAAACTCTCTACCTACAAGTCGAAGCGGGATTTCGAAGCGACGCAGGAGCCGAGTGGCAGCCTCGACGTCAAGGCATCGAACCGCCTGCGCTTCGTGATCCAGAAACATGATGCAAGCCGCCTCCACTATGATTTCCGGCTCGAACTGGGTGGGGTGTTCAAATCCTGGGCGGTGGCCAAAGGCCCGTCGCTCGACCCGCATGACAAGCGCCTGGCCGTCGAAGTCGAGGACCATCCGCTGGACTATGGCGATTTTGAAGGAACCATTCCGAAAGGGCAGTATGGCGGGGGTACCGTCATGCTGTGGGACCGCGGTTATTGGGAACCTGAAGGCAAAGGTTCGATCGAGCAGCAGCTTCGAAAAGGCGACCTCAAGTTCCATCTTGATGGCAAACGCCTGAAAGGCAGCTTCGTCCTGGTGCGGATGGACAGCGATCGCTTCAAGGGCAAGCGCAACAACTGGCTGCTGATCAAGCATCGCGACGACACATCGGTCGAGAACGATGGCGCCGCAGTGCTCGAAGACAATGCCACGTCGGTGGCATCCGGTCGCTCGATGGATGAGATCGAATCCGGCAAGGGCCGCAAACCCAGACCCTTCATGCTTGCGGCGGATGTGATCGATGCCGACGCTGTCTGGGACAGCAAGACCGGGTTGGCGGCGGAGAAACGCAAAGGCGCACGCGGCAAAACGGGTTCGCATGCCGAGATACCTGCTTTCATCGAACCGCAGCTTTGCCAGACGCTGTCGCGTCCTCCGAATGGCAAGGGCTGGCTGCATGAAATCAAGTTCGACGGCTACCGCATCCAGATGCGCATCGCAGGTGGGGAAGTAAGCCTCAAGACCCGCAAGGGCCTCGACTGGACTGGTCGGTATCCCGCGATTGCTACTGCTGCAAAAGATCTGCCCGATGCAATCATTGATGGTGAAATCTGTGCACTCGACCACAGCGGCGCCCCCGATTTTGCGGCGTTGCAGGCAGCGCTCAGCGAAGGCAAGACGGCAGACCTTGTCTATTTCGCCTTCGATCTGCTTTTCGATGGCAACGAGGATTTGCGGTCCCTGTCTCTGACCGAGCGCAAGGCACGCCTGCAGAAACTGCTTTCTGCCTTCGACGACAGCGAAAACATCCGCTTCGTCGAGCATTTCGAGACAGGCGGTGACGCGGTCCTGCGATCCGCCTGTCGCCTGTCGCTGGAGGGCATTGTTTCGAAGGAGGCCAAGGCTCCTTACTTTTCGGGGCGATCGACGAGCTGGGCCAAGTCCAAATGCCGGGCAGGGCATGAAGTCGTCATCGGGGGATACGCCTCCACGCAAGGGCGCTTCCGCTCCCTTCTGGTCGGAGTTCATCGCGGCAAGAGCTTTGTCTACACGGGCCGGGTCGGCACGGGCTTCGGCGGGAAAAAGGCCGAAGCGCTGCTTGCGGCCCTCAAGCCGTTGGAGACGTCCCAATCGCCCTTCACCAGCGGACTGGTGTCCAATCGCGGCGACATGGTCGTCTGGGTCAAACCTGACCTGGTGGCTGAGATCGAATTTGCCGGATGGACGGCCGATGGCCTGGTACGACAGGCCGCCTACAAAGGCCTGCGCGAAGACAAACCCGCCGGCGATGTCGAGGCCGAAAGACCCGCGGATCCGGACACGGAACTTGTCGTGCCTGCTCCCCCGACGTCGCGGTCATCGCGGCGCGGCGGCAAGGCAAATGTCATGGGGGTCCTGATTTCGAGCCCCGACAAGGTGCTATGGCCTGCCGAGGCCGGGGCAAAGGCAATTACCAAGGAAGAACTGGCACGCTATTATGAGGCCGTCGGGCCTTGGATGATCAACCATATCCGTGGACGCCCGTGCTCGATCATCCGCGCGCCGGATGGCATCAACGGGGAGAAATTCTTCCAGCGTCACGCCATGCCCGGCACGTCCAACCTGCTTGAGCTGGTCGAGGTTTCCGGTGACCGCCAACCCTATCTGGAAATCGACAAGGTTGAAGGCCTGGCAGCCGTCGCGCAACTCGGCGCGGTCGAGCTCCATCCGTGGAACTGCGAACCGCATCAGCCTGAAGTGCCGGGTCGCCTCGTCTTCGACATCGATCCCGCACCTGAAGTACCATTCGAACGAGTTGTCGAGGCAGCGCACGAATTGAAGGAACACCTCGAACGACTGAAGCTCGTCGCGTTCTGCAAGACCACGGGCGGCAAGGGATTGCACGTGGTTACGCCCCTCAAAAAGGGAAAACGCCGGAAATTCACCTGGGACGAAGCCAAGGACTTCGCGCATGCGGTGTGCATGGTCATGGCCTCCGAACGCCCGGATCGATATCTGACCAAGATGTCGAAGAAGCTTCGGCAGGGTCGGATTTTTCTCGACTACCTGCGTAACGACCGGATGGCGACCGCGGTGGCGCCATTGTCGCCGCGAGCCCGGGATGGCGCGACAGTCTCGATGCCGCTGACATGGAGCCAGGTCAAAAAGAACCTCGATCCAAAGCGATTCACCATGCGCACCGTACCGGGGCTGCTTTCCAGGACTTCCGCCTGGTCGGATTACTGCGATGGCGAAAGACCGTTGGAGGACGCCATTTCTGCTTTGCGCCGGACCACGAAAACGTAGATGGCGAAGGACCTGGAATTTTCGCTTTCCAGTACGAACCGAACTGGCGCCTAGAACCAACCGGCTCTCATCAGTATGACGATCCAGGCAATGCTGATCGCTCCAAAGATTGCGGCCACGGTCAGCAGCGTTTGCGCGTCACGACGTATCTGCATTTGAGTTCACCGCGCTTTCTGTTTTTCCTTCGCCAGGCTGGCGCGCAGGGCGTCGGTTATGGAAATGACGTTGCCGGGCGTTTCCCGGGTGGAGGTCTTCTTTGCCTTTGCCGATTTCTTCGCGCCTGCCGCACGCTTCTTGATCAATTTGCCCAAGCGGTCCTGCAACTGGTCGTGGGAAAATTTCGGGCTCCAGGCAGCGGTGTCTTTCGCTATGGCCTTGCGTATCGGCTTCAGGGTTTTCTCAGTGATCTTTGCGGCGCCGATTTCGCCAAAATAATCAGCCGCGTCGCGGACTTCGTCGCCATAGCGCAGGGTCCAAACGACAATGCCTTTGTCGCGCGAGCGCAACAGGACCGCCCGTTCGCGATTGGCGATCACCAGTCTTGCTATGCCTGCCATGTTGGTAGACTTCATGGCTTCGCGGATCACCGCGAAGGCCTCCGCGCCAACCTTGTCGTCTGGAACGAGGAGGTAAGGCCGGTCGTACCAGATCCAGTCTATCGACTCGACGGGAACGAAGGTCTCGATGTCGATGGTCCGGGTGCTTTCAAGGGCGACGGCCTCCAACTCCTTGTCCGTGAAGACAATCAGTTTTCCTTCCTCGACCTCATAGCCCTTGGCTTCATCATCCTCGGCAACCGCTTTGCCGGTTTCCGCGTCGAAATACTGGCTTCTGACGCGATGTCCGCTCTTGCGATTGACCGTATGAAAACGGATCTGCTCACTGCCGGAAACCACCGGCGTCATCGCGACGGGACAGGTCACGAGAGACAGTTTGAGGTATCCCTTCCAGAAAGCCTGTCGCGCCAAAAACGTCGTCTCCATGCTGATAGGAGACGAAAGCAGATCGCGCGAAAGACGTTCCATTTTTTCGCCTTGGCGAATGGAAAAGGGCGGCCCGGCGCCGCGGGCAGGGTGAACAGTCCAGGATAGAGCCAAGGACGCATCAGCGCGTCCTCCCGATCGGCTCCTTTCCTGCCCGCAGGGGTTGCTCGATCGCGACGCAAGCCGAAGCGGCCGAGATTGCGATTTCGGTTCCGAACCTTCGCGACCGGGCGGCGAAACCCTCCAGGATCGCGGCTGCGACGCTCCCGCTCGCGGCAAGCGGAACCAGCCGGTTGCTGGTGCCGGTCTCTGTCGCCCCATCGCTGTCGCCCAATACGATGGGAAGCAGGTCGATGCCGTCGAGTGCTCCGTCTGCGCCATAGCGGCAGGTGGCGACGATGCTTTGCCAGACCTCCGGAGCGCTCCACTCGGTTTCTTCCGGTGGCACGTGGAAGAGGAAATTTCCAAGCCCGTAGAAGATCGGGCAGGAGTTGTAGATTTCCAGTGCCTGGAGAACCGGGGCGCCATGGCTGACGAAGAGATCGGCTCCGGCATCGATGCAACTGCGCGCAAAGTCCTGAACCCAGGCAGGCACGTCCTGCCATCCTGCCTCCCAATGATGGTGATGCAGATAAGCGATCACGAAGTCGCCCCGCCCCGCCGCCCGCCGCATCGCAGAGAGATGCTGGTCGAGATTGTCCCGGTCGACTTCAACGAAGCGGCCAAAGCCGGCTGCCTGCCTGAAGAGGGTGCCGTAGAAATTGAGCTCATTCTTGTCGCGCGCTGGCACCGGATCGTCAGGCTGCGCGTAATTCACCAATTCAATCGGCGATGTCCGCAGATCTTCGCTCAGCTCGCCGAGACTGCGAAACGTTTCGACCGGCACACCAACCGTGCGCAGGGTCTTCAGCTGGTTCACGCCAGGGCGCGATGGTCGGGACGCAGTTCGGTTTTCGGCATACATGTTGGCCGGCCCGGGGCCGGCATCCATCGCAAACAGCGTGACGTTGCGGCCGCCGAACTGCCGGCGTCCGGGCTTCGTCGCGTCCGTTTCGTCGGTTCCGATGCCCGCATGCAGAAAACCGCGTGACCACACTTCACTCAGTGTCGACAGGATCCCGGCCGGTCCGAGGTCGAAGGCGTGGTTGTTGGCCAAAGCGAGCGTGTTGAACCCCATCGACTGCAACGTGTCGAGGACCTCCGGCCGTGAACAGTCGAAATATCTGCCCTTGGTTGGCCATCCCCCATATTGGCCAAGGATTGTCGATTCGAAGTTGGTGAACACGACATCGGCCTGTTTGAGGACGTCCAGGACCTCCCAGAACTGTTCCTGCCGGATGTGCCGCACATTCTTCTTGATCAGCGACTGGCCGGTCAGGGCCACACGAAAAGAACTCATCATCGAACTCGCCAGGGGTTGGAGATCAGGAGCGCTGCTGCGCCCGTCACGGGGAAACGCCGGTGTGCTATTTCGTCGACGCCGGCGAAATGTCGGTCTTGAACCATTTCTGGCTCAGTGCCTTGATCGTTCCGTCTTCGACCGCCGCCGCGATGGCTTTGTCGAAGCGCGCTATCAGGTCGGTGTCGTCCTTGCGCATCCCCGCGCCGACACCCGGTCCCCAAAGGCCACCATTCACCTGTGGTCCAAAGAAGACGGCCGCTTGCCCTTCCGGCGTTTCAAGGAAATCGCGCCAGGTGAAATAGTCGGCAAGCCCGCCGTCCACACGCTCGGCTGCGATATCAAGCTTGAGATTGTCGAGGCTATCGTAGCTGCGCAGCGTCACCACATCGCCGAACAGTTCCTTCAGTACGGCCTCTGAGTTGGAGGAGCGCAGCACGCCGATCGTCTTGCCGCCCAGTTGCGATCGCAGACGCTCGATCACAGCCTTTTCGCTTGTCCCTGGTGCTGTGAGGCTGAGCTTTTGCTTGACGTCGCCGGGGTCGAGGGCCAGCGCCTTGCGCACGATGAACTGGTTGTACCCGGCGGCGTAGGGAACCGAAAAGGCGATCGATTTCTTGCGCTTCTCCGTAATTGCCATGCCAGACATAATGACGTCGTACTTGCCGACAAGCAGCGCCGGTATGATGCCATCCCAATCCTGGGCGACAAACTTGCACTTGATGGCGATGCGCCGGCACAATTCGAGACCGACATCGACGTCATAGCCGTAGAGCTCGCCATTGGCGTCGGTTCCGTCCCAAGGGGGCGAAGCTCCTTCGGTGGCGATCGTTATCGAACGCTGGTCTTGAGCTTGCACTGCTGTTGCCGGAGCTAAAGCAATGCAAAGCAGAGCGCTGGCCATGGCTATGCGCATGAGACACCTCTTGTGGTTGCGGTTGATCGAGAGTTAAGGCTGACGCTAGGGTGCGTGGGCCGGATGGATGCGCAGTGCGCGCCGCTTCGGTCGTCTTTCGCTCGACAGGTGGACTTCAAGCAGCCGCGTTGCTTTGACAGCGATCGATGTCAGCAGCAGGTAGATCAAGCCTGCGACGACGAAGATTTCGTAGGGTGCGAAGGTTTCGGAGACCATCCGCCGCGCCATGCCGGTCACTTCAAGCAAGGTCACGGTGCTTGCCAGCGACGATGCCTTGATCATGCCCACGATCTCATTGCCGTAGGCGGGCAGCGAAATCCTGAATGCAATTGGAAACGTGATGAGCCGGGCGACCTGAAAGCGCGTCAGCCCAAGAGCGGCAGCTGCCTCGATCGTGCCTTTTGGCACGGACTGCAGACCCCGGCAGAGGATCTCGGTGGTGTGCGCGGCGCTGTTGATAGAAAAAGCCAGCAGCGCGCACCAGAAGGGATCGCGCAACACGATCCAGAAAACACTCGCCCGCACGGCGGTGATCTGGCCCAGGCCATAATAGAGCAGGAAGAGCTGGACCAGCAGCGGCGTGCCGCGAAACACATACGTATAGCAGAGCACGGCAAGCGACAGTTCTGGCCGCGCGAAGGCACGGATGAACGCCAGGGGTATTGAGACGACAAAGCCTGCAGCCAAGGCGAGGACGGTCAAGGTGAGCGTCAGCTTCAGTCCTGATGACAGGACCATAGCCGCGTCGAGCATCGTGCCGAGTTCCATGTCCTGCCCCTACCTTCCCAAGGCCGGGTAGCGGCGTTCGGCAACCCGTATGGTGAGAAGCGTCAAGGTGGTGAGGGCCAGATAGCAGGCCGAGGCCGAGAGATAGAAGGCCAGCGGCGCGCGCATCGAGCCGGCGCCGACAAAAGCCACGCGCATGATGTCGGTCAGCCCGATGACCGAAACCAGCGCCGTATCCTTGAAAAGCGAGATCCACAGATTGCCATAGGCCGGCAGCGCGAAGCGCCACATCTGGGGCGCGACGACCAAAAGCCAGCGTTGCCAGGCGTTGAGGCCAAGCGACTTTGCAGCTTCCGCCTGGCCTGCCGGGACTGCGGCGATGGCGCCGCGAAACACTTCGGTTGCATATCCGCTGAACACCACGGTGAGGGCGATCACGCCCGCCGTGAAAGCATTGATCTCCACATAGCGCCCCGCAAGGCTGGTCGCGAATGCCGTTCCGCCGAAGTAGATGAGCAGGATGATGACGAGCTCGGGAACGCCGCGAACGACGGTGGTATAAGCGGTGATCAATCCGGCAACCGCCGTCTGGTTTGCAGTACGCGCAACCGCCATCGACAAACCCAGGCTGGTGCCAAGGAAGCCGCTGACCAGGGCGAGGCCCGTCGTGACCAGGAATGCGTTCGCAAACTGGTTGGCAAAACCATTCATGTATAGACCACGTATCGTCATCCAATCGACATCGGTCAGATATCAAATCTTTCCTCAGGCATAACCTAAGGTTGTTGATATAATTTCGAGTAATTGGAAGTTAATTTCTCTGTATTGAGACAGAGTATTCGGTCTGAAATTCGGTTCAATATATAAATTGTATTATTTTTGCTATAAAATCTGATTATATGCTTGCCAAGGTCGGGCCTGGTGACGGCGGGTGAATGATGTTTGTCGGCCCGACAGGGCCGCTGCCGCGGTGAAGTGAGCGTTCGCAGACCCAGTCAGCCGCTACCGGTCCGGGGCGATGGGACGCAACAAGGTGTGGACCTCGCTCTCCAGCACGCTCGAAATCCGCTCCATCACACCTAGGCTTGGATTCCTTTGCCCGCGTTCGATGCCGCCCATGTAGCTGTAGGCGAGCTCGGCTTCCGTCGCGAGCGTCTCCAACGTCATGCCGCGTTGCAGGCGAACTCTGCGCACATTTGCCCCAAAGATCTCCGCCAGCCGCATGCGCGCATAGCGATAAGCAATCGGCCTGCTTTACCAGTCACTATAATGACTATACGGTGACGGATTCGCGTTTGACGTTGCTTCAATCCAGCAACGGTCACGGCTTTCAATGCTGCTCGACGTCAGGCGCACTTTGGTTCGATCCGACATCCCGAGGAACACGACACATGGAGTTGTCGCACAGCGGACTGAAACTGCGGCAGCTTCAGGTCTTTCGCGAAGTGCTGCGAGCCGGTTCCACCCGACGCGCAGCCATCGCGCTGGGCATCAGCCAGCCGGCAATCAGCCAGAACGTCAAGCAGCTCGAGGCGACCCTGGGAATTCCCCTGTTCGAGCGCTCGTCCAACCGTATCCTGCCGCTGCACAAGGCCTGGGAATTGCTGCGCAGCGTGGAACTGGCGCTGAATGCGCTCGAACGCCTGGAAGCCTCGATCTTCGCCATGAAGAACGATGAACGGCCACGCATCGGCATCGCAACGCCTGCGGTGTTCGGCTTCGTCACCTTGCCCAAGGTTGTCGCAGCGATCCGCGCGCAGACCGGCTCCACCGTGCGGACGATCTCGGGCACCTACGATCAAATCGGCGAGCATATCCTGGCCGGTCGGGCCGATCTTGGCATTTCGCGGCTGCCAGTCGACCAGCGCCTGTTCGATTGGGTCCCCCTGGGCTCCGCGCGCAACGTCTGCGTCTTTCACCCCAGCCATCGCTTCTCCGAACTGTCGCTGATTGAAGCGCGTGATCTGGCTGGCGAGACGATCGTGGACATCGACCCGCACTACGCATCGCACCAGATGAACATGAACGCCTTGCGCTTCGAAGGGATCGAACCGGACATCCTGGTTGAATACGATTCCAGCGGCCACGAAGCCGGCTTTGTTTCAGCGGGGCTTGGCATTTCGATCACAAACGAAATCATCGCCCGCGAATACGCTGCCTTTGACCTGACATCGAAGCCGGTCGAACCGTCGGCGCTCTACCACTATGTCGCTCTTTGGCAAAAGGGCAGGGTGTTTACCGACGCGTTGAAGGCGTCGCTCGACGTGATCGTGTCAGCATTCGGCAACGCTGCTGCAGCGTCCGGCATGCGCAAACGCGCCTGAGACTTCCCGCGATTGCCGGCTCCGAACGCGAGGCGCTTGGATCCAGACGACGCTGAAGTCAGTTTCCCGGAACGAATGCTTCCACATGGCATTCTGATCCTAGCCGAGTCCGCCTCACCGGAAAGGGATCGCCATGACTGCGAGCGCAAAAAAGCCTTCACGAACATCCGCGAAAATCCACGACCAGAAACTGGTTCGAGGAGAAGGCGGTGAACTTCATCAGATTGCCGAAAATGAGGGCCAGATCCTGACCACGGCGCAAGGTGGGCCGGTCGGCGACGATCACAACACCCTGAGGGTCGGTGCAAGGGGACCCAGTCTTGTCGAAGACTTCCACTTCCGGGAGAAGCTGTTTCATTTCGATCACGAGCGCATCCCTGAGCGCGTCGTGCACGCGCGCGGATACGGTGCGCACGGGTATTTCGAGACTTATGACAGCCTGGCCAAATACACCAAGGCCGACATCTTCCAGCGTGCTGGCGAAAAGACGCCGGCCTTCGTGCGCTTTTCGACAGTGGCCGGCTCGAAAGGGTCAGTCGATCTCGCGCGCGACGTGCGCGGCTTTGCCGTCAAGCTCTACACCAGGGAAGGCAACTGGGACATCGTCGGCAACAACATCCCGGTATTCTTCATCCAGGATGCAATCCGGTTTCCCGACCTTGTTCACGCCGTGAAGGAAGAACCTGATCGCGCTTTCCCACAGGCCCAATCCGCACACGACAACTTCTGGGATTTCATATCGCTTACACCGGAATCGATGCACATGATCATGTGGGTCATGTCCGATCGGGCGATCCCGCGCTCCTTCAGATTCATGGAGGGCTTCGGCGTTCACACCTTTCGCTTTGTAAATGCCAGGGACGAGTCGACCTTCGTCAAATTCCATTGGAAACCGAAGCTTGGTCTGCAGTCGGTGGTCTGGAACGAGGCGGTCAAGATCAACGGCGCGGACCCGGACTTCCATCGTCGCGATCTGTGGCAAGCAATCCAGTCCGGAAACTTCCCCGAATGGGAGCTGCGCGTGCAGCTGTTTGACCAGAAGTTTGCCGACGGCTTCGATTTCGACATCCTCGATCCGACCAAGCTTATCCCCGAAGAAACCCTGAAGCCCATACCGGTAGGACGCCTTGTTCTTGATCGTATGCCAGACAACTTCTTTGCCGAAACCGAGCAGGTGGCGTTTATGACGCAGAACGTGCCGCCGGGCGTCGACTTTTCGAATGACCCGCTTCTGCAGGGCAGGAACTTTTCCTACCTCGACACCCAGTTGAAGCGGCTGGGTGGCCCGAACTTCACCCACATTCCCATCAATGCGCCCAAATGCCCGTTCCACAACTTCCAGCAGGACGGCCATATGGCGATGCGCAATCCGGTCGGGCGCGTCAACTACGAGCCGAACTCTTTCGAGCAGGGGCCACGGGAATCGCCGCAACGCGGTTTCAGATCTTTCGCGGATGCCGAAGAAGGTCGGAAGGTCCGGCTGCGGCCAGAAAGCTTTGCCGACCACTACAGCCAGGCGCGCCAGTTCTTCAACAGCCAGACCCCTGTCGAGCAGCGACACATTGCAATGGCGCTGACGTTCGAGCTCGCGAAGGTCGAGACCGCTGTCGTCAGGGAACGGATGGTGGCGCATCTTCTCAACATCGACGAAACGCTCGCCCAGACGGTGGCGGATCGGCTTGGCCTCAAAGCGATGCCGAAGGCGGCCGACGCTGCGGTGGCGCCACGTGACGATCTGGCGCCGTCACCCGCACTCAGCATCGTGGAAAATGGGCCTGACAGTTTGGCCGGCCGCAAGGTCGGCGTCCTTGTCAGCGCTGGAAGCGATGCAGAATTGCTGAAATGGTTGCTAGGCGCTGTCGAGAAGGAAGGCGCGACGGTGGAAATCGTGTCGCCGAAGGTTGGAGGCGCTAAAGCCGATGATGGGAGCTGGATAGAGGGCCGCCACATGATCGACGGCGCTCCTTCGGTGCTGTTCGACGCAGTGGCGCTGCTGCTGAGCGATGAAGCGGCGCAGCGCCTTGCAGAAGAAGCAGCCGCCCGGGACTTCGTGGCCGATGCCTTCGCCCATTGCAAATTCATCGGCCATACACCCGGCGCCGCGCCGCTGTTGCGCAAGGCCGGCGTGGAACCCGAGGGCGATGAAGGGCTCCTCGTCCTGGAAAGCAAAGGGACTATTGCCGCCTTTGTCACTGCATGCCGCAAGCTACGGATTTGGGCACGCGAGATGGCTGTGAAGATGTAGGTCAGAACTGCAACCGGCCACTGCCACTCCACCGGCGAGGCGCATGCTTCTGCGAAGTCGCATCCAGTGCGTGTCCTGGCGCGGCTAGGGACTGGGCCGGCCGCGGTTGCGTCCGGTCAGGTCTCGGACAGCAATTGCCGGAAGGAAGCGACGATGGCCTGGTGATGGTAGGGCTTCGGATAGAAAACGCTGCCGTCGGGAATGTCGGCAGCGTCGACCTGACGGTGCCCGGAAGTGATGACGATCTTGACCGGTGGCCAGCGGTCCCGCACGGCCGCGGCCAGTTTCAACCCGTCCATGCTGCCGGGCATGTCGATATCGGTGAACAGGATCCGGATCGACGGCTCTGTTTCCAGAAGCCTGACCGCTTCATCGGCGTTCTTGGCTTCGAAAACCTTGTAGCCCTCGTCCCTAAGTTGGTCGGCAACATCCATGCGCACCAGGAACTCGTCCTCGACCACCAACACGGAAATCTCTGCCGTCATGACTTGCCTTCCTGATGATCTGGTACACGCATGAACCTCGTTAACAGGCTAACCGAGACAGGGTTACAAAGTTCCCACTTCCATCGATCGATCTCACACATTGGCGGCAATACTTTCACCAGCCGGCATGCGCCGTGGTCCAACGCCCGTCGGGCGTGATCGCATTGTTGGTGGGGGTGCGGTGGTGCAAGGCGGTGCCGGAGCTTCTGCGAGGACGCCGGCTGCCAGGCAGAAATCGTGAAAAGCCGCGTAACCAGTCTCGATGGAGCTTCTGCCGGCCCTCGTCGCATGCAGGGCGATGGTGGCCATATGAAAGAAGGTCGAGCGACAGGGCGGTGACCAGTTGGCCAGAAATTCAATCCCTTCGTCGACGGTCGAAATGGGACAAGGGGAGGGGAATCCTCCTTCGACCCAAAGGATGGTTGCAAATTTCAAAGGAAAGCCTGTGAGTGATCAACGCGAAGGCGTCGCGTTCTTAAATCAGCGTTCGTCGACGTCGACGGGCGGGCGCAAAGGATACGAACGAAATCCGCCGCCATTCGCTGGAATGGCGGCGGATGCACGGTCTAGTCGTAGACCTTGATGATCCTGCGGGTTGCGGGGTCGACAAGGACGGTCCTGTCGTCGATCACCACGTAGCGATATCTGACATCGGGAACTTCCTCGAAACTGTAGAGTTCAACCGTGTCTGGTACCGACGATCCGATATTGAGTTCGATCCCTGGCACGGACACCGACGCCAGCGGTTTCTTCTTGACGTATTCGTGAATGACGGTGTCCTGCTCGGGCGTGACAATGATATCCTGCGCACCGGCCACGATTGCACTGGCACTCACCATCAACGCCGCCAGAACCGGAACCATCGCTGTTTTCGGACGTGAAATCCTCATCACATCGTCTCCGTTTTGAAATCCCTTCCGAGCGTTAATTCGGCTGGTTGCCAGAGGTTCCTGCTTTCTTCTGTGTGGGGTTCGACAGAACCTGAGAGCGAGTTCCAGTGGCTCCAAAATCTCTTTCTCGGCCTGCGCGGACATATGCGCCGCTTTTTTGATAACGCGGAGGTGCTGCCTCCCATCGGCAGGAACCGCGTGGACGCCGGCCCGTTTTGTGAACAGACCCACTCTACAAACCGAGGAGAGAGATCTTGCACATTGTTCTTGGCGCAAGCGGCCATGTCGGCTCGGCGGTGGCGCGCACTTTGCTGAAACACGGGGAAGCGGTGACCGTGGTGACACGTGATGCCGCGCGATGCATTGACCTGAAAAATGCGGGGGCGGAAATTGCGGTCGCGGACGTGCGTGACATCACTGGACTGCGCAATGTTCTGCTTACCGGCAAGCGCGCGTTCCTGCTCAATCCGCCGGCTGCACCGTCAAGCGATACCGATGTCGAGGAACGGGCCACCGTTGCAGCAATCGTAGAAGCCCTTGAAGGATCCGGGCTGGAGAAGGTCGTCGCCGCATCGGCGATAGGAGCTCGTCCAGGTCAGCGCTGCGGCGACCTCACCGTGCTCCACGGGTTCGAAGAAAAGCTGAAGGCTCAGTCTATCCCGGCCGCGATCAATCGCGGCGCCTATTACATGAGCAATTGGATGTCGTCGCTCGACACGGTGAAAAATGAAGGCAAGCTTCCCAGCTTCTTCGCCGCCGAGATGACGCTCCCGATGGTCGATCCGGCGGATCTCGGCGAGGCGGCCGCTCGCCGGATGCTCGAGCCGGTCGACAACACCGAAATCCGCCATGTCGAAGGCCCGCAGCGCTACAGCGCCGGTGATGTTGCGCGGGCGTTTGCAGCTGCGTTGCACCGCGACGTGCAGGTCGCCACGGTGCCGCGCGAAAAATGGCTGGATACGTTCATGGAACTGGGTTTCTCGGAAGCCGCCGCGCATTCCTATGCCTGCATGACGGCATCGGTTGTCGATGAGCAAAGCCCGACGCTCGAAAACCTCGAGCGTGGCCGCACGACGCTGAACGAGTATGTCGCTGCGCATGTGCAGGCAACAGACAACACTTAAGACTGCTGGAGGTAGCCGCCGGCCCGACGCGGAAGGGACATAGCGCATCGGGCCGACACTGGCGCGCGGATTGGAAGTGGGTGCCAGCCTCAGACAACTTGCCAGGCCCACGTCCGTTCCAAAAATTTGAAACCGCTGCCATCCCGCAAACGTTTTTGACATAAGGGTTTTTGCGTCCCGGACTTCGCCGCATGGCGGCTCAACCGGCAAAGGAGAAGCGCTATGCCCATACGCCAAAAGCTGGAGGAGGCTGGCGTGTTCAAGCCCGCCGAGATTGAGATGCTTGTTAGGGTGTTCGACGCGACTTGCCCAAAGTTCGAGAATGTCTGCGACAGGCAACAGCGCGCGGCGCGCATCATCGCCCAGTATCAAGCCGGTGTCAGGGATGAGGCTGAATTGACCGAACTGGCGCGACAGCCACTTGGCCATTAAGGCTCCGGTACCGGCCCGATGGAGTGTGGACAACATCGGACCGGCCCGGATCGCCAACGGAGAGGTCCATCAGCGTTAGATAAACAACCGGTGTCGCCTGCCGTTCCCGAAATATGCGATGGACAGCCTAAAAAAAGCGCCGCCTCGAGCGGGCTCAAGGCGGCGCAGTTGGCAAGTTGGACCACAGCTCAACGCAATCATGCAATGCCGGGTTCAAAAAGTTTTGAGGAAAGAGCGGCCGGCGCCAAAAGTGCGGCAGCGCCGGCCTGACGCCGGTTAGGCTCCAGCGCCGGCTAAGATCGTACCCAAGCCTGTCGAGGGCGCATCACCCGTTTGGGGTAGGGCGGCGGGTTGGTGTTGTTGACCACCCGGAGGCGTCACCAGCCGGCCGCGGCACGAGGCGCATTCAGACGCAATCGAGGCGGCTCCGCCGTCTAGTTCGCACCGCCGAGCTGCTTCGTCATCTTGCAGAAGTTGTCATGGTCGGCCGCAATGGTCTTGCCGCTGCAGTCCTTCATCATGCTGTCGCGGTCTTCCTTGGTCAAAGCCTCCCAGGCAGCTTTGAAATCGGCTTCGGACTTGAGGGTCTTCATGTCCTTGTCGGTGTAGAAGGGCGCCATTTTTTCCGGGTTGTCGAGCGCCGATGTTCCGGTCTCGCCGGCGGCCAGAGCCGAACCCGTCATCACTGCCAACGCAACAGCGCTTGCGCAAAGAAACTTGGTCATTGTTCTTCCTCCTGGTTCTTGGACCGCCAGATGGCGATCTCATGAACCAACGGAAGTTCACCGGTATCGTTCCGGAAACTTGGAGCAGCAGGTCGTTTAAAGCGCTACGTCCGACGCGACGAGGCCAATGCCCAGCACGCGTTTCACTCGTTGGCCAGCATCTCATCCGTGACAACGCGACCGGTGTGTTGCGGTGTGATGAGGTCAGCAAGGTCGAAGCCCTGGCGCTGGGCTTCTGCCAGATACGCGCCGGGGATTTCAGCGGGCAGCGAAACGTCCCGAGAAAGCAGCCACAGATGCTTGCGGTTTGGTGTTCCGACCAGCGACACCCGATAGCCCGGGTCCAGTTTGAGCACCCAGTAGTCCCCATCCGTGAACGGGAGCCAACGCAGGCCCTTGGGGAGAAAAGTGACCTTCAGCCGCGTGTTCGTACCATCCACCGGAGTCGCTTCGCCGAGAGCATGTGTCGGTTTGCCATCCTTGTCGAAACAGCGATTGTCGACGCGGACTTTGCCGTCCTCATTCAGGGAATAGGTTGCGGTGATGTCTGTTGCCGCTTCATCCTCCCATCTGAGCGGAAGCCGGCAGATTTCATGCCAGCGACCGAGGTAGCGGTTGAGATCCAGCGTGGGAATGGTCTCGATGTCGCTCATGACCTGCCTATGCTGCTTCGCAGATTCGTGCGGGAAGTGCTGTTCCCACGCCCGCAATGAAGGGCCGAATCCATGGACTCGGCCTCTCGAATGTTCAGCGGCGTCGGCTCTCGGCCTGGCCGATCAACAGGCCAACCAGAAGGCCAACCGCGCCGCCGATCAGCACCGCGCTGGAAACCGTTCCGGGGTTTCCCTTCACGGCGTCCGAGACGGAGTGAGCGCGCGACCTCAATTGCTCAGCCGCGCGCGATGCCCTGTCCGAAGCCAGGTCGAGGAAACCGTTGGTCTGCTCGGCAAGGTCGTCTGCGCGGTCGGCCAGCGACCGGTTGATCTTGTTGATCTCACGCTTGAGGCTGGCAATCTGCTTCTCCAGCACTTCCTGGACTTCGCTCGTGATCTGCTCGGCGGTGCTGTTGCTGTCTGCCATTTTTTGCTCCTTCTCAAGGTGAATGGGATCAAAACACTGCGAGATATTTCAGCAGCGAGATGATGCCGATGACAATGACGATGAGCTGGATGATCTGGCGCATGCCGCCTTCGATCGGCAGCCTCTGGACGAGATACAACACCAGGACGATAACGAGAAAAGTTATAAGAATTCCGATAAGTACGCTGGAAGCCATCGTTCCCTCTCAAGTGCAGCGCCTAGTGCGCGTTGGTTAACGGCGATTGCATCGGCAGGTTCCAATTGTTTGACGGGTTAAGCGCACCAAAGCGCGTCAAGCAAGTTGCCACCGCCCGCCGCACCGGCGTCCCAGCCAAATGTCATAAATTTGGAACCTCTATCGATACGCTCCGTTCGTTGTGGCGGAGGAAAATCCAATGAGAGCTTTCATTGTGATCGCAATGATGACCGCTCTTGCCGCATGCGACAGCGGACCGACCCTGCAAAGAGGCAAAGGTCCGGTGGCGCAACAAGCCGACGCCGACGGTTTGCCGGTTGGCAAGGAGAACACCAGGGGGACTACCCGGCCGGAAAGCGCGCCGCATTAGGAAATACCGATGTTTCAGAACGATCAGGTGTTCAGCGGAGAGATAGGTTTGCTGGTGCTCACCGGGGTGCCGATCCTTGTGGCGGCGCTTGTCGGACTTGTGTTGCGTCGCGACAATGCGATCAACCCCGAAGCGGGGAGCGTCGATCTTCTGGACAAATATGACACGGCGAGCGTGCGCTTCGTTAGGGAGGCTTCTCCCATCGCTCGGCACCTCCCTAAAGCCAAGCGTGTCCCCTAAAGGCCGAAGGAGAGCTGCCGCTGCTGGTTGGGCTCCGTGACCAGGGAAGACAGGGTAATTCCGAGCAGGCGGATGCCTTTGGGTGTCGGAAATGTCCCGGCTAGCAAGCTGACCGCCAGTTCGAGCAGTTGCCCCTCGCTCCTTACCGGAGCGACAAGCGTTCTGCTGCGTGTGATGATCTGGAAGTCGGCATACTTGATCTTGAGTGTCACTGTCTTGCCGGAGAAATCGCGAGCCTCGCAATATTGCCAGACCTTGGTCGCCAGCGGCGACAACTCAGCCTTCGCGGGCTCAAACTCCACAACGTCCGTATCGAAGGTATCTTCCGCACCGATCGATTTGCGTGGTCGGTCGGGCTGGACAGGCCGATCGTCGATCGCGCGGGCGATGCGGTGGTACCACGCGCCCGCTTTGCCGAAATTCTCCTGAAGGAACGGCAAGGAACACGCTTTCAGATCCGAACCCGTCAGGATACCCAGCCTTTCCATCTTCGCCGCCGTCGCGGGTCCGACGCCGTGGAATTTCTTCACCGCCAGTGCCTCGACAAAAGCCGGTCCATGTTTCGGCGTGATGACAGCCTGTCCGTTGGGTTTGTTCAGATCGCTCGCCATCTTTGCAAGGAATTTGCAATAGGAAACACCGGCTGACGCATTGAGGCCAGTCGCCTCCTTGATCCGCGCGCGGATCAGCGCTGCGATCTCGGTGGCAATGGCGATGTTGTGCTTGTTTGTCGTGACGTCGAGATAAGCCTCATCGAGCGATAACGGCTCGATCAGGTCGGTGTGCTCGGCGAAGATTGAGCGGATCTGCTGCGACACCGCCCGATAGACGTCAAAGCGCGGCTTCACAAAGATGAGATCAGGACAGCGGCGTTTGGCGGTGACTGAAGCCAGCGCCGAGTGGACGCCGAAGGCGCGCGCCTCATAACTGGCTGCCGCCACGACACCGCGCGCCGCCGATCCGCCAACGGCCACCGGTTTGCCGCGCAGTTCTGGATTGTCCCGCTGTTCGACCGATGCATAGAAGGCATCCATGTCGATGTGGATGATCTTGCGGACACCAGCTTCGCCGCCCTCTTTATCGCGACCATTCTCGCGAGCCAGGACGTCAGCATCGTCTACCATTTTGCGCTTTCCAGGCACGAACGCGCCGGCCATCTGGCCCGCACTCTCAAGCGACCCTCGGCGCTGAACCGGAGGTCTCGCCTTTCCTCAATCGGTTGGAAATCCGATCCGAAATCGAATGTGCAACGACGCTCGAAAAAACGCTGGTCTCGTTCAGACGCGCCGCTCCTGATCAGGCCGGTCTCCATCGCTTTTCAAAGGCGTTTTTGGTGGTAGCAAGCTGCCGAGCGGGATGTCGAGCGTCAAGGCAAGCCCGCTGTCTTGCCAGTCTCTCAGAATGCGCCCGTCCAGCCCCCGCAGAACAGCCTTCTCCAGCGCCGTACCGAACCCCTCGCGACCGGGATCCCTGCGCGAAGCAAGGTTTGCTTCCTCCTTCCAGGCAAGCCGCAGGTCCTCGCCGGCATCGGAGATCGTGACCCTCAGGCGGCCCTCCGGTGTCGACAGCGCACCATATTTGGCGGCATTGGTGGCAAGTTCGTGCAGCAGCAGCGCGAGTGACGTCAGCGCGCTGCCCGAAATCGGCACATCGGCGCCCGCAACTTCGATGCGTGAGGCGTGCTCAAGTTCGTAAGGGGCAAGGATGGCTTTCACGAGGGCAGCAACCGTTGCGGCAGAACCGACCGGGGTCTGGCCGTTGTTCAGGTCGGGAAGCGTCAGATCATGCGCTGCCGCCAGCGTCCGCAGACGCCCTTTCAGGTCATTGGACAGTTCATCGACCGTCTGCGCGGTCTTTGCGCTGAGCGAGATCAGCCCGGAGGTCAGGCTGAACAGGTTCTTGATGCGATGGTTGACCTCGCGCAGCAGCACATCCTGCTGCGCCCTGGCATCCTGATGCAGGCTCAGATCCTGCGTCAGCGTCAGCAGGAATTCGTCCTTGCGCCGGCCGGCTTCGGCGAGCGCTTCGGCCTGAGCCTGCAATGCATCGCGCTGGGCTGAAATCTGCTGGCGCTGCCGGTAGAGTTCGAAGAACACATCCGCCTTGCTGCGCAGGATGTCTGGCTCGATCGGCTTCTGGATGAAATCCACGGCCCCGGTCTCGTAGCCGCGGAACCGGCGCTGGCCACTGGCGCTGCCTGCCGTCACGAAGATGATCGGGATGCGGCGGGTCCGCTCATTGCCGCGCATCAGTTCGGCGAGCTCGAAGCCATTGAGGCCGGGCATCTGGACGTCGACCAGGGCGAGCGCGACATCGTGCTGAAGGAGCAGCTCCAGGGCTTCGTCGCCTGAGCGGGCCTTTAGCAGAACAAGGTCATCCCGGCGCAGCAGACCTTCGAGCGAGAGAAGATTCTCTTCGAGATCGTCGACAAGGAGAAAGTGAACTGGGTTCATGGACGGGCCTGCATGGTTTGGAGCGTGATGGCGATCTCATCGAGCGACATGACAAGGGCGCCGGGAACTGAGTGGATTGCCGCTTCCGGCATTGCCGGCGCGAACGCGCCGGCCGGGTCCTGGACGAGTGCAGTGCCGCCGCATGCGACGACTGCCCGCAATCCGCGCGCGCCATCCTGGTTGGCGCCGGTGAGGACAATGGCGAGCAGTGCTGGCCCATAGGCGTCTGCGGCGCTCTCGAAAAGGACGTCGATCGAAGGGCGCGAAAACAGGACAGGTTCGTCGCAGGAGAGTGCCAGTGTCCGCTCGACTTCGACCAGGAGATGATAGTCTGGCGGGGCGACGTAAACCGTGCCGCCGACAATGGGTTCCTTGTCCTCGGCTTCCTTGACGGCCACCAGGCACTTTGCGCGCAGCAGTTCCGCCAGCAGGCTGTGCCGGTCAGGCGGAACATGGACGACAACCAGGATCGGCAAACCGAAGTTCCGCGGCAATTTGGGAAGAATCGCGGAGAGCGCCTCAAGGGCCCCTGCCGAGGCTCCGATGACGATGGCTTCTGCAGGGCTTGGCGTCATGGCCAGCGCCCCTGGTAGATTTTCTCCTCACGGACGAAATCCTCGAAACCATCGCCATGGTGCGAAAAGCGCAGGCTCTCTTTGGCGCCGAGGCCCAGGAAACCTTTGCGGGCGAGCGAGTCCTTGAAAAGGCCGAGCGCCCGGTCCTGCAGATCGCGATCGAAATAGATCAGGACGTTGCGGCAGGAGATCAGGTGCATTTCGGCGAAGACCGCGTCCGTCACCAGGCTGTGGTCCGAAAACACGACGTTGCGGCGCAACGTCCGGTCGAACGAGGCTTTGCCATAAGCGGCCTGGTAATAATCCGAGAGCGACGATCTGCCCCCCGACTTGCGGTGGTTCTCCGTGAAAAGCGGAATCCGGTCGATGGCGTAAACGCCGGCTTCCGCGGCATGAAGCGCGTCCTGGTTGATGTCGGTGGCGTAGAAGATGGTGCGTTCTTCCAGACCTTCCTCGCGAAACAGAATGACCAGCGAATAGAGTTCTTCACCCTCGCTGCAGCCTGCGATCCAGACCTTGAGGGAAGGGTAGGTCTTCAGGTGAGGCACCACCTTTTCGCGGATGGCGCGGAAGTAGCTCGGATCCCGGAACATCTCGCTGACCTGCACCGTGAGATAGCGCAAGAGATGCGGCAGCATGGCCGGCTCATGCAGGACCTGTTCCTGCATCGCCGAGAAGGTGGCGAACCCCATCTGCTGGCGCGCCTGCCGGAGCCGCCGCTTGATCGAGGCCATCGAGTAGTTGCGGAAATCATAGTGGTAGCGAACGAACAGGGCCTCCAGCAGCAGCCGGATTTCAATGTCCTCGACCTTTTCGGGCGCGCCGGTTTCCGTCACTTCGGCATCCAGACGCGCACGAGAGACAGAAGCTTTTCGACATCCAGTGGCTTTGCCATGTAGTCGTTGGCGCCAGCGTCGATGCAGCGTTGTTGATCGTCCGGCATCGCCTTTGCGGTCAGCGCGATGATGGGCAGTTTCTTCCATTGGGGAAGCCTGCGAATTTCCCGCGTCGCGGTCAGCCCATCCATCACCGGCATCATGACGTCCATCAACACGAGGTCGATTGGCTTGGCCTGTTCGTTGACCGTGTTGGACAGGGCATTCAGGGCTTCTTGCCCATTGCGGGCGATTTCGACGCTTGCTCCGCGCGGCTCCAGAACATTGGTCAGCGCATAAACGTTGCGAATGTCGTCCTCAACAATGAGGATGCGCCGCCCTTCAAGCAGAGCGTCACGGTTCCTCGACTTGCGGATCATCTTCTGCTGTTCCTGCGGCAGCTCCGAAATGACCTGATGGAGGAACAGACTGACCTCATCGAGCAAGCGCTCCGGTGACTTCGCGCCCTTGATGATGATCGATTTCGAATAGCGCCGAAGACGCTGTTCATCGTCGGCCGTCAGTTCCTTGCCGGTGTAGACGATCACCGGAGGGAAGGAGTAATCGCCTTCCTGACTCAGCTTTTCGAGCAGCGAGTAGCCGGAGGCATCCGGCAGCGTGAGGTCGAGCACCATGCAGTCGAATGTCTGCTCGCCGAGGAGCTTGAAGCACTCGGCCGCCGTACCGGCAGTGACGGTTTCGACGTCGTCTGCGGCCAGCAGTTTCGACACCGCTTCGCGCTGGACGGGATCATCCTCGACGATCAGAATGCGGTTCGCGCGCTTGGTGAGCCTTGCCTCGAACTTCTGCAGGACTTCGACCAGTTGTTCGCGCTTGACCGGCTTGATCTCATAGCCGACGGCGCCCAGCGCAAAAGCGGTTTCGGAATGATCCTGCCCTGAGACGACATGGATGGGGATGTGCCGGGTCTGGTCGTCGCGCTTCAGCCGGTCGAGCACCGACAGGCCGGACTGGTCCGGCAGCCCGACATCGAGGATGATTGCGCTCGGCAGGAAGTCCCTTGCGAGATTCAATGCTTCGTCGGCGGTTCCCGCGACAAGCGCATGAAATCCCATTTCCCGGGAAATATCGCGCAGGATGGCCGCGAACTTGTCGTCATCTTCAACCACCAGCAGCACACGTTTGGCATCGGCCAGTGCGTTGCGATCGTCCTTCACACGTCGCAGGACCGTTGGCCGGGTCGAGCGCGGCGCGTCCGCAGCGGCCGGGACGACGGTGGCGGCGACGCTCGCCGGGATTTCGCGAGGGGGCAGCCTTGCCGGATCGAAACCCGCCGGGATCGTGACGGTGAAGGTGCTTCCTTTTCCTTCCTCGCTTTGGACATCGATCGTGCCACCCAGCAGCTGGGCAAGCTGACGCGAGATCGACAAGCCAAGACCGGTGCCGCCGAATTTGCGGCTGATGGTGCTATCGGCCTGGTGAAATGCCTCGAAAACGCGCAGCTGCTGCTCCGCGCTGATCCCGATCCCGGTGTCGGAGACGGCGAAGGAAATGCGCTGGTTTGTCGCCTTTGCTATCGACAGCTTGACCTGGCCGATCTCGGTGAATTTGCAGGCATTCGACAAAAGGTTCTTGAGGACCTGTTCGAGGCGTTGTGGGTCGGTTTCGATCTCGGCAGGGCAGCCTTCTTCCACATTGACGATGAGATCGAGCTTCTTTTCGGCCGCCACGGGCTCGAAAAGCTGACGCAGATTGCTGGCGAGCCGTTCCACCGGAACGGCTTCCGGGCGGATCTCGACATGACCAGCTTCGATCTTGGACAGGTCCAGAATGTCGTTGATCAGGGTCAGCAGGTCATTGCCTGACGACTGGATCGTCTTGGCGTATTTGACCTGCTCCTCGGTCAGATTGTCGTCAGTGTTGTCCGCCAGCAGCTTGGCAAGGATCAGTGAAGAGTTGAGCGGTGTGCGCAGCTCATGGGACATGTTGGCAAGGAAGTCGGATTTGTACCGGCTCGCCTGCTCGAGTTCGCGCGCCTTCGACTGCACGGAAGCGTTGACACGCTCCAGATCGTCGCGCTGCGTCTCCAATTGCTGTGTCTGTTCTTCGAGCTGTGAATTGGTCTGTTCGAGCTCGGCCTGTTGCTGCTCCAGGCGTCCCTGGGATTCCTTGAGCGCACGTCCTTGCTCCTCCAGCTCCTCATTGGAGACACGCAGTTCCTCGCTTTGCGTCTGGAGTTCCTCGGCTTGACGCTGGGTCTCGTCCAGGAGGGTTCGCAGTTCCTCGCGGTATGTTGCTGACCGCACAGCAATGGCTATGGCCGCGGATGCCTCTTCCAGAAGCGCTACGGTGCGTTCGTCGATCGGGTGAAGGAATCCGAGTTCAAAGACCGAATTGACCTTTCCGTCCAGGCTTGCTGGAACCAGGGCGAGATGGCTGGGACGTGCCTGGCCGAGTGCCGAACCGAAGGCCAGATAGCCTTCGGGCGCGTCGTCGACCACCAGGGTTCGGTTTTCGGCAACGGCTTGTCCCAGCAGGCCTTCCCGCGGCTTGATCTCCAACGGGAGTTTGGCGCCTTCCGGCACGCCATAGGCCGAAGCGCGCCGATAGACGCCGCTGCCAACGAACAAAGCACCCGCGACAGCGCCGGTATAGCTTGCCAGGAATTGCAGCACGCTGTCACCAAGCTGCTCCAGCGACTGGTCACCCAACATCGCCGTGGCCAGTCCGACCTGGCCGGCCTGCAGCCACTCTTCGCGTCGCCGGGCCAGGGTGGCCCTGCGAATGAGGAAGCCGATCGTCAGCGTCAGGATCAGACCGAGTACCCCTGCAAGCAGGCTGCTGGCGAGTGCCGTGGCCTGTGCGCTGGCCATCTGCGCGAGGCGTTCCTGGCGCACCCGCGTTTCCTCGGTCGCCATTTCGGCGAGCTGGACGCGAATGGCGTCCATTTCGGTCTTGCCGCGGTCTGAATTCACAATCGCGAGAGCGGCTTCGAGACCTTGGGAACGACGCAGCTCGATGGTGTCCTTTATTTCGTCGAGCTTGGCGTCCAGGTGCTGTTTCAGCCTGGCAATCCTGGGCGCCTGCGTTGAACTTTCGCCGGAGAGATCGCCGATTTCAGCGAGCTTCAGCGGGACTGACCGCAAGGCTGCGGTGTATGGCTCAAGGTAGCGGGCGTCGTTGGTCAGCAGGAAACCGCGCTGACCCGTTTCCGCGTCCTGAACAATGGAGAGCATCTGATCGAGTGCGACGATGGCGCGGTGGGTCTGGACGATGCGCTCATTGCCCTCGCGTAGCGCTTGCAGGTTCAGATATGCGATCGCCCCACTGACCAGAAAAAAGATTATCGCTGCGCCGAGACCGATCGCAATGGCCGGATCCAGCCCAAGGGTACGCCTGGAAACGCCTGTATTTGCAGAAGAGGTCATGACAATCTCGCGGTGGAGAAAGCGCCACTTAACGCTCGCTCTAGTTGAATTGTGTCGAGAAAGACGATTCGGCGGCTGCCGACTGTCGATAGCACCGGACTATTAGCTGTTCCGTATCAAAGTGGACATATCGTCGGTCGAGTTTCTCACGACCTGGCACTCATAGAGGCCGTACACTCAGCTCGACCTCAGTTCAGCCACCATCCTCAAAACAGCATGCGCTCGCCTAGGAGCGCAGGCGCAACTGCAACCATACGATTGACGCGCCAGCCAAAATCACCGCGATCGCTTTGAACCACCGACGCTCCCAAAGGCGCGGTGGCCGCTCCCAATTGTAGCCTGGCATGCTGATATTCCCCCTTGGCCCATTTCGTCATTGGCATGCCGGAGAAGCATTGTGGAGGCGGACTGCGATCCAGCAAGGCAATATTCGACCTGCGAGCGCATCCTTTTCTGCATGTCTTCAGGCATGTCGTCCCACGATGACCCGTCGATTTCGTAGAAAGCCCGCGCAATGTTGTCGATCACGGTTGCGTATGTCGTCACGTGGCACTCTCGGTTTTGGGCGACGGTTAAGGTGACCTTCGATCGTTGGCGAGGTGGCGTTGTAGCCAAAACAGCATCAAAAACGCCCGCTATATGGGCCGGTTCCAAAAATCTATCACTTGCCGAACACCGGTAGATTGCGATCCGACGCCGAACTCAGACGAGTATCTTCCGTATCGCCGAGGCCACATAGCGGATGACCGGGTCAGCTTCCCTTCGGACATGCCAGGCGACATGGATCGCAAAACCATCGACCGGAATGGGAAGTGCAAACGAGGCAAAGACATCTCCGGCTGACTTGGGCAGGCATTTTGTCGGGAACATTCCGGGTGTCGCCGGCGGGCGAATTGACCGATGTGGAAGTTGTCCCCGGGGCAGGGCCATCGATCATGCACGACTTCGCGGTGACCGAAAACTACGTGATTTTTCTCGATCCGAGCGTGGTCTTCGATCCAAAGAGCAAACTGGTGTTCCCCTATAAATGGGACCGCAACTATCAGGCCAAGATCGGCGTGATGGCGCGCGATCGATCGAAGGGTCCTGTCAAGTGGATATCGGTTGATCCGAATTTCTATTTCCACATCAGCAACGCCTGGGAAGAACCGGACGGCACGCTTCGCATGGAAGCGACCTACTATGAGGAAAGCGCTTGGAAGAAATTCAGCCAGTGGCTACCCAGCGCTCCCGGCCACGGACACTACATCGTGTAGGGCGACAAGTTTGCGCGATGGCATATCGATCCGGTCGCGGGAAAGGCCACTGCGGAAATCCGCAGTGACATCTCCGCCGATTTTCCGACCATCAACCAGACTTTCCTCGGTCGGGCAAATCGATACACCTACGCTGCGGCGTTTCCCAATGGGGCGTTAAAGAACAACGCTCTGGTGAAGTATGACGGTCGAACCGGTGCGGTTACACTGCGCGAGTTTCCTGAAGCGCAAATGCCGGAGGAACCCTGGTTCGTTCCAGCTCGCGATGGGACCGAAGAAGATCACGGATGGCTATTCAGCTATGTCGGGGACATTGCGACGAAACGCAGCTCGTTATGGATCATTGACGCAACCGACATACCAGCGAATCCGGTCGCGATCATCGATATTCCCGGCTGGATCCCAGCGGGGGTGCATGGCAGTTGGATAGATGACAAGGTTTTGTTCGGATAGGCGGATCGCCCCTTTTGATCTGATGCCGGGTGACGCTTCGTCGCCGCTGTTTCATGCGTCTGCATTGTAGAGACCGGTATGGCCCGTGAGTATGCATAGTACCTTTGCCTGTCGCACAATCTCTGCCAACTCTTGCGTCTGAAAGAACCCTCCAAGATCTTTGCGCGAGTAGCGATTGGTGCGCCCTCCCGCAACCAAGTTCAAAAGAAAAACCCCGCCTTTCCGGCGGGGTTTTTTCGTTTGAAGGTAAGTGCAAAGTTTCCAGCGATCATCAGACATCTCCAAGGCCTGTCCAGACTGTCTTGCGTCGCTCTTCCCAGAGCAATCGTCCAGAACCCGTCCCGCTGAAACAGCAATACGTTCCCCACCGGAACAAAGGCTGCATACGCACCTTCACATCCTGCAACGAGATGAAGTCCCATGGGTTCAGGCACACTGCGTCTCTTCCGCTTTCGCAGGCAAAGATGCTTCGACTTCAGCTCAGAATGACGAGCCCGCCAGGAAGTTGGCGAATGTTGGCCCCGAACAACTGCTGGACCTGGTTCGGAAAGTTCTCCAGCCGATCGAGATGGAAGGTGCCATTGACCAATCTCTTGGCGAGTTCGTCGCCAGAAACGATGATCCGGCCTGGACGGTAGCGGTTGACGTCCGCGACGACGTCAGCCAACGGGCGGTCGCGAACGACAAGCAACCCACTTCTCCAGGCGGTCGTCTCGCTGGAATCGACGTTGACGCGTGCGCCAAGGCCACGCGTCATCGAAAACGCAACTTGTTGGCCACCCTCAAGCCTGACCGGATTCTGTCCGTTGTCGACTTCAACTTGACCATCGATGCAGGTCACCATGACTTCGCCGTCAAGACAGCGCGTGTTGAATGTCGCTTTCGTTGCAACCATCTGGACATCCAGTGCCTGCACGGTCATCGGATGCCCCGCAGCGCGCTCCGCGGTTACCGAGACCTCGCCCGCGATGAGCTCGAAACGCGGATTGTCCGAACCAGATGGAAGAGCCGACAGGCTTGTCATGGTGTTCAACGTCACCGTGACCCCATCTGCAATGTCGATGTCACGCCGTTCGCCCTTCGCCGTGCGATAGTCAGCATTGAGTTCTTGAAATGAAGGCCATAATTGCATCGGCGGCTCATAAGCCAGATAGGCGGCGACCGATGCAGCAGCGGCGCCCCCGAGGAAACCACGCCGGCTCACCAGCCGCCTTCCGGTGGGCACAGCACCGAAGGATCTCCGCCGTCCGTGCTGCGACCGGGACACCTGTTCCGCCGTTTGCTTGAGATCGCGCCACAACGTTGCCGCCTGCCTGAAGGCGCTATCGTGCTCGGAGCTCTGCTCCCGCCACGCCTGCAGATCCGCCAGGTCGGCATTTGTTGCTTCACCCGAGCGCAATCGAACAACCCAGGCCAGCGCTTCACGCCTCAACGAATCGGGCTCATCGGTCGGCTCGGTCAAGTGCCCATTACCCAAATTGATCCACCGTCGCGGACGGGATCGTTGGCTCGAAACGCAGATATAACACGCGTGTCCCTATCAGCGAGTCAGGCAGGAATGCCCTGCGAGATCTGGTCTCATGTCGCCTTTTCGAGCGGCGTGAATCTCGCTTGCCGGCCGTCTTCGCGGTGCCATTTCAATCCTCCGGTCTGGCGCCTCGCAGTTTTCCGCTCGTTCGTGTGGCGGTCGATCCTGCTACCTTCTCATATTACATAGACACTTGGGCGCGACGTGATCCGCCTCATATCATCAAAAATTCTGCCCTGGCCATCCCGGTCCGAAAGGGAAAGGAGTAAATGCCGGCCATCCATGGCCAGTGCGAATGAAGCGTTGCGATCCGGCTTCGCTCGTGCTCCCGCAGCCGACAAGGTTGCTCTTACGACCGGCGCGGAGGAACCTCCGCCTTGCGCAATGCCCGGTAACCGAGGACTCGGGAACAGTGCTCAAGCGCTGTCTGAACATCACGCTCCACGGTCCGTATGGAGATGCCAAGGTTCTCAGCGATTTGCGCATAGGGCAGGTCCCTAAACAGAGCCGCCTCAAAGACTTGGCGCGTGCGCGCCGGCAATCCCTCAAGTGCCCGCAGTAGTGCATCCATTTCGGAGCGCGCTTCAGCGATCTGTGCCGGACCAGGATTATCGGCAGCGATATCGAGGACCGCGTCGATGTCTGCTGCCGAAGCGCGCAATCGCTCGGCCCTAAGGCGATTCTTGCCGACGTTGATAGCCGCGCGAAAGAGATAGTCTTTGGGATTTTTCAAGACCGTCTCATTGGACATCCCATCAAGACGCGCGAATGTTTCATGCAGTGTCTCGCTGGCAAAATCGGAAGAGCCGAATCGACGCGTCAATCGCTTGACGAGGCCGTCGTAGTCGGCAGTGAGCACCGCTTGTAATATGCTGCGATTAGACGCGCCCAACACTCTACCCCCAACCCGCACCCTGCTCACGAGGAGCATCGTTTCAACTCAAACCAGTTGAAATCGTTTTTGGCTCCGTAACCGGCCGGCATGACAACGGCGTGACTGC
>WPCJ01235962.1_pt1 | contig 32795 bp, 25 predicted proteins | sample 5399831 | NCBI WGS metagenome assembly WPCJ01 (sample SAMN12869470, study PRJNA574797) | sludge metagenome | isolation source: wastewater treatment of pH10 | place: China:Beijing | collected 2019-05-20 | reverse complement strand
GGGATAAGTGTTATAATAAGAAGTGAACCACTGTGTTGCCGAATAATAGTCTTTTGAGTTATAATGGCTCTGGGCCAGGAGATAAAGCGATTCTTCGGCCTGCGCCGTTCCTTTCATAAAGGTAACCAACTCTTCCAGCAATGTGATGGAACGGTTGTATTTCCCCTCCTCAAAATACTTTTTGGCATAGCTGTATTTCAAGTCTCTGTCGGTACTTTTCAGAATTTTGTTGTACTCGTTACAGGAACTCAATGCCAAAGCGAGTAGTAAAAAGTAGCACAATTTTATTCTCATTACGTCACATGTGGGTTTTAGGGTGCAAATTTACTGAATCTTTCTCATTAATGGATAACAGATCGGGAGTTTTTATTCTATTTTAGGATTTGATACAATTAAAAAATTACCAATTACTAATTAGAAATTACCAATTATTGAGTGTTGTTTACTATAAAATCGAGGATACTGTCCACATATTTCCGGTCGTTGGAGAGCTTGGGCACTTTATTTTGACCTCCTACTCTACCCCTGTATTTCATCCAGTTATAAAAAGTATCTTTTTCTATTGCTCTTACAACCGGCATACTCAACGAAAGGTTATACGAACGTTTTGCCTCATAGTCAGAATTCAACCGCTTGAGGTTCTCATCCAGGATCCGGGCAAATTCATCAAGATTGCCATCAGGCGGGATTTCGAATTCGATGAGCCATTCGTGGGCCCCATTGCGATGTTCTCCAAAATAGACCGGCGCTGCGGTATATTCGGTCACTTTTGATCCGGTAAGGCGGCATGCTTCATTGATAGCCTTATCGGCATTTTCAACAATCAATTCTTCACCGAAAGCATTGATAAATTGTTTGGTACGCCCTGTAATCTTGAAGAGGTAAGGGTGTGTTGAGGTGAATTGAATGGTATCCCCTATCCTGTAACGCCAAAGTCCTCCACTGGTCGAAATTACTACGGCATACTGCTTACCTGTCTCCACTCCGCTCAGGGGCACGGCAACCGGATTATTCTTGTCCCACTCCCCGGAAGGAATAAATTCATAATATACTTCGTTATCGAGCAACAATAACATATCTTTGGAAGCAGGTGAGAACTGCACACCGAAGAATCCCTCCGAAGCATTATAGGTTTCCCAGTATCGCATCTTCTCAGACGGTATCAGTTTTTCATATTGTTCCTGAAACGGGAGAAATCCGACACCACCATGAAAGAATACTTCGAGGTGGGGCCATAGCTCGGGGATGGTGCAGCCGGTATCTTCCACGATCTTTTTCAACAACACCAACATCCAGGAGGGTACTCCCACCATAGCCCGGATATCGGCCTTCACAGCATAGTCCGCCAATTTTTGCAATTTCTCTTCCCAGTCGGGCAACAAGGCAATGCTTTCAGGCGTTCTTCTTCTCTTCGCTGCTGCCGGAAGATTCTTCATCAGAATAGCTGATATATCGCCCGTATAGATATCACCGCCAATACGGTTGATTTGCTGGCTCCCTCCCAATACCAATGTTTTACCCAATATAAATGCGGTATCGGGGTGATGCCGGGCGTAAACTCCTAACATATGGTAACCGGCACGATAGTTGCCGTTGTATAACGACTCTTTAGTAACAGGAATATATTTACTCTTGTCCTCGGTAGTACCTGACGACATGGCGAACCACTTCACAGGGGTATCCCAAAGTACCTCCTGCTGCTTATGGAGGATTATCCTGTCGAGCCAGGGACGCAACTCTTCATACGAGATAACGGGTATCCTGGCAAAATCGCTGCTGTTTCGAATGGAATGGAAGTTATTTTCTTTTCCGTAGAGTGTATTCCGCCCATGCTTGAGCAAATAGTCCAAGGTTCGTTGTTGTATTCCCAGCGGGTCTTCTACAAATTTTTTCACCGGCCTGTAATAGCCGGTGAGTATTGAGCGGGTTATCTTCTGAATCATTCTTTATAATGAATTGAAACGCAAAGGTAGGCACGGGATTCGAAAATCCGAAAAACAAAGTCACAATTTAATTAAAAAAAGAATTATCCCATGCGGCTTATTTTGTGAAGTCGTTCTTCATCGATAATCTTTATTTTTCTTCCATCAATAGCGATGATGCGTTCATTCACAAAATTGGAAAGGGTTCGGATAGCATTGGAAGTAGTCATATTGGAGAGGCTGGCCAAGTCTTCCCGTGCCAGATAAATATTTATGGTAGCACCATCTTCTTCCAGCCCATAGCTTTCCTTCAGGGCCAATAGCGATTCTGCCAGTCTGCCACGCACATGCTTCTGGGTAAGATTGACAACCCGTTGGTCAGCAATACCAAGGTCAACTGATAACATCTGGATAAAGAAGAAAGCCAAATTACCATTCCCTCTCAGGAATTTTTCTATCAACTCCATAGGGATCATGCAGACGGTACATGACTCGAACGCCATGGCGGCCGTCACATAATTTTCCCGCGCAAAGTAAGCCCTGTAACCAAAGTATTGTATAGGACGTATGATCCTTATAATTTGGCTACGCCCACCGACTCCACTCTTGAAGATCTTCACCTTTCCGGAGAAAAGGCACATCAACTCTTTAGGTGTATCCTCTTCAAGATAAATCAGTTCATTCTTCTTAAAATGCACTATGCGGGCACTACCGCGCAAAATTTCACGCTCAGCGTCCGTCAACATCCTCCAGATGTCGGGTAGCGAGGAGGATAAATCAATTTCATCTCTTTTCTTTGCGGCCATGAATGTTATAGAACTATGTTCTAAAACACAAATATACCGTTTTTTTTATAAACAATCGTCAAAAAGCATCTTTTTTGCTTTCCGGAGTCTGCAGAAATATTTTTTTCGATAATAAAAACCATTTTTTTAATATGATCCTTTTTATAAAAATTTTCGACGGTAAAAAAAAAAATGTAAGTTTGTAGCTTATAATAAATGAAAGGGAAAGTCACTGTATATATCCTGTTTCTGATAATTGCTTCCTTCAAAAGTTTCGCATTACAGACGGAACTACCTGTGGATACCATCATGAAGAGGGCAATGAATGCCGCCGAAAAATATAACAATCTGGTAGAAAGTTTTTCAGCGGAAGTATATACACGTACCTATGTAGAGACTCTGAAAAAGAATCTCCTTTATAAATATACTCACCTAATCCCCGATTTTGTCCTGCACGACCCCCATAATGAAACGGCATTAATCGAGACCATCAGCGATCTGCGATTCGACTATCCCAACAGTTATGTACAGGATGTACGTCACGTGACCGGGACACTTACCGGCAAGAAAGATATCGACATGATACCTTTCGAACTGTTGAATATCAATATTTACGGGGAAACGACCAATGAGGAAAGTTTTTTCATGCCTATCAGGTTAAAAACATCGAAATATTATCGTTACAGCCTGGCACGCACCTTTACAGAAAACGAAAAGGTTTATTACAGCATTGACTACAGCCCTATTTACGAAAACAGCAAACTCCTGAAAGGTACATTTATCATTGAAAAAGGAACCTGGCGGGTGATTTTCTTCAGGGGTGAGGGAATTGATATATTCTCCAATTTTATGTTCGAGATAACTATGGGGGACGAGTGGGTCACCCACTATTTGCCGGTACAGTTTATCATTTATGAAACATCTTCATATCTGGGAAATGTACTGGCAAGCAGGCATCTGGCAACAATCGACTATCGGGAGATACAGTTGAGGCGGACTACGGAACCGGTACGGTCTCTCAATATCAGTGACTTTTACAAAATAAGGCTGGACTCTGTACCATTACAGAGCGACTCTGCCTTTTGGAATAAACGCCGTCCCATACCTTTGCAGGCTATAGAAAAGGATGTAATAACACAATATCTGCAACGACAGGCAGAGGAGGCAGCCCGTAAAGCCAATGGGGATTCTATCCGCCCCCCTAATATCGCACAACAGGTAGCCCAACGTATGGTGATGAACTCGAACTACAAATACCGTTCAACGGCAATAGGTTATTCGGGATTACTCAATCCCCTGATGGTGGGATATACTTCACGTGATGGCGTTACCTATCGCCAGAAATTATCATTTAATTTCGATTTGACACATAACCGTACAGTAAATATGAAAGCCTTTGCAGGCTATATGTTCCGTCGTAAAGAGTTCTTCACAGATCTGACCACTACGTGGAATTATGATCCTTACCGGCTGGGAAGCGCCACCATTTCCATCGGGAACGGTAATCCGATTTACAGTTCGCTCTTCGTCGACCAGATACAGGACAGCCTCAATAACCGGGGGATCAACTTCGAGGATATCTCTGTGAATTATTACAGGGATTATTATCTGAAACTCTTTAACACCTACGAAGTGACCAACGGATTACTTTTACACACCGGCATCGATTACCATATCAGAAAAAGTAAGGACAACATGAGCAAACTACGCTCTGCCACCCCCGACAGTGAACCGATAGAAGACATGTTCGGCACCAAGAAGTCATTTGCCCCGTTTATCCGTATCAGTTGGACTCCGAGACAATATTACCGGTATGACGGACGACAGAAAATCTATGAACGGTCACCCTTTCCAACCTTCAAACTGGAGTTATCCCGAAGTTTCCAGCATATTCTTGGAAGTACATCGGAGTATAACCGCATAGAATTGGATATCAGCCAGAACATATCTTTCGGATTGAGACATTCTCTTCAGTACCATGTGGGAGCCGGTAAATTTATCAACCAAAAAACCGAGTACTTTGCCGATTTTGTCTATTTCTCCAAAAGCAATTTCCCTGAAAACTGGAATGACGGCCTGGGAGGTATTTTTAATCTACTGAGTCGCGACCTGTATAACGCTTCCGACTCATATATCCAGGCACATACCATGTTTGAAGCTCCTTTCCTGATACTGAAAAATATTCCGTTTGTATCTGATTTTGCAGAGAATGAACGAATTTACCTGAGTCAGTTATATACTCCACAAATCGTCTCCTATACCGAACTCGGATATGGTATCGGCAACCGTTTTTTCAATGCCGGCTTCTTCACCTCCTTCCACAAAACCGAATTCAGGCAGGTGGGAGTGCGGGCGGCGTTTGAGTTCTGAATATAAGTGGAAAAGTGGTTAGGTGGATGATGGAATAGGTGACCGGGGAGAGAGTAAATGGGAATATACTGAGGTGAATGGAGGGAAATAGGATAGGTTGAAAATAAAATCCGTATATTTGCAGGAACTATCCTGTAAAGTAAGACCAGGGACAAAGCTGGTTATGTAAAACATGGAAATAGAATACATTTATTGAAAAGTTGAACGTCGAATGATCTGTTTTCCTAATGCAAAAATCAATTTAGGGCTCCACGTTGTTTCGCGCCGAAAAGATGGCTATCACAACCTGGAGACTATTTTTTATCCTATCGGGTTAAAAGATGCCCTGGAGATTGTCCCGGTAGTGGAGACCGGGGCGAAAAAGCCTGCCGGGGTTCCGGAATTTACCGCAAGCACAGGTTCGACGGCCGACAATAAACCTTCTCCCGGTAAGTACCGTTTTTTCCAGACCGGCATTCCGATCGAGGGAGCACCGGAAAATAACCTGGTGATCAAAGCGCTGCACCTGATAGCCACTGAGAAAAAGCTGCCGGAAATAGATATTCACCTGCTCAAAAAGATTCCGTCCGGTGCTGGATTAGGCGGCGGTTCTTCGGACGCGGCATTTATGCTCAGGCTGCTCAACGAGACTTTCGACTTAGGGTATTCAAAAGAAGAACTGATGCTTCGTGCCGCCCGTTTGGGTGCTGATTGCCCCTTCTTCATCCTGAACAGGCCCGCTTTTGCTACAGGCACCGGCGACGAACTGGAAACCATAGAGTTAGACCTAAGCAACTATATGCTTTTACTTGTGAAGCCAGATATCATGGTCTCCACCAAAGAGGCTTACGCGATGATCACCCCGCGGAAACCGGATCTACCGCTGAGAGAGATTATCCGGAAACCGCCTGAAACATGGAGAGAGCTACTGAAAAATGATTTTGAACCTCCTGTTTTCAAAAAATTTCCCGAAATTTGCAGGATCAGGCAAAAACTTTATGAAATGGGGGCGGTATATGCTTCCATGAGCGGGTCGGGGTCGTCTGTCTTCGGCCTCTTTGAAGAGGAACCTGATTGGAGGGGAGCATTCGCCGGCCATTTCGTTTGGAACAGTGATAAGGTGATAAGGTGGGAAAGTGGGAAAGTGGGAAAGTGATTTTTAGTTTTTCTCTTTTAGTTTTTAGTTTACAAAATATGAAACGATATTCTTTTTTTTACATCATTGGCGGGTTACTGCTGGTAATAAGCGCAAAGGCGCAGCAGCCGCTGATGCCGGACAAGATCTATTCTTTCGATCCGATTCCGGTACAGAGGCCGGTAATGCTGGATAGTACAAACCTCGACAAATCCACCTTTTCGGATGAAAAGCTACTCGCCTATCCTGTCTCTTTTCCGGCACAGGAACGGTTTACCACAGAGTTGACTCCGGATACGGCCGGATTTTTCAACCTGACAAAACCACCACAGGGAGAAGCATTGCAACTATTCTCTTTCTTTGTCACCGGTGACCGCTATGGTAAAGGGAAACTCACCATAACATCGCCCAATCCGCTGGAATTGTGGGTCGATAATGTGAAACGGGCAACCAAAACACAAGTAAACGACAGCCTGCACCAGTCGGGATCTGTGGATACGAACCTGAACGGGCCGGCGAACAATGTGCGTATTGTCATTAAGATGCTCACCTCGGCAGAATATAAGGCATATCCCGCTGTGAAGATCGAACTGAAACCCGACGAGAAAGATTCCCTGCTCGTCTATACATTTAATAACATAGACAACCGAAGGATCAATATCAAAGATATCCTTGAAGGAAAAAGGGTGAATAGCTCTTCGGTTTCACCCAGTGGACGATTCGTGCTGCTAAGCCTGCGGGAGACATTGTCCGGGGGGAATAGCCGGAGTTATACAGAGATATATGATGCCAGGCAGAAACGGATGATCCTTTCGGAACCGGGCGCCAGAGCACAACTGAATTGGATGCCAAAATCAGACCTGCTCTATTATGTGGCTGATGACAACAGCGGACGGACACTCTACACACTGGATCCACTCACAGCAAAAACTAAAATTATTGCCGAAGGACTACCGAAAGAGAATTTCCATATGGCACCCGATGAACAATCGGTTTTCTTCTCCACAAAGGAAAGCATTACCATCAGTAATCCCGGGGGGTTGAAACGGCTGCTCGGGATCGACGACAGGCTGCCGGGTTACCGTGACCGCTATTTTTTATACCGGCATTTCTTCGATACGGGTCTCACCCAACAACTCACCTTCGGACGCCAAACCGCTTCACTCAATGATGTGACTGGCGATGTAAAGAAACTGCTCTTTTCCACTTCTGAAGAATATCTTCTGGAACGCCCTTTCCGCAGAAGTTCGCTCTATATGCTGGATTTGGAGACCATGGAGGTGGATACGATCTGGAAAAATGAAACGTACGCTTACTCCGCCCAGTTTTCACCCGACGGAAAACAACTGCTGATCCACGGTGCTCCCGAAGCATTCGGAGGTATCGGGCTTAATATCAAAGAGGGGCAGGTTGCCAACAGCTACGATACACAGTCGTTTATCATGAATCTGGCCACCCGGCAGGTGGAACCGGTCACCAAAAACTTTGATCCTACCATTAGCGCACAGGAATGGAATGCGCAGGACGGATATATCTATTACCGCGTAGAAGAGGGTGACCGTGCAAATATGTACCGCTATGATCCGAGACGGAAAAAGTTTGACAAACTACCGCTCAAAGAGGATGTGATCCGCTCCTTCAATATTGCCGAAAATGCCGCATGGGCGACTTATACAGGGGTAAGCACATCGAATTCGAACCGGAGTTACCTGCTGAACCTGAAGACGATGGAATCGACCCTGATCTCCGATCCTTATGCGGAACGGCTGAGTAAACTGCAATTAGGAGAAGTGAAAGACTGGCAATTCACCAGTTCTTTCGGCGATGTGATCGAAGGACGTTACTATCTGCCTCCCAATTTCGATCCGAAGAAAAAATATCCGCTGATCGTTTATTACTATGGCGGAACCAGCCCTACGTCACGAACATTTGAGAGCACTTATCCGTTACATGTCTACGCCGCGCAGGATTATGTGGTCTATACGCTGCAACCGAGCGGCACTACCGGCTACGGGCAGGAGTTCTCTGCCCGCCATGTGAATGCCTGGGGCGACCAGACTGCCGAGGAGATCATAGAAGGAACCAAAGCGTTCGTAGCCTCCCACCCTTTTGTGGACGGAACAAAGATCGGTAATATCGGTGCATCGTACGGCGGATTTATGACGCAGTACCTCATCACCAGGACCGACCTGTTTTCTGCTTCGGTATCGCATGCCGGGATCAGCAATATTACCAGTTACTGGGGTGAAGGATATTGGGGTTACTCTTACAGTGCAGGAGCAAGTGCAGGAAGTTATCCATGGAACAATCCCGACCTCTATGTAAAGCAAAGCCCGCTCTTTTCTGCCGACAAGGTCAATACGCCGTTGCTGCTACTGCATGGAACAGCTGACACCAACGTGCCTATCGGTGAGAGCATCCAGATGTACAACGCCTTGAAACTGCTCGGCAAGGAGGCAGAATTTATCCAGGTGGAAGGTGAAAACCATGCTATCTATGATTATGACAAGCGGATTGCCTGGAATAACGCTATCTATGCCTGGTTCGCCAAATGGCTGAAAGAGGACTCCCGCTGGTGGGATTCGATGTTTCCGAATGATTGACAGTTGACAATGGAAAGTGAGTGGAACGTAGGGAGTGAAGAATGAAGAATGAAGAGTGAAGAATGAAGAGTGAAGAGTGAAAAGGGATTTGTTGATTTAACGATTTTGAATTTTTAAATCTTAAATCTTGAATCTTTGAATCTTTGAATTTTTGAATTTTTGAATTTAAAATAGTCTTGATTCTAAAAAATACAATATGGATCTGGAAGAACTTTGTAATAAGGTAAAAGAACTTGCATTCTCTACGGGCGAATACCTGAAAACGGAACAGGCTGCCCTGCGTAAGAGGGATATTGAGTTGAAAGGCACCCGTAATTATGTGACCTATATCGATAAAGAGGCGGAGAACCGGTTAGTAGAGGGATTAAGCCGGTTACTTCCCGAAGCGGGATTCCTCACGGAAGAGGAGACAGTGGGGTTTGAACAGAAAGAACACACATGGATCATCGACCCGCTGGACGGTACCACCAATTACGTGCACGGCGATTCTCCTTTCTCGGTGAGTATCGCCTTGATGAAAGAAAATGAAATTATCCTGGGTGTGGTATATGATCCACTGGCTGCACAGATGTATTCCGCCACCGGAACGGGAAAAGTTTTCCTGAACGATAATCCGGTAAGAGTGAGCGGCCACTCCACCCTGACAAACGGCTATATAGGCTTCGGCATTCCGTACAGCCTCGATGAGAGGGGTGAACAGATCCTCAGGAATGCCATGAAGCAGTTTCGCAAATGCAGTTTCCGCATCAAGGGATCGGCAGCACTGGAAATCTGTTACATAGCGGCAGGCGTATGTGACGCTTACTTTCATAGCGGTCTCTCACCATGGGATGTAGCTGCCGGAGCATTTATCCTGCAATGTGCAGGCGGAAAATGCAGCGATTTTTCCGGAGGGGACAATTACATTTTCAATAAAGAACTGGTTGCTTCAAACAGTATTATTCATCAGGAAATTATGGAAACCATCATACAGGGAAACTAATGGAAAACCAGACTGTTCTAATAGCATTCCTGCTGACCCTCTTTGCCGGCTTGTCGACCGGTATCGGCAGTTTAATCGCTTTTTTGGCTAAACGTACCAACACTAATTTCCTTAGCCTCTCCCTGGGACTTTCCGCAGGTGTGATGATCTATGTTTCTTTCATGGAATTGATGCCTAATTCGTTGGAGTCGCTTACCGGCATATTTGGCCAGAAAACAGGTATGTTCTATATGATCCTTGGTTTTTTCGGAGGTATCGCACTGATCGCACTGATAGACTTCCTGGTTCCCAAATCGCAAAACCCACACGAAATACACGGTGTGGAAGAGATGAAGACAAACTACAGGTTGAAACAGACCGGTATGATCACGGCTATTACCATCGCCATCCACAACTTCCCGGAGGGGATCGCCACTTTCATGTCGGCTATGAACTCGTTCGAGGTAGCCATCCCCATTACAGCGGCCATCGCCATCCACAATATTCCCGAAGGGATTGCGGTATCGGTTCCTATTTATCACGCTACCGGCAGCAAGAAGAAAGCATTTTGGCTTTCATTCGCCTCAGGGTTGGCAGAGCCGCTGGGTGCGCTCATCGCTTTCCTGTTCCTGCTCCCTTTCTGGAATCCGGTGCTGGATGCGTTTATTCTCTCGGCCATTGCCGGGGTAATGGTCTTTATCTCCCTGGATGAGTTATTACCCACCGCAGAAAAATACGGTAAACACCATCTCTCCATTATCGGGTTGATGATTGGCATGGCGATTATGGCACTGAGCCTCTATTTGTTCATCTAAACAAAAAAGATTATTTTTGTTTCACGTTTTTACAGATCCATCAACACTCATACACAAACAGCTATGACAACAGATATTAGACAAATAGGCGAACGGATCAAAGGGTTGCGCGATGCGATCAACCTGTCCCCCGGTGAGATGGCCCATAGACTGGAAGTAGATACGGACGATTACCTGCAATTCGAAGCGGGAGAGAAAGATATCTCCGTCTCATTCTTACAGCGCATAGAGCGGGAGTTCAACGTGGATCTGGGTACCTTAATGTTCGGTACGGAGCCTCGAATGAATTCCTACTTTATCACCCGGAAAGACAAAGGTGTAAGTGTGGAAAGGGTTTCAGCCTATAAATACCAATCACTCACTTCCGGCTTCACCAATAATGTGGCGGAAATTTTTGTCGTCACGGTAGAGCCTAAGCCATTGGATATCGATTTTTACCAGAATATCCACGCGGGACAGGAATTCAACATGGTGTTGGAAGGAAGCATGATGCTACATATCAACGGCAAAAACCTGGTACTTGAAGAAGGCGACAGCATCTATTTCGATTCGTCGCTCCCACACGGTATGAAGGCGCTTAATGACAAACCGGTAAAATTTCTTGCCGTCATCCTCTATCCGTAATTAATAAAGAAATAAATATTTTCCTCTAATCGGCAGGATATTTCCAACACAAAAGTCCTGACGTCATAATACGGTTATCATGCTAGAAAAATTTGTAAAAAAATCCTCATTCAGTTCGCACCAGGATTTTATCGACCATTACGATATCCTGGTTCCCGAAAACTTCAATTTTGCATATGATGTGACGGATGAATGGGCGCGAACAAATCCCGGAAAACGGGCGCTCTGCTGGACTAACGACAAAGGGGCACACAGGGATCTGACGTTCGGAGAACTGAAAACGCTGTCAGACAAGACAGCCTCATTCTTCCAGTCACTCGGCATCGGAAAAGGAGATATGGTGATGCTTATCCTGAAAAGAAGCATCGAGTTTTGGCCGGCCATCCTGGCGCTACACAAGATCGGAGCCATAGCGATCCCGGCAACCCATCTGCTGACCGACAAAGATATCGTTTACCGTAACAATGCGGCAGATATAAAGGCGATCGTAGCCGTACAGGATGAAAACCTGATTGAGCATGTGAATCTGGCAATGGCTAAATCGCCTACGGTACAACACCGTATTATGGTGGGTGATACCATTCCCGAAGGGTGGATCGACTTTCACCGGGGAGTGGGAGAAGCGGTTCCGTTCGTCAGACCGGAAAAGGTGAACGATAACGACGATGTCATGCTCCTTTATTTCACTTCCGGTACTACGGGGCAACCCAAGATGGTGATACACGATTTCACCTATCCCTTGGGGCATATCACTACCGCCAAATACTGGCATAACCTGCATGAGGATAGTGTACACCTGACCGTGGCAGATACCGGATGGGCCAAAGCGGTATGGGGAAAGCTATATGGACAATGGATCGTGGGCGCCTGCATATTTGTCTACGACTTCGACGGCCGTTTTATCCCCCAGGATATGCTCCGGATGATATCCGAATACAAAGTCACTTCGTTCTGCGCTCCCCCGACCATTTTCCGGTTCCTGATCCGTGAAGACCTGAGCAAATACGACCTTTCGTCACTGGAATACTGCACTACTGCAGGAGAGGCGCTCAACCCGTCAGTATTCGAAACTTTTTATAAACTGACCGGTATCAAGATGATGGAGGCATTCGGGCAGACTGAGACAGCCCCGACCATTATCACTTTCCCCTGGATGGAACCCAAACCGGGCGCGATGGGTGTCCCCAACCCTCTTTACAAGATGGATCTGTTGACCCACGACGGACGTTCTGCCGAGGATGGTGAACAGGGGGAGATCGTCTTCTATACCGACGGAAAGCGTCCTCTTTCCCTGTTCAAAGGCTATTACCGTGACGAGATACTTACCCGTGAGGTATATGCCGACGATGTGTATCATACGGGCGATATGGCCTGGCGCGATGAGGACGGTTACTACTGGTTTGTAGGACGTACCGACGACGTGATCAAGAGCTCCGGCTACCGCATCGGCCCGTTCGAGGTGGAGAGTGCGGTAATGACCCATCCTGCCGTGGTGGAATGCGCCATCACCGGTGTACCCGATGAGATCAGGGGCCAGGTGATCAAGGCAACCATCGTACTGGCGGAAGAATGTAAAGCGCTGGCAGGTGATGAACTGGCCAAAGAGATCCAGGAGCATGTAAAAAATGTAACGGCCCCCTACAAATACCCGCGATTGATTGAATTCGTAAATGAATTACCCAAAACGATCAGCGGAAAGATCCGACGGGTGGAGATCCGGGAAAAAGGGGGAAGTGGAGAAGTGAAGAAGTGAAGAAATTTTGGCTTATAACGATTTAATGATTCAACAATTTAATGATTCAACAATAAATAATTATATGAAGAAAGCATACGTATTTCCCGGTCAGGGAGCCCAGTTGGTGGGCATGGGCAAAGAGTTGTACGAAACATCACCCTTAGCAAATGAATTATTTGAAAAAGCAAACGAAATACTGGGATTCCGGATCACCGACCTGATGTTTGCCGGAACGGATGAAGACCTGAAACAGACAAAGGTTACCCAACCTGCCATCTTCCTCCATTCAGTGATCCTGGCAAAAACACTGGGAGAAGAGTTCCAGCCCGATATGACTGCCGGCCATTCGCTCGGAGAGTTTTCAGCATTGGTAGCTGCAGGAGCCTTATCATTTGAGGATGGACTTAAACTGGTATATGCCCGTGCGCTGGCTATGCAAAAGGCGTGTGAAGCCAATCCCTCCACCATGGCAGCCATTCTTGCGCTTCCCGACGAAAAGGTGGAAGAGATCTGCGCATCGATTGATGATGTGGTTGTGCCCGCCAATTACAACTGTCCGGGACAGATCGTGATCTCCGGTTCCAACAGTGGAATAGAAAAAGCCTGCGAACTGATGAAAGAGGCAGGCGCTAAACGCGCATTACCCCTGAAGGTAGGCGGCGCTTTCCACTCACCGCTAATGGAACCTGCCCGTGTAGAATTGTCGGATGCCATTGAATCGACCCGTTTCTCTGCTCCCGTCTGCCCTGTGTACCAGAATGTATCCACCACAGGCGAAACAGATCCCGACACAATCAAGCAGAATCTGATTGCACAGCTTACTTCACCGGTAAAATGGACACAATCGGTACAACAGATGGTTGCCGACGGCGCCACGGAGTTTGTAGAACTTGGTCCCGGCAGCGTATTACAAGGACTTATCTCCAAGATCGACAGAAATGTTACCGTTTCAGGAAAACAATAAATTTCAGGTATTTAAATGAGTTTGAACCGGAGTAGGACATAGCACTTACTCCGGTTTTTCAATGTCCATTAAGGTTTCTTATCTAATTTTTTTTGTTAAAATCGAATTTAGAAAATACATTTGTATTGTAACGCAATTACTAACACAGAAAACAGAAAGCTATGCAAAAATTATTGTCCATATTTACACTCATTGCGTCTGTGACATTTTCGGCACACGCACAGGAAGAGTTTTTCAGCGCCCCCAATTATGTCCAGATCGAAAGAAATATAAAAGAACCGACTTCTACCTACTATTATCCCAAATTGATGGAGAAATATATGGCCGGAGACGAGAAAATGACCTTTGAGGAAGGACGACATCTCTATTTCGGTTTTATCTATCAGCCGCAATATATGCCGGTTGACACCTCCTCATATAACAATAAACTGGCAGAAGTATTATCCAAAAAGTCATTCACTCCGAATGATTATACCAATATCCTGGAATATTCAAATGCACTGTTGCTCGAAGATCCGTTTAACCTGCGCGCGTTGAATGCGAAATTGCTGGTGTATGCACAACAGAACAATACCGAAGAATATAAAAGAGTGGCACAACAACGGCGAGTAGTGCAAAATGCTATTGCGGGCACCGGTGACGGGATGTCGGATAAAACTCCGTTTTACGTGATCAAGGTGGCTCATGAATATGACATACTTCCTTTTCTGGGTTACAACTTTGGTGGTAATGATAAAATTCTCTCAAGCAAAAAGATAAATTATCTAACCCTCGGAGATAACCGATTCGGCGTAGAGAGAGTATATTTCAATATTGCTCCCGTTATTGATCATGTGAGTTCACGCGGTGGAGGAAAAATGTAAAGTGGTTGTCAAAACCACTTTCTTTTTTTAAAATACCAAAGCATCCCGATGGCGATCAACAACATTACTCCCCAGACTATGAAATAACCATACCGCCAATGTAGTTCCGGTATATTGTCGAAATTCATTCCATAGACACCCACAATAAATGTGAGCGGGATAAATATTACCGAGAAGATGGTAAGCAGCGCCATTATATCACTCAGTTTGGTACTCATGGAAGAATGATAAATATTTAACTCATCGTACAATAGTTCACGATAGTAATCCAGCAGTTCTACAGCCAGGTTTATATTATCCTGAAGTTCTTTATAGTGTTTTTCGTTTACCGGGGCAATATAATCGCTTTCCGATTTCACAAGCCCCATAATCATCTCCCTGGCAGGCCTTATATAGCGTCCTACATTACTCAGTTCACGCTTAAGAAGATTAATTATTTTGAGTGTTTCCCTACCGGGATCCATAATCATCTCGTTTTCCAGGTTTTCAATCTTTTCGCCAAGTCCTCCCAAAATAAAGATATAATTATCGATTACTACATCCAGCAGGGCAAAGGCCAGATAATCGGCACCCAATGTCCTGAATCTCTTGGAATGCTTCCTGATCCGCTCCCTGACCGGATTAAATAAATCGCTCTTCTCTTCCCGGAAAGTGACAAGCAGGTTATCCATTACCACAAGACTCAGGTTGTCGACAGATACCCGGTTTTTCCCTTCGTTGAGTTCCATCATCTTTATGGAGACAAAAAGGCCGTTATCGAATTCTTCCATCTGAGGACGTGTGCCCGGTTCCATCACATCCGATAAAATATCGGCCGGGATCTGCAATACATCGACCAGTCCACCCATCAATTGTTCATCATGCAATCCGTCGATATTCAACCAAATGGGTGCTTCACTGTTTTTATAAGGCCGTAGTTCTTCTACCGACCGGATTGTCGACTCGTCCACTTTCTCAAAATCGATCTCAAAAAGTGTCATGCGGACCTCTCCGGAACGATGCCGGCCACGAAACTTCAGTTCGTACGGCGAGAGTCCTATATCTTCTTTACGTTTAAGTGGAGTGTGGGGCATATGTCGGGAATTACAAATTATCAATTACCAATTACAAATTACAAATTACCAATTAGAGAAATATGTGGGTGGAAATAGTATCCTCAATTTATAAACCATTTATACATAACGAAACTTTTCCAAATGAACAGGATGAAGAAGTAAATTGCGACGTTCTTCCTCCAGATCATAAGTTCGTTGCAAGCGTAACCAAAAATCGGCTTTTCCTCCAAAAACAGCTTCTATTCTCAATGCTATATTGGGGGTAATCCCTCCTCGACCGTTCAATATTTTAGATAGTGTCAAACGGCTAACCTTCAACATACCAGCCGCTTCACCGATGGTCACTCCGGCGGGTTTGATTACATCTTCGAGTAAAATTTCCCCCGGATGAATATGTATATCCTGATGTTTATTCATAATCGTCTTTAGTGATAATCTATAAAATCTAAATCATAAGCATTACGGCTTATATTATCAAATCGAAAAATAATACGCCAATTTCCAGATATATCCATTGACCAAAAATCGCTCAATTCACCTTTTAATGGATGTGGACGAAGAAATGGTAAATCCTGTAAATCTCCGGGAACTACTTCCAGTGCATCTATTATCGTCAATATTCGTAGAAGTTTAGGAATCATAATCGTAGGAAGTTTACTTTTATCTCCCTTTGTCCATAATAGTTTTAATCCTTTATATTGTATGGATTGTATCATTCCATCATTATTTGCATATTGCAAATATACAGTATTTATTTGAAAAATAAAATCCCTGATAAATTAAAAATCGCCCCGGCATTTGCCAAGGCAGTTTTTACTCATTTACCATCATCACTTATTTCGAAAAGATCTCTTTTAGCTGCCCTACGATATTTCCACTTCCCGAAATGGTGATCTCGCCAATCTTATCGGCAATTTTCTCCACATATTCCATTTCTTTCAGTTTCCACAATATTTCGTTTTCTTCCATCAATTTGGCAGTGTTGTACATACTGCGTACAGCGTACGGTATTATAAAAATCGCTTTGATGAATACTGTCGCAATTTTTTTATAATATACCTCAAAATATCATAAAGAGATTTCATCTTTCAAATAAGTGCTATATCTTTGCATTACGTAAGCAAATAATGGAATAATGATATGTATATATAACATAAAGTAAGTTCCTATTGCTATCACAGCTTAATACTCTGGTATTATTTAAATAACTAATTTATTATTCGATGTTTTATATAACACAGCTTGATATAAAAACATAATTAAGTATATGGTATTCAGTGTTTGTAAGCGGTACAAAACCTGAAGAAAAGAATAAAACCAGTATACTTAGCCAATGCAAGGATATCTGTGGTGATATTCCAAGTGAACCGGCCTCAAAGATTACATGATAAATTTGTCAAAGAATAGTTGAGTTTGCAGTGATGCTACCTGACTATATATTAAATTCACAATGAGATATTGACAGAATGATAAAGAAAAACTTTGCTGAAGGAAATGTAATATACAAATTTGAACACACACATTGCAAATTTGTTCTATTAAGCCAAAAGTGAAGAGAATTATCAAACAAATCCTAACTAAAAGTATATGAGAAGAAATTATTTGCTGTGGCTTGCCATCCTTGTCCTGGCCAGCTGTGGACAGAAAAAAGAAACAAATTCTCCAGTTGCCAGACCGGTAAAAACAACAACGGTAGAGCACAGATCGATAATCAAAAAAGATTTTTCGGGTATTGTCGAACCGGTAGAGTACGTTAAACTGGCCTTTCGCGTGAGCGGACAAATTATTAATTTTCCCGTAATTGAAGGACAAAAAGTACAGAAGGGACAATTAATTGCAGCTATTGATCCAAGAGATATTGCTTTACAATATGCGGCGGCCAAATCTGCCTACGAAACAGCCGCCGCACAGGAAGAGCGCAATAAACGCCTCCTGTCACGCCAGGCGGTTTCAGTACAGGAATATGAGATCAGTGTATCCAACTACCAAAGGGCCAAATCGGAATATGAACTATCTGCCAACAACATGCGTGATACAAAACTGACGGCTCCTTTCGATGGTTCTATTGAAAATAAACTGGTAGAGAATTATCAACGGGTCAATTCCGGTGAAGGGGTTGTACAATTGGTCAATACTGAGGATCTGCGCATCAAATTCATCATTCCCGATTCATACCTCTATCTGTTACGTACCAAGGATCCTGAATTTCTGGTTGAGTTTGACACATTCAAAGGGCATGTCTTTAAGGCTAAACTGGAAGAATACTTGGATATTTCGGCAGACAGGACAGGTATTCCTGTCAGCATCACTATTGATGATCCTGCTTTTGACAAAGCGCTATATGAGGTAAAACCCGGATTTACGTGTAGTATCCGTTTTTCAGCGGATATAGCCCCATTGGTGGAAAACAGTTGGACGATCATTCCGATGAGTGCTGTTTTTGGTGCAAGCGAGGGTGGCCGGATGTATGTTTGGGTGGTAAATGATCATAAAGTAAGCAAACGGGAGATTACAGTATCTGCTCCCACCGGAGAATCACAGGTTATAATCTCTGAAGGCCTGGAAGCCGGGGAGAAAATCGTAACCGCAGGGGTCAACCAGTTGGTAGAGGGAGAAACGGTCAAAGAAATTAATGAACCTTAAGTCAATCAGATTATGAGCTTAGCCGAATATTCATTGGATAATAAGAAGATTATCTATTTCTTCCTTGCCGTACTATTGATTGGGGGCGTTATATCTTTCAGCAAGCTTGGCAAGAAAGAAGATGCCCCGTTTGTCATCAAATCGGCGGTCATCATGACACGCTACCCGGGAGCTGAGCCGGCTGAAGTAGAACGGCTGGTCACAGAGCCTATCTCGAGGGAGATACAGAGTATGAGTGATGTATATAAGATCAGATCCGAATCGATGTACGGTCTCTCAAAAATAACGTTGGAACTGCAGCCGTCTTTGCCGGCCGCTTCTATCCCCCAGAAATGGGATGAACTCCGGCGTAAGGTGCTGAACATACAGCCGCAGTTGCCCAGCGGAGCGTCTATACCGACCGTATCGGATGACTTTGGGGATGTCTTCGGGATCTATTACGGACTTACGGCAGATGAAGGTTTCTCTTACGAAGAAATGCGGGACTGGGCAGAACGCATCAGAACACATATCGTCACCTCCGAAGGTGTCATGAAAGTTGCGTTATTCGGCACCCAGACGGAAGTGATTAATGTATTTGTTTCTATTAACAAGCTGGTAAGCATGGGTATTGATCCGCAGCAACTGGCATCCCTGTTGCAATCACAGAACCAGGTTATAAATACGGGGGAGATCAATGCCGGACAACAACAGTTGCGTATCATTGCCAAAGGCATGTATACGAAAATAGAAGATATTGAAAACCAAGTCATCACAACCAAGGCCGGACAGGTGAAGTTGGGTGATATCGCGGTGATAGAAAAAGGATACCTCAATCCTCCTGCCAATTTGATGAGGGTGAACGGAAAACGGGCTATCGGTATCGGTGTGGCTACGGATCCGCAACGAGATGTAGTGCTGACCGGTGAGAAAGTAGAAGCAAAACTGGCCGAGTTGCTACCGCTGATGCCTGTCGGGCTTAATCTGGAAAGCCTTTACCTGGAGAACCAGATTGCCAAAGAGGCCAACAACGGGTTTATTATTAACCTGATTGAATCAATCCTTATCGTAATAGTTATTATTATGTTGGTAATGGGGCTTCGTGCCGGAGTCCTGATCGGGTCATCCCTCATATTTTCCATAGGAGGCACATTGCTTATCATGTCATTCTTCGGGGTCGGGCTAAACCGGACGTCACTGGCGGGATTTATCATAGCCATGGGTATGCTGGTAGACAATGCCATCGTTGTGACCGACAATGCCCAGATTGCAATTGCCAGGGGGGTAGACCGGCGAAAGGCGCTGATTAACGGAGCCACCGGCCCGCAATGGGGGTTGTTAGGAGCTACTTTTATCGCCGTCTGTTCGTTTCTGCCACTTTATCTCGCTCCTTCGGCTGTGGCCGAAATTGTAAAACCGCTTTTCATTGTCCTCGCCATCTCACTAAGTCTCAGCCTGATACTCGCGCTGACACAAACTACCGTATTCGGCAACTTTATATTAAAAGCTATTCCGAAAGAGGGTTCCAAGGATCCCTTTGATAAGGCTTTTTACCATAAGTTTGCCGCCATGCTGAAATTTTTAATCAAGAGAAAAGCATTGACAATCGGCTCCGTAATCATACTATTCGTTATCTCGTTGGTGGTAATGGGATTGATGCCGCAGAACTTCTTTCCATCGCTCGATAAACCTTACTTCCGGGCAGATGTCTTTTACCCGGATGGATTCAGCATCAACGAAGTTTCCAGAGAGATGGAAAAGGTAGAGGCACATTTGGAGGAATTGCCGGAAGTTAAAAAAGTGTCCATCACATTCGGGAACACCCCGTTACGTTATTACCTGGCGTCTACTTCTGTAGGGCCGAAACCAAACTTTGCCAATATATTGGTGGAATTGAAAGACAGTAAATACACCGAAGAATATGAGCAGGATTTTGATGAATACATGCGTGAAAACTTTCCCAATGCCATCACCCGTACAAGTCTTTTCAAACTATCCCCGGCAGTAGATGCCGCTATTGAAATCGGCTTTATCGGGCCGGACCCGGACACACTGGTGGCATTAACCAATCAGGTATTGTCTATCATGCACCGGAACCCTGATCTGATGAATGTCCGTAACTCGTGGGGAAACAAGATCCCTGTTTGGAAGCCCATTTACAGTCCTGAACGGGCACATCCGTTAGGTATATCCCGCCAGGGAATGGCACAAGGTATCCAGATCGGGACCACCGGCATGACATTAGGTGAATACCGGCAGGGCGACCAGGTCCTTCCTATCCTGTTGAAAGAGAACTCGGCAGATTCATTTCATATCAACGATATACGTACCCTGCCTGTATTCGGGACAAGCAATAAGACGACCAGCTTAGAGCAGATAGTATCTTCGTTCGACCTCCAGTATGAATTCCCGAATGTAAAAAATTACAACCGCCAAATGGTAATGATGGCCCAATGCGATCCTCGCCGTGGAGTAAATTCAGTCGCTGCCTTCAATACAGTATGGTCGCAGGTGTCGAAAGAGATAAAAGTACCTGAAGGGTATACTATGCAGTATTTCGGAGAGCAGGAAAGTAAAGTGGAGTCCAACAAGGCATTGGCAAAGAACTTCCCGTTGACTTTCTTCCTGATGTTCATCACACTGCTCTTCCTATTCAGAACTTACCGGAAGCCTGTGGTTATCATATTGATGTTGCCTCTGATATTTATCGGAGTGGTATTAGGTTTGCTGGTATTAGGCAAATCATTTGATTTCTTCGCTATTCTCGGGTTACTGGGACTCATCGGCATGAATATCAAAAATGCCATTGTGCTGGTAGACCAGATCGACATCGAACTACAATCGAATAAAACGCCCATGCAAGCGGTAATCACCGCTACGACCAGCCGGATCATTCCGGTCGCAATGGCATCAGGAACAACTATCCTGGGCATGTCTCCTTTGCTGTTTGATGCCATGTTTGGCGGTATGGCAGCTACCATTATGGGAGGGTTGCTGGTTGCATCAGCATTGACGCTATTTGTGCTTCCGGTGGCATATTGTGCTATTCATAAAATCAAGGAATAAAAGAAATGAAAACGTTATTATTAATAATCATATCATTGTTGCTTTCAGGCTTGAGTGCCGCCATAGCGCAACAATCAATATTCACGCTTGAAACTTATCGTGATAAAGTAGAGGCATACAGCCAGGTGCTGAAACAACAGCAACTCACAACCATGGCAAGTGCGGATGCCCGGAGAGTGGCTTATACCGGCTTCTTACCCAAGGTAGACCTCAATATCGAAGGAACGCTGGATATGAATAACCTTGAATCCTGGAATGGACCGGAGGGTGAATACCGCAACCATACTTATCAGGGAATATTTGTCGTTGCACAACCCCTCTATACAGGAGGCATCTTGCGGGCCCGGCACCAGATAGCCAAGGCGGACGAACAACTGAGCCGGCTCAGTGAGGAGCTGACCCTGGATCAGATACACTATCAGAGCGATGTTACTTACTGGACTGCTTCGGCCTCTTATGCAATGATGAAAGCCGCAGAGAGGTATCAGGATATTGTCAGGCAGCAATACGATATCATTCAGGACCGCTTCAATGACGGGGCAATCAGCCGCACGGACCTGCTGATGATTTCGACCCGGCTCAAAGAAGCAGAATTGCAATATATCAAATCGCGCCAGAATTATACATTGGCATTACAGGAACTGAATATTTTAATGGGAAATGACCCGGAAACCCCGGTAGACAGCCTATCAGAGATTAATATTGCCAGTCAGCCTGTAGAAATGATGTCACTCCCGGATGTGCTGCAACGCCGGGCGGATTATGCCGGCACGGAAATCAATATTCAAAAAAGTGAAGCACAACGCAAAGCAGCTCTCAGCGAATACAAACCGCAACTAAACATGTATCTTAGCGGCGGCTGGGCTACCGGAGCACCGAACCTGGGATACGACATCCCGTTCAGCCCGATCCTGGGAATTAACCTCAATATTCCCGTGTTCCGTTGGGGGGCCAGATTCAAGACAGACCAACAACAGAAAACATACATCGGGATCCAGAAGTTGCAACAGAGTTATGTGACCGATATAATTAAAAAGGAATTATCAGGTGCTATTACAAAATTGACAGAAACGGTGCAACAAGTGAAAACGGCAAAAGAAAATATGGACTTAGCCGAAGAAAACCTTGACCTGGCCACTTTTTCTTATAATGAAGGAAAAGCGGGTATGGCAGATGTGCTTTATGCACAATTGTCATGGACACAAGCCCATACTAACCTGATCAATGCTTATCTGGCTGAAAAAATAGCAGTGGCTGAGTATAAAAGAGTGGTCAGCGAATAAAACTATATTTTTTTAAACAAGTAAAGGCAAAAAGAACAAGAAAGTTCAGCAAGTTATACTAAAATTGATAACCGAAACCAATATTTAAATACATATTGTGCATATCAAATGAAATTGCCGTAAAATCATTTTTGAGTAACCCATTGAAATTATACTCAAAATGGGTGAAGAGGTTAAGGTTTTTTCTTAATGACCATTCTACGCCAATCTGTGTTCCCCATTGGACGGGATTAACAGCATCCGAAAAGTCGTAGGCGGCACGACTGTCCCCTTCGAATGATATTTTTGCACCTACCGGGGTTCCCTGTCTCAGATATCCGTCGCTTACATGGCCGCTAAATCCTCTATCGATCAGGAAAGATGCCCGCAGCCCGCCATAAAGATTCACATGATCGGAGAGGCCGTAAACCACGGAAAGAGGTACAACAAAGTATGTATTCTTAATATCGGTTTCCACCAGACCCGTAAAATATCCCCTCACATACGACTGTTCCTGGATAATCTCGGTTAAATAGTTTTTAACGCGTGCCCTGGTTTTCATTCCCTTGCCTTCCACTCCCACCTGCAGGCGGATACCCCAATCTTTCCTTTCAGAAAACCATTTAGTGGCATGGAAACCTATCCCTAATTGCAAGGCAGGATTGTAAGATTCAATTTTTCTGATCTCACGGGGGAATCCAAGCGGGACCGCACCTCCAAGGCTGAAGTGCGTACTCAACTCATAATCTATATTTGTTGTAAAAAAGTATTTGATACCTGAGCTTTCTGATGCATTTGAATTACTTACACAGGTAAACATAGCAATACAGATTACTATGATGGCACGTCTATATTTAAATTGCATGTAAAACTATCTTAAACGTGAATTTGATTTATTATTCTTCTGTTGTTATTTGTACCTCATCGATCCATAGCGTACTGCCGACAGATCCGTTAAACCTGTCGCCCTCTTTACTGGATGAGAATACAAGGGTATACATATATTCCGCTTCGGGATCAAAGGACTTCCCCCCAACATATTCAAATGAAATCTCAAACGGGGTCCACTCATCGGTTTCAATCCGCAGATCATCACCAATACGTGCAATACTTACAATTCTTGGATCTTCAAACCTATGATCACCCGACAGATAGTTATTATCTTTTTGTTTTTCAAATAATATGGCATAAGCATCCCATGTGTCTTTTTCCAACTCAGAAGGCCTATTGTTCACAATAAACTCTCCACCCGCTTTATATTTGAAATATCCGGAAACGGTTTTGGGTGCTTTATGGTAGTTGTAAGGTTGACCGAACCTGGTTGACTTGATGGCTGGAACGGTCAATGAAAAGTAACCAAGGTACAGGTTTCCTGCTGCCAGCGGGGAACCGAACATGCCCCCTAACGGGCCGGTAGCCTTTGTTTGCATCTTAACACCTTTACCAATATATCCATCGGGGGTTTGGGCTGTCGGATAAAATTCAGGAGTCAACTCTTCATTAGCACCCACAAGCGTTGCCGCCAATGTGTTAAAACCGACATTACCACTATCCCACTCTTCTTTTCGCTCTTCCGTATCAGGCAGATAGTCAAAAAACTTGTGAAAGCGTCCTTCCGGATTCTCAGTAACGATCACTTCGACGTTCTCGAATGAGTAAGAAAAAAGTATACTATTGTCCACGACAAAAGATACGGTATAGGTCTTATGCCAGGCTTTGTCTTCAGATGTTACTGTATATTGTTGCGGTTTAAAGAAATCTAATTCCGTCCCGCTTTCGGGTTTAATGGTTGCGCCGGGAGTCAATGTAAACTGAGGGGCAAACTTGTAATTATCCGGAAATTGCTTCAAACGAAACAATATTGTATTATCACCAATTATGGGTTCGGTTTGTAGTAGCCTTGAAGCATTCTCAATGGTTGCCGAATTGATATCAGCCTCAGCATTAAAAGCTTCTTCCTTAATACAGGATACAAACAATGGAACTATTATTAGCAGACTAATAATAAAATTAAAAATAAATTTTCTCATTATTCCTATTTTCAGTAGTTTGTTATCAATTTAACTTGTGTGGGGTTTATCATTTTTCCATTATTTACTTACATAATGCAAAGATAAAGTGCTTATCTGAAAGTTGGAATTTCTTTATTATATTTTGAGATACATTATAAAAAAATCGCTCCGGCATTTGCCAAAGCGATCTCTATATACCCATCGGACAAAACTTCCATTTTTTATTTATATTATCTATTCATAATGGGAAGCTGCTATCAACATTCCGGTAAACGCCTCATTACTATTCATTATCCCCCTATCCATTGTCAATTGTCAATTACCTCATCCTGTTGATCTCACTCTCACCGGCGCCCGTACCTTTGTATCGGTTTTGACCCGTATTGAATTTATACCGGAGAGTAAGCTCCAGTTCCCTTGTATCCCAGCGATTGAACTGGTATATCTCCATTTTTTCGTTATAGAAAGTAACTCCGGTTATCTGCCTGTGAAGCAGATCATGGCCTTTCAGTACGACGGATAACTGATCATTCAAAAACGACTTGGTTATTCCGGCATTCACTATAAACTGGTTTTCGGAAAGATAAAGGTTTTGATTATCTCCTTTACCCTGAAAACGTGTATCTAACGTTAGTATAAATCCCTTCGGCAACGTGAAAGAGTTATTCAGCGAAGCTACCGGCATTGGCCTGCTCATATTTACGGGCTGGCTATTGCTGCTGATAGTAAGCCATTGTTTGATGAATCCGGCGCTGGCTTGCGGACTCCATATCCCAAATTTAGGAGAGACCGTAAGGAAGGCGGTAAGCGAAGGCAATTTCTCCAGATTACGAAGAGTGACAAGGCTTACGGCTGGATTCTCTTCCATTTGCTCCGTCCAGACGATAATGGCGTCTTTTTCATTCTTGTAGCTCACCATCAACTGGATAAACTTCCATGAACCCGTCAATGTGGCGTCGTGAATGACCGTATGCCTGAGAAAAGGATTTCCCGACTGCATGGTAAAACGGTTCACATAGAGCACATTGCTGCGAAGCTGATTATAGTAGGGACGCGCGGTTTTTGCCGTATAACTCAGTTGCAACTGTGCATCTTCGATACTTGTGCCAAAGGAGAAGTTAGGGAACCACTGCGAATAGTTCCTGCTCTGTTCGTCGATCTTTACGTCGTTATTGAAATAGTCGGAACGCACATTCTCATAACGCAGTCCGGCGGTAAACCGGCTGACGGCTGATACCTGACGGGAGTATTCTGCAAAAAAGCTTCCGTTCCGCTCCCGGATAGTGGTGTAGGATGAGGGTATCATGCTGATATCGGTCATATATTCGTCATCCCTCCGTGCGTTGGTATATTCATTGCCGAAAGAGATCTTTCCGCCTAAGACAGGATAGGATAATACCAGTCTGGAAGCAAACAGGCGGTTATCCAGGTTGTTTTCCGAAGTGATCGTCCTATTGTCGAACTCCTCACTGGTTTCCGTAATGACCGACTCCGAAGATTGTTTTCTCCTGAAATAATCGGTATTGAGGTCGACCGTCAATTTTCCGAATGAACCGTTGTAATACAGATTCATTCTATGCGCAGGTATATTAGCCGAACGGTTGTCATCAATACTCAGCCATTTATCGTAAAAAACTCCGTCGGCATACACGTCGCTGTGAGTAGTTGATTTCATTCCGTTTTTACCGGGGAAGGATGCCCTGGTGTATTTCATTCCCACATAGTGTACGGGGGAGATTTCGTAATTCAGCCCCACGATCCCTGTCAGGATATTCCCTATTCCGTCGATATCCATTTTGTTATTTTGCGTCCAGAGCGTATCGGCGAATGTCTTTTGCTCTATTCTACTGTCCTGTATATAAGCGTATCGCTCATATTTGAGTGTTCCGAAGAGATCCCATCCTTTGTAGCGGTAATTCAGGTTCAGTTGTTCCCTGAGATCGGTATTTTCCGTTTGAAGGTAGGTGGAGCGCAGGTCGAAGCCGAATCCGTCGCCCGTTTTACGTACGGTGTATATCCGTATGACAGCCTTTACCGAAGCGTCGTAGCGTGCACCGGGATTGTGTACGATTTCCACCTCTTTTATATCGGCCGAACTGAGGTTATCGAGTTCCGACTCGTCGCGCAATTCCCGGTTATTGATATAAATCTTGGCTTTCCCTTTTCCCAAAACGGAGAAATCGCCTTTATCACCGGTCACGGCAGGAAGTCGTTTGAGCACATCGTTGGCGGTACCGGCTTTACTTAACACACTATTCTGTACCGATGTGACCAGGGCGTCGTCCCGCAACCTGACCTGTGGAAGCGTTCCTTTCACCACCACCTCGTCGAGCAGGGTTGTGTCGGGTTGCAGGAGTACCTGCTGTTCCGGCCGGGCTGGCAGGATTTGTGGTTGGTAACCGATAAAAGATATCTTTACGATAGCGTCCGAATTTATCTCGTTGGTAAGTGAGAATTGTCCTGTTTCATTGGTGATTGTCCCGGCTATCAATACAGAATCGGGCAGAGAATAGAGAGCTACATTGGCATACCCTATCGGATTGTTGTCGGTGTCTGTAACAGTTCCTTTTATTTGCGCACTGAGCGGTAGCACAAAGCTACAAAGTAATAACGAAAAAAATAATTTCCAACTCATAATCTTTTTTTGGAAATATGACATCTCATGGGTTCATTTGGTTACAAATTAGTTACAAAAAGATAATCCGCCCCTCCATCCTATCTGATAAGACAGGATTGAAGGGCGGATCTGCAATATTAATAAGTCACGGGCTTACTTACTCGTCCATCAGTACATGCATGATATCGCATGCCGATTGGGTGACGGAGCTTCCCGGCCCGAAGATAGCAGCCACACCTGCCTTGTAGAGAAAATCATAGTCCTGTGCGGGGATCACACCGCCTGCAATCACCACGATATCGGGACGGCCCAGCCGTTTCAGTTCTTCGATCACCTGCGGCACAAGTGTTTTATGGCCGGCAGCCAGGGAAGACACCCCTAACACATGCACATCATTTTCCACGGCCTGACGGGCTGCCTCGGCCGGCGTCTGGAACAGGGGCCCCATATCTACGTCGAAGCCGCAGTCGGCATAACCGGTAGCGACCACCTTGGCACCGCGGTCGTGGCCGTCCTGCCCCATTTTGGCTACCATGATCCTGGGTCTGCGTCCTTCTTTCCGGGCAAACTGGTCTGTGAGGGCACGTGCTTTCTCGAGCGTCGGCGCCTCTTTCGATTCTGCTGAATACACGCCTGAAATTGTTCTGATTACTGCATTATAACGTCCAACTATTTTTTCACATGCGTCGGAGATCTCTCCCAGCGTGGCACGCACCCGCGCAGCCTCCACCGAGAGTTCGAGGAGGTTGCCCTGTTTGGTCTCCACACAACGGGTGATGGCGTCGAGTGCTTTTTGGACTACTTCGTTATCACGATTAGCCTTCAACTGGTTAAGGCGTTCTACCTGCTGTTTACGCACTTCAGTATTATCAATATCAAGAATATCGATAGGATCTTCCTGATCGAGCCTGTAGCGGTTCACACCGATAATTGCCTGCACACCCGAGTCGATGCGTGCCTGTGTACGGGCGGCCGCCTCTTCGATACGCATCTTGGGGATACCGGTCTCGATGGCTTTAGCCATCCCTCCCAATTCTTCGACCTCCTGAATAAGTGTCCATGCCTTATCTACCAGTTCCTGTGTGAGTGATTCCACATAGTAGGAGCCTGCCCACGGGTCGACCTGGCGGGTGATTTGCGTCTCTTCCTGTATATAAATCTGTGTATTACGGGCAATACGTGCCGAGAAATCGGTCGGCAGTGCGATGGCCTCGTCGAGCGCGTTGGTGTGGAGCGACTGGGTATGTCCCAGCGCGGCAGCCATCGCCTCGATACAGGTACGTCCCACGTTGTTGAACGGGTCCTGTTCGGTGAGCGACCAGCCCGATGTCTGTGAGTGGGTACGCAATGCCATCGATTTGGGATTTTTGGCGCCGAAACTCTTTACGATCTTTGCCCACAACAGGCGTGCAGCCCGCATCTTGGCTATTTCCATAAAATGGTTCATGCCGATGGCCCAGAAGAACGACAAACGGGGTGCAAAGGCATCCACATCGATACCGGCATTAATACCGGCCCGCAGATACTCGATACCGTCAGCCAGGGTGTAGGCCAATTCGATATCGGCGGTGGCACCCGCCTCCTGCATGTGATATCCGGAGATGGAAATAGAGTTGAATTTGGGCATCTTTTGCGATGTAAACTCAAAGATATCCGCAATGATCTTCATCGAAAATTCCGGCGGATAGATATAGGTGTTACGCACCATAAACTCTTTCAGGATATCGTTCTGGATGGTACCGGCCATCTCCTCCAGTTGTGCTCCCTGCTCCTGTGCCGCTACGATATAGAATGCAAGGACAGGCAGCACGGCGCCGTTCATGGTCATGGATACCGACATCTTGTTGAGCGGGATACCATCGAACAATATTTTCATATCTTCCACCGAGCAGATGGAGACACCGGCTTTTCCCACATCGCCCACTACCCTCTCGTTATCGGCATCGTAACCGCGGTGCGTAGGCAAGTCGAACGCCACGGAAAGCCCTTTCTGTCCCGATGCAAGGTTGCGGCGATAGAAAGCATTGGACTCTTCAGCCGTGGAGAACCCGGCATACTGGCGGATAGTCCACGGGCGCATTACATACATTGTGGAATAGGGTCCGCGCAGATAAGGCGGCAAACCGGCGGCATAGTCCAGATGCTCCATGCCCTGAAGGTCTTCCTTCGTATAGACCGGCTTCACCGGAATCTGTTCCGGCGTAAGCCAATCGGCTTTGATCTCGTTTTTTTCAGCCCATCCGGCCACATCGGTCGATGTAAAACCGGTTGAGTGAATATCAATATCTTTAAAATTTGGTTTCATATGTAAATTTTATTTTTATTTTTCTATAAAGAAGCTATTATATTGCCGGCTACCATGAGCAGACTGAATAACAGCACCAATTGGGCTGTGTGGGTATCCAGAAAGCGGATAATCCCCAGATCGTCCATTGTCGCTTTTCTCATCAGTTTGATATTCTTAATGGCAAGCGGAAAACTAAGAAGAACCAGGAACACCCAGGTATCCAGCATCTCTATCATCACCATGATCGCGACCAGCAGGTAAGCGGCCAAAAGCAATGTCTGATAGGTAATCTGAGACCCTTCCAGTCCCATATTCATTGCCTGGGTACGTATACCGGCTTCTTTATCCTGTAACATATCGCGCGTATTATTGGCATGTAATATGGCTACGATGAGTAACCCTACAGGCGTCATTACAAGCAGTATGGGCCACAACAATTGTCCGGTCATGACATAAGCCATTCCCAATGCAATCGACAAGCCATAACAGATAAAGATAAGCAGGTCTCCCAACGCTATATACTTGAATTTGTAGTAAAGCGTAGAGCTGATGATCCCGATAATCCCGATAAACAGCAGTGGAAGACCGGTATTTAACAGGAGATAAATTCCTAATAAAATACCGATAAAGAGCACCGTATAGCCATAATAGAGTACCGTTTCCGGTTTGAAAATCCCCATCACGATCAGGCGTGGCGGTCCGGTCTTTTCTTTGCGGTCTACTCCACTCACATAATCATGGTACTCACCTATCAGGTTTCCCGCCATATGGAAAATGACCGCGCCGAAAAAAGCCAAAATACCATATGTCCAGTTCAATTCAACAATCTCCCCTCTTTTATAGAGGTAAAAGACATAGGATATGGCAATCAGCGCCGGCGATGCCGATGCAGGGAACGCCCACGGATGCGCTACGATGATCCAGTTTTTTAGTTTTTCCAACTCTTTATTTTTTGCTCTTTATTCTTTGTTCTATCACAAAATTTTCTCATTGAACGCTTTCAGCGTCTCCAGGACATTGCTCCTCACATTGATGAAATGTTCGATACCGATTGCTTTCAGATCGTCCGCACAGGCGGGAGCACCGGCCACCACGAAAATCTCTTTTCCTCCTTTGAGAAGGTTATAAGCTTCAGGGGCCAAAGCAGCATATTCATCATCGCTAGAGCAGAGCACCACTATGTCGGCACCTTTGGCACGGGCTGCATTGACACCCTCTTCTACCGTTTTGAATCCGAGGTTATCGATGATCTCGTAACCGGCACAAGCAAAGAAATTACTTGAGAACTGTGAGCGTGCCAGACGCATGGCCAGATTACCGATGGTAAGCATAAATACTTTGGGGCGTTTACCACTCCGTTCGGTAGCCAGCCGCAATTCGTCGAAAGCGTTGGAAAGACGGCGTGTATTGAGCCGCTTGAGCGGGCTGTTTTGGGCCTCATCACTTCCGCAACCACAGTGAGCTGCGGTATCTTCTATCTTTTGGCCCATGGCCTCCCCGAAGTTAGGATACTGATTGGTACCCAGCAGGATTTCCCGCCGGTTGGCTACCGCATTGAAGCGGGCATTGGCAGAAGCATTGATGGCATCCTGTACGGTGCCTGCCTTAAGCGCTTCGTAGAAACCGGCCTCTTCGGTTTCGAGGAACAACTTCCAGGCTTGTTCGGCCAGTGCGGATGTGAGTGTTTCAATATAGTATGATCCTGATGAAGGATCGGTGATCTTATCGAAATGAGACTCTTCTTTGAGCAGTAGTTGCTGGTTTACGGCAATACGTTCCGCAAAAGCAGTAGGTGTCTCGAATGCCTCGTCGAAAGGACGCACCGTAAGTGAATCGACTGCGCCGATGGTAGCAGACATCGCTTCTGTTTGTGTGCGCAGCATATTCACATAGGGGTCATACAACGACTGGTTGAATCGTGAAGTGGAGGCATGGATATTCATTTTCGCAGCACAGCGGCAGGTACCGTCGGGCGCTTTGTTATCGCAGTCATGTGCACAGGGCGGTTTGTAGGCATCCACGATCTCGGCCCACAGCCAGCGTGCCGCACGGAATTTCGCGATCTCCATGAAGTAATTGGCTCCTACCCCCATTTCGAACTTTATCTTTTTTGCAGCCATAGAAGGATCGATACCATTCCCGATCAACGCCGACAATACCTGGTTTCCGTAGGATAGGCTGTATCCAAGCTCCTGATAGCTGTAAGCCCCGGCATCGTTCATCCTGTCACCCGATACGGTAATAGCACGATAGCGGGGAAGCGGTGCCGTAATTTTCACCATCTCCACTGCCTTTTCCACCCAATTGGGTTCGTCAATCCCTTTTTTCAGTATTTTCCTGAAAGGATCGAATTCAATAGAACCGAAGCATTCCATCACATTGAGATTCTGCGAGCGGACATACTCTGTGACCAGGCGGGCCAGATCGATGGTGCGTGAGATACAGGTGCTGAAGTTCAACTCTACCTTGTCAGGGGCGATCCCCTGAAGGAGTATCTCTAAGTTTTCAGCCGAAAGTGCATTCTTCGGCAGACGAAAACCAAAAGAGGTAACGCCTTTTTCCAGCAGGGTAAGCGCTTTCCTGTTAGCCTCTGCAAAGTCTTTCACATTGATATCCTGACGCACATACCACTTATTATCCTTTCTGGTACTGCGCACATAAGGAAACTGCCCCGGCAGGTTTTCGGCTGCAAGGGATCCTTCTATATCTTCCACACGATAAAAAGGATTCACATTAAACCCTTCGTTGGTTCTCCATACCAGTTTTTTCTGGAAGTCGGCCCCTTTCAGGTCTTTTGTGATGACTTCCATCCACTCTTCAGTGGAAACGGGAGGAAAACCTGTGAAAAGTTTCTCTCTCTGATTACTCATAATTCACTATTTTATTTATTATTTTGAGGTTCATTCATCTCGTATTGCTTAGCGAAAACTTCTTTCCCTATTTAGAAACTGTTTTGAATTTTACGAGTAATTACTTCTTTTTTCACTCTTTCATCTTGTTTTTTGCCCTTTTTTGCGCCTTCGAATTTTCATTTCGTTCAAGTAGCCCGCTACATTTCAATAAATGAAAATCCAAATCCATCAAAAAATTACTAAAAAACAATTGATGAAAAAATTCA
>WPCJ01098962.1_pt1 | contig 32819 bp, 34 predicted proteins | sample 5399831 | NCBI WGS metagenome assembly WPCJ01 (sample SAMN12869470, study PRJNA574797) | sludge metagenome | isolation source: wastewater treatment of pH10 | place: China:Beijing | collected 2019-05-20 | reverse complement strand
CCTTGCATCTTGTCTGCGCCGGCGGCCTTGTCGCCGCCTGCCTGGGCGCGGGTCCGGCGCGCGGCGCGCCAGTCCAGGGCGAAGTCCAGCAATCCCTTCCGGAGGCCGAGCGCGAAGAGCAGGATCACCGCTCCGAGCACCAGCCCGTGATGCTCCGCGACGCGGGTCACGAAGTCGTTCAGCAGGAGCAGCAGCACGGTGCCGACCATCGGGCCGAGGAAGGCGGCGGTGCCGCCGAGCATGACGATGAAGACGGCCTCGCCCGACATCGTCCAGAAGGCGAACTCGGGATAGGCGCCCGAGACGAACAGGCTCATCACGACGCCGCCGAGGCTGGCGAAGACGCCGGCCAGGACGAAGGCGGTAAGGCGGGTGCGGTAGACGTCGACGCCGAGGAAGCCGGCGCGCGTCGGGTTGTCGCGCACCATGCGCAGCGTGTAGCCGAAGGGCGAGGAGACGATGTGGCGCATCGCCAGCAGTCCGACGACGAGCAGGGCGGCGGCGAAGAGATAGAGCTGCTTCTGGTCGGCGAGGTTGATGCCGAGGAAGGAGGGGCGCGGGATGCCGCCGCGCAGGCCCTGGTCGCCGCCTGTGACCGGGGTCCAGGCGATGATCATGCTGTGGACCAGCATCTGGAAGGCGAGCGTGACGAAGGCGAAGTAGATCTCCTTCAGCCGCACGCAGATGGCGCCGACGACGAGCGCGACGATGGCCGCGACCGCCATCGTCAGCAGGATGGCGAGCGGGATCGGCATGCCCGTGCGCTGCATGATGATGCCGAAGCTGTAGGCGCCCATGCCGAAGAACAGGCCGTGGCCGAAGGAGACCATGCCGCCATAGCCCACCAGCAGGTTTAGCGAGGTCGCGAACAGGCCGAGCGCGGCGCAGCGGATGACGAAGTCGATCAGGGCGCTGCTCGTCGTGACGAGCGGCAGGGCGGCGAGGATCAGGAAGGCGGCGAGGCCGAAGAGGCCGTCGCGAAGGGCTTGGCTCTTCATCTCAGGTGGCCTCGCGTCCGAACAGGCCCGACGGCTTGACGATCAGCACGACCGCCATGGCGAGATACATCAGCGCCTCCGTGAAGAGCGGGAAGCCCAGCGCGCCGAAGGTCCGGATCAGGCCGATCAGCACGGCTCCGACCAGCGCGCCGAGGATCGAGCCCATGCCGCCGATGACGGTGACGATGAAGCTCTCGATCAGGATGGAGAAGCCCATGCCCGGCGTCAGCGAGCGCACCGGCGCCGCCAGCCCGCCGGCGAGCCCGGCCAGCAGGCAGCCCAGCGCGAAGACGCCGGTGAAGAGCAGGCCGGTGTTGATGCCGAGCACCGAGACCATCGACGGGTTGTGGGCGGCGGCGCGGATCGTCTTGCCGAAGCGCGTGCGGGCGATGGCGAGCCCCGCGACCACCGCGATGGCGAGCGCAGCCGCGATCAGGAAGAGATAGAAGGGCGGGACGATGCCGCCCATGATGAAGAGCGGCGGCACGCGGAAGGCGTCCGGCATCCCCATCGACTTGAATTCCGGTCCCCAGATGATGCGCACGAGATCGTCGAGAATGAGGACGAGCGCGTAGCAGACCAGGAGCTGCATCAGGACGTTGCCGCCATAGATGCGCTGCATGAAGAAGCGCTCGACCACGACACCGAACAGGCAGGCGCCGATGGCCGCGCCGAGCAGAGCGAGCGTGTAGCTGCCTGTGGCCTGGAACACCGTCATCGCGAGATAGGCGCCGATCATGTAGAAGGCGCCATGCGTGAAGTTCACGATCTTCATCACGCCGAAGATGAGCGTGAGCCCGATCGCGACCAGGAACAGCAGCATTCCGATGATGAAGCCGCTGGTCACCTGCGTCACCATGCAGGAGGTCGAGACCAGGCATTCGGTCAGGGCGTTGAGATCCATCGCGCGCTCATCGACAGAGGGGCGTTCAGGCCGCGCGCTCGCGCGGCCTGTCCGGGAAGTGAGGCGGCGGTCACCATCGCCGCGGCTGAGAGCTCAGGCGAAGCCCTTCGACTTCTTCCAGGCGGTCTCGAGCTCGAAGATGCGCTGCCACGGCACGCTCTTCATCTCGGGCACATAGGGTTCCTTGGGGATCGTCGTGCCCCAGCCGACGGCGTAGCCGACGATCGTCTGGTCCTCGGCGCGCATCGTGACCGTGCCGTCGGCGCCGAAGGGCGACTTGACGGTCAGGCCGCGCAGCGCCTCGGCGATCTTCTTGCCGTCGGCCGAGTTGGCCTTCTTCGCCGCTTCGGCCAGGAAGTTGATGGCGAGCGCGTTCTGCCAGGACCAGTTGGTCGGATACTCGCCATACTTGGCCTTGTAGGCGTCGCCCCAGGCGGCGTTTTCCGGCGTCGACGGGAAGGTCTTGATGTAGCGGTTGCCCGAATGGATGCCGGCCGGCAGGTTCTTCACTGCGGTCAGGGCGGTGTAGTCGGCCATGTTGACGGCGTAGAACTGCATCTGCGTGAACAGCGCATAGATCGCGGCCTGGTCGATGAAGGAGGTCAGGTCGCCGCCCCAGAGGCAGGAATAGAGCGCCTGCGGCTTAGCCTGCAGGATCTTGGTGATCGCCTCGGTGTAGTCGGGCTGGAAGATCTTCGGCCAGGCCTCGCTAATCACCTCGACCTTCGGTGCGAACTGCTTCAAGTACATCACAAACTCGGCCGTGGTGTCGCGCCCGTAGGCGTAGTCCGGCGAGCAAGTCGCCCAGCGCGTCAGGTTCTTCGCATTGGCGATCTCGGCTGCGTAGGTGCCGCCGACGACCGAATCGTGGATGCCTTGGCGGGCGCAGCGAAAGGCGTTCGGCAGCTTCAGCTTCGGATCGGCGCTGAGCGAGGAGGTTTCCGAATTGGTGTGGATGCACAGCACGCCGAGGTCGCGCGCCACCTCGTGCACGGCGAAGGCGCCGGTCGAGGCTTCGGCGTCGATCAGCAATTCGCAGCCGTCGGAGTTGACGAGCTCGCGGGCGACGCGGGCGGCCTCCTGGGGCTGCCCCTTGGTATCGCGCACGACCAGCTCGATCGTCCGGCCGCCGATGCCGCCGGCCGCGTTGACCTTCTCGATTTCCATCTGCGCCGCATTGCGCGAGGAGGTGCCGAGCTGGGCGACGCGCCCGGACAGGATCGTCGGGAAGCCGACCTTGATCGTCTTGGCCTGCGCGCTGGCGACCCACGGCATCGAGACCGTGCCCGCGGCGGCCGCTCCCGCGGCGAGGAATCCGCGCCGATTCATTGAGGTCAACGGCGTCTTGGTCATCATTCTCTCCCTGTGTTTGCCCTCGCCCTTTCCGCTTCTGCGGTGAGCGTGCGTTATTCGCCGGGAGGCATACCCGCGGCCATGTTGCGGTTGATAGTCGTGACGATGGGAGGTGACGTCAAGCGAAAAATGAATTACGAGTCATTGATCAGAAAATGACTGGGCCGACCTTCGCGGCGGGCTGGCGCGAGGGTGGAATCGAGACGGGCGGCTGACGCGAATGATCAATCTTTCAAGCTTCATCGACTTCCATGCCAGCCGCACGCCGGAGCGCACCGCCATCGTCTTCGGCGAGGCCCGGATCAGCTATGCGGCGCTCTCCGGCAGGGTCGCCAGGACCGGTGGCTGGCTGAGGGAACGCGACATCGGAGAAGGCGATGTCGTGGCGGTTCTGATGAAGAACAGCGCCGCTTTCATCGAGATCGCGATCGCGGTCGGGTATATCGGCGCGGTGTTCCTGCCGATCAATTTCCGGCTTTCGGCGGACGAGGTTGGCTACATCGTCGGGAATTCCGAAGCGAAGCTTCTGATCGCGGACGAGGAACTGGCGGCCGGCGCGGCGCTGGCCGGCAACGTCGTGCTGCTCGACGTCGCCGCCCAGTCCGACAGCACGCGGCTCGGCTCCGGAGCGGAGATCGCGGCGCGTGTCGTGCGAAAGCCGGGCGACCTGTTCCGCCTGATGTACACCTCCGGCACCACCGACCGGCCCAAGGGGGTGATGCACAGCTACGAGAACTTCTACTGGAAGTGCAGCGACCATGTCGTCGCGCTCGGGCTGAATGCCGGCAATCGCTTGCTCGTCACCGGCCCGCTCTACCATGTCGGGGCCTTCGATTTGCCGGGCATGGCCGTGCTCTGGGTCGGCGGCATGCTCTGCATCCTGCGCGATTTCTCGGCCGAGGCGGCGCTGGCGGCGATCGCTGGCGAACAGCTCGACAGCGCCTGGCTCGCCCCCGTCATGACCAGCGCCATGCTGGCGGCGGCTCCCGCGAGCGGTCTCGACCTGACCAGCCTGCGCTGGGTCATCGGCGGCGGCGAACGCACGCCGGAAGCGCGCATCCGCTCATTCGGCGAGAGCTTCCCCAAGGCCCGCTATATCGACGCCTATGGCCTGACCGAGACCTGCAGCGGCGACACGCTGATGGAAGCCGGGCGCGAGATCGAGAAGATCGGCTCCGTCGGCCGGGCGCTGGCCCATGTCGAGATCGCGATCCGCAACGAGCAGGGGCGGGAGCTGCCGGCCGGCGAGACCGGCGAGATCTGCCTGCGCGGTCCGAAGATCACCCGCGGATACTGGAAGGATCCGGCCAAGACGCAGGCGGCGTTCTTCGGCGACTGGTTCCGCAGCGGGGACATGGGCTATCTCGACGCCGACGGCTTCCTCTTCCTCACCGACCGGCTGAAGGACATGATCATCTCGGGCGGCGAGAACATCGCATCCTCGGAGGTCGAGCGCGTGATTTTCGAGTTGCCGCAGGTGCGCGAGGTCGCAGTGATCGGTGCGCCCGACGATCGCTGGGGCGAGAAGCCCGTCGCCTTCGTCGTGCTCGAGCCGGGCGCAGAGCTGTCGCTGGAGGAGCTGAGGCGTCATTGCCGGGCAAAGCTTGCGGCCTTCAAGGCGCCGCGCGACATCGTCGTTCGCGAAAGCCTGCCGCGAAACCCGTCCGGAAAGATTCTGAAAAGGCTTCTCCGGGACGAATTCCGGTCCTAAGCCAAGCACTGTCACGACGAGCGAGCCATTGACGCGCATGGTCATCAGCAAAACCAAGACGGCAACCGCCAAGCGTCCGGTCAAACTGACGCGCAGCGAGAAGAACGACGACGTCAAGCGTCGCCTGTTCGAGGCCGCCGCCAAGATGGTCGGCCGCTATGGCTATGCAGAGGCTTCCGTTGCCCGCATCACCGATGCTGCCGGCGTGGCGCAGGGCACGTTCTACAATCATTTCGAGAACCGGCAGGAATTGCTGGACCAGTTGCTGCCGGCCATCGGCCAGCAGATGGTCGCCTTCATCCGCACGCGGATCGAGCAGGCGAGCTCCGAGCTGGAAAAGGAGGTCACGCGCTTCCGCGCCTTCTTCGATTTCCTGAAGGAGACGCCGGAATTCCTCCGCATCCTGAACGAGGCCGAGGTCTACGCTCCGACAGGCTACCAGCACCATCTCGACAACATCTCGACCGCTTATGTCCGGCTGCTCAAGCGTGCGCGGGGGCCGGGGCGGGTCGGCGACTACAGCGACGAGGAACTCGAGGTCATCGTCCATGTGCTGATGGGCGCGCGCGGCTATCTGAGCCGCCGCTACGCCTATGGCGAGGACGGGCCGCAGGCCGTGCCGGACCATGTCTTCTCCGCTTATGAGAAGCTGATCTCCGTCGGGCTGTTCAACAAGGCCGACGCGCTTGGCTGAAGCGCGGGGCGGAGTGGCCTGAGGACCGAAGCGATCGTTCACGACGCTTCCTAGCGAGTCCGCTCTTCGTCGGTAGCTCGGAAATGTGACGGCTCGAGGAACGAGTGCGCGACGATACCGCTGAGACGGCGTTCGCGATGGCCCATGGTCCGGCGCCCATGTGAATGCCCGCGAACTTCAGTCGGGGGAGGCCGGCGCGCAAACGACGGATTGACAAGGACGGCGACATATGTTCGTCTATTCTCAATAAAGAATATAATTCTATAGGGAGAATAAAATGGATCGGCGAACGTTTCTCAGAGCGGCCTCTTCGCTTGTGGTTGTCGGGCTGGCGGGAGCGGCTCCTGCGCAAGAGCCGGATGTCTACCGGATCGGCGCGATCCTTTCGATGAGCGGCGCGACCCCCCACTACGGAACGGTGATGAGCCGCGGCGCCCTGGTTGCCGTCGACGAGATCAACGCAGCCGGCGGCATCGATGGCCGCAAACTCGAACTGGTCATCGAGGACCACAAGAGCGGTAGCACGCAGGCCGCCGTCGCGGGCATGAACCGGCTGATCAACGTCGTGAAAACACCGGCTGTGCTCTCCTCCTTCTCCGGCCCGACGGTCGCAATCGCGCCGATCTCGAAAGAGAAGCAGGTCTTCGTCCTGAATGGTGGCGGCGTCAGTCTGAAGATGATCGGCGTCTCTCCCTACATGTTCCACAATCGCTCGCTGGCGACCGACCTGGCGGCCGCGGCCGTCCGCCGGGCCAAGGATCGCGGCTTCAAGCGGATCGCGCAGATCGCAGGCCGATCCGAATTTGGCGACAGCGTCATCGCCGCCTCTCAAGAGGTCGCGAAAAAGCTCGGCATGGAGGTCGTCGCCACGGAACAATTCGCGGCCGACGCCACCAACATCGACACCCAGGTAGCCAAATTGCGCGCTGCCAAGCCCGATGTCGTTCTCAACTGGCCAACGACGCCCCAGGCCGGCCTCGTGGTCAAGCGCGTACGCGAGATCGGCATGGAACAGCCGATCATCTCGATGGAATGGACCAACGAGGACACCAAACTGGCCGGCGTGGCCTCGTCCAACGGCGTCGAGGTCGCGACCGACTACTTCGCCCCGGCAGCCGACAATCCGATGGGGCAGCGCTTCTATGACGAGTACAAGAAGCGCTACGGCGAGGATCCCGATTTCTATGCCGCCAACTATTATGAAGCGGTCCAGGTCATCGCGACGCTGATCCGCCGGGCCAAGGCCAAGGGCGGTGATTTCTGGACCGGCGCGCGATTGACGGAAGCGCTGTGGGAAGATCCGGCCTTCGATAGCGTCTATGGCGGTAAGATGACGTTCCAGAAGAACGGCGTCGCGCTCAAGCGGGTCGCGATCCTCAAGGTCGACGAGGGAGCGCTGAAGCTCGAGCGCTTCCTGCCCGCGCAGGCGGACTAGGCCGACCCTGCTAGGCGCGAACCTCTCCAGACCGGATCACAGGACATGGATCTCATCTTGCAGTTGCTGGCCAATGGCGTCAGCAACGGGAGCCAGTATGCGCTCCTTGGCATCGGCTTCGGCCTCATTTTCGGCACCACCGGCATCGTGCATTTCGCCTATGGGCCGGTCCTGGCGGCCTCGGCCTATGTCATGTGGTGGCTGGCAGCCAGCCTCGGCCTGCCCTTTCCGGTCGCTCTCGTCCTTGGGGTCGCATTCGCTGGCATTGCCGGCGTCGTCGCCTACCTCGTGCTCTACGAACCGCTCCTGGCCCGCGGCAGCCCGTCCTTCGTCGTCCTTGTCGCCTCGCTCGGGCTCTTCATCCTCGTATCGAACATGATGGCGGTCCTGTTCGGCACGGATGCCAAGACCCTCTCCGATATCAGCTACGGCATCTACGTCCTCGGCGACGTCGTCATCACGGGCGTGCAACTCGTCCAGATCGCGGTCTTCGTGATCATCGCCGTGGGCCTTGCGATCTTCCTGCGCACGAGTGCCTGGGGCAACGCGATCCGCGCCGTCACCGACAATGTCGCGATGGCCCGCATCATCGGGATCGACACGCGCAAGGTCGCAATCGTTGTCTTCGCACTCGGCTCGATGATCTCGGCTATCGGCGCGGCGAACATCCTCGTTCGCGACGGAGCCTCGACGCATATCGGCTTCTTTGCCGTTTTCTATGCCTTCATCTCCGTGGTGGTGGGCGGCGTCGGGTCGGTCTGGGGCGCCGCGATCGGCGGGCTGCTGCTCGGGCTCGTCGAAAGCGCCGGCATGTGGAAGCTGCCGACCGAATGGCAGTCGACCATCGCCTTCATGGTTCTGTTCGTCGTGATGCTGTGGCGTCCGACCGGTCTACTGCGGGGGAACTGACGCCGTGGACTATGTCTATCATGTCCTCGTGATGGTCTGTCTCTATGCCATCCTTGCAATCTCCTTCAACGTCGTGATCGGGCTCGCCGGACTGTTCGCCCTGTCCCATGCCGCATTCTACGCGATCGGTGCCTACACGACGGCGATCCTCACCACGCAATACGGCGTGCCGGTGCTGCCCGCTCTGGTCTGCGGTATTGTCCTGACCGGCGTGATCGGCGCCATCGCGGCCTTGCCCGCGCTGCGGATCGGCGGCCACTACCTCGTAGTCGTGACGCTCGCTCTCCAGATCATCGTCATCGACGTGCTGCGCAATGCGCAGGGCCTGACCGGCGGGCCGGACGGAATCAGCGGAATCCCGCGTCTGACCCTGTTCGGCCAGACGCTGTCGACGCCCGGCTCATTCCTGGTGCTCGCCGCCGCCGTCGCCGCCTTCGTCTACCTGATCACGCATATGCTCGCCTTCTCGCCGTTCGGCCGGGCGCTGCGGGCGATGCGGGAGGACGAACTCGCCGCGCAGTCGATCGGCAAGAACGTCGTGGCACTGAAGCTGATCGCCTTCGCTTTCTCCGCCGCCAGCGCTGCGATCGCCGGTTCGCTGCTCGCGCACTACATCACTTTCGTCAGCCCGCAGTCCTTTTCGATCGACGAGACAATCCTGGTGCTGGCGATGATCATCCTCGGCGGGACGGGCAATCTCTTCGGCGCGGCCGCCGGCGCCGCGATCCTGGTGGCGCTGCCCGAGTTGCTCAAGCTGATGGCCCTGCCGGTCGGCACCGCCGACCTGCTGCGCAATGCCTTCTACGGCCTGATGCTGATCCTGATCCTGCGTTTCCGTCCGGAGGGGATCTTTCCGGAGCGCTATCGCTATCGCCTGCCCGAGAGCGCCAAGCGTGCGGCCGGTGTCTTAGAGGTCGACGCCTGGACGCGGCCCGTAAGGGGCGAGGTGACCCTGGCCGGCAACGATCTGCACAAGAATTTCGGGGGAATCGTCGCAGCCAACGGGGTCGATCTCGAGCTGCGCTCGGGCATCGTGACCGGTCTGATCGGCCCGAACGGCGCCGGCAAGACCACAGCATTCAATCTGCTGACCGGCTTCCTGACGCCGACCGCGGGCCGAGTCTCGATGCGCGGCCTGCCGCTCGCCGACCGCCGACCGCATCGGATCGTTCGCTCCAGCATCGCGCGCTCTTTCCAGGACCTCCGCTTATTCAAGCGAATGACCGTGCTGGAGAATGTCCTCACGGCGTTTCCCGATCAGCTCGGCGACCGGCTTTGGAATGTCTTCCTGAGGCCATTCGCCGTGCGAGCGCAGGATCATGCGAACATGGCCCGAGCGCTCGAGGTGCTCGACTTCGTCGGCCTGCGCGATCGCGCCGAGCAAAGCGCCGACAACCTGTCCTATGCGGAAGAGAAGCTGCTGGTAATCGCCCGCCTGCTAGCGACCGACGCAGAAGTGCTGCTTCTCGACGAGCCATTGTCCGGCCTCGATCCGACGACGCTCGACCAGGTGCTGCCGATCGTCAGGCGGCTCGCCGAACAGGGGCGGACGATCTGCCTGATCGAGCACAATCTCGACGTGATCCGCGAGGTCTGCGACGTCACCGCCTATCTCGACGGCGGCAAGGTTCTAGCCTTCGGCAAACCGGAGGAGCTGATGCGCGATCCCAAGCTGGTGGAGCGCTACATCCAATGAGCGCGATCCCTCCCATCCTCGAGATCCAGAAGCTCTCGGCCGGCTACGACAGGCGGCGCGTGGTCCAGGAGCTCGACCTTGCGATCGCCCCCGGCGAGATCCTGCTACTGCTCGGCCACAACGGCGCCGGAAAGACAACGCTGCTCAGCGCCCTGTTCGGTCTGCTCGCTCCATCCGCGGGGCGGGTGCTCTACGACGGCCGCGACATCACGGCGCGCGCTCCGCGCAATAATGTGAAGAACGGCATCGCCTTTGTCCCACAGGGCCATGCGGTGTTCAGGCGGCTGACGGTGCATGAGAACCTGGTGCTCGGCGGCTTCACGGTCACCGACAAAAGCGAGATCGCACGGCGCATCGGCCAGGTCGAGGACCTCTTCCCCATTCTCAGGGAGCGCCGCTCGCAGCTCGCCGGGACGATGTCCGGCGGGCAGCAGCAGATGCTGGCGATCGGGATCGCGCTGATGCTCTCGCCGCGGCTTCTGATCCTGGACGAGCCATCGATCGGCCTGGCGCCGAACCTGGTCAGCGCCGTGATGGACAGTGTGCAGAGGGTCCGTGCCAGCCTTGGCGCAACGATCCTGATCGTCGAGCAGAACATCGAAAAGAGCCTGCCTATCGCCGATCGCGTGATGATCATGCGCACGGGGCGGACCGTCTATTGCGGACCGCCGGACGCACTCACCGACCGTACCGTACTGGTCCAATACCTTTGAGCCCCTGCCCGGGGCGAAAGCGGAGACACCCGATGAAGAAGAAGATGCTGATCGTGGGCGCCCTGGGAGCGGTCGGGCGTTGCGTGCTGGAGCATTTCGAAGCCCGTCCCGATTGGGAGATCGTCGGCATGGCGCGCCGCCAACCCGACTTTCCGACGCGCGCCCAATGGATTCAGGTCGATCTGCGCGACCCGGCCGACTGCAAGGAGAAGCTGGCGGGCCTCAAGGACGTCACCAACATTGCCTATACCGCCGTTTACGAGAAGGCCGACGTCACCCGCGGCTGGTCTGAAATGGATCATGTCGAGGTCAATCTGCAGATGCTGCAGAACCTTGTGACCAATGTGGAGGAGAATTCGCCCGGGCTGCAGCACATCACGCTCCTGCAGGGAACCAAGGCCTATGGCGGCCATCTCGGCCCGTTCCGCCAGCCGGCGCGCGAAAGCGATCGGCGCTACATGCCGCCGAATTTCTACTACAATCAGCAGGACTGGATCGGCGACCGGCAGCAGACCAGATCCTGGACATGGTCGGTCCTGAGGCCCCAGATCGTCTGCGGCATTGCGATCGGCAGCCCGCTCAATATCATCACCGCAATCGGCGTCTTCGCCGCGATCTCGCGCGAATACGGCCTGCCGCTCCGTTTTCCCGGCGGCGTCGAGCGGATTGGCGAGGCTACCGATGCGCGCCTGATCGCAAAGGCGATCGAATGGGCAGCGGAGAGTCCGAACGCCCACAATCAGGTCTTCAATGTCACAAACGGCGACGTCTACGTCTGGCACAATGTCTGGCCCAAGGTCGCGGAACTCTTTGGGATGGAGTACGCGCCGCCGCATCCGTTCTCGCTCGCCCGCGTCATGCCCCAGAACGAGCCGATCTGGGACCGCATCGTCGCCAAGCACGGGCTGCAGCCCTACGGTTACAAGGAAATCGTGCCGTCGTGGCAGTTCGCCGACTTCCTGCTCGGCTACGGCCAGCGTCCCAACCCGCACCATATGAGCACGATCAAGCTCCGCCAGGCCGGCTTCGATGCGTGCATCGACACCGAGGCCATGTTTGTCGAGCTTCTCGGCGAGCTCCAGAAGCGAAAGATTTTGCCCGCATGACCACGCTCGCCGATGCCGCCTGGGTTACGATCGACGATCTGATCCGCTCTCGAGGCCGTGAGAGACCGGACGCCCTTGCCGTCGAGGTGGCAGGACAGGCGCTGACTTATGGCGAGCTGGACGTCCGCTCCGACCGCGTCGCCGCGAACCTCGCGGCGTTCGGCATCGGCAAGGGCGACCGGGTTGCGAGCTTCGCCTACAATGCGATCGAGCAATTGCTCACCTGGTTCGGCTGCATGAAGATCGGTGCCGTCTGGGTTCCTCTGAACGTGGCTCTGACCGGCGGCGACCTGGCTTATTCGGTGGAGGATGCCGGCCCGAAGCTACTGGTCCTCGATAGCGAGACGCGACCGAAAGTAGACGAGCTGGCCGCTCAGCGGGACTGGCAGTTCCGCATCTTCGAAATCGGAGCCACAGGCTCGCAGGGTTTCTCGACCCTACTCGCAGAAGGCCCCCCCGTACCGCAGGTGGCCATCGCTCCGGGCGACCCGGCTGTGATCATCTATACCGGCGGGACGACAGGCATGCCCAAGGGCGTTGAGCTGCCGCATTTCGCCTGGATCGCCGCCGGCTACCGCTACATCGAAGCCTTCGATGTCCGGCCCGGCGATGTGCACTATTCGGTGCTCGCGCTCTTCCATAACGGCGGGCTGATGATCGGCTGCATCGGCCCTCTGGTCGCCGGCATCCCGACCCATATCGAGCGCTGGTTCAGCGTCAGCCGCTTCTGGCCGCGGATCCGCGAAACCGGCGCGACGATCATCGATCCGATCGGCACCATGGTGACGCTGCTCTGCCAGCAGCCGGACGGCCCCGGCGATCGCGACCACGCGGTCCGCGTGTCGCTTGGCGTGCTGAGCCAGGTCCCGGCCGACATCGCCACAGCCTTCCGATCCCGCTTCGGCATCGACGTCGTCAACGTCTATTCGCTGTCGGAGACCGGAGGCGTCCTGATCGTGCATAACAAGGTCGGTTCGCCGAAGCCTGAGGCGAACGGCAAAGGGTGGGGCTGGTGCGAGATCGCCATCCTCGACGAGCACGATCGTCCGAAGCCGCCAGGAGCGACCGGCGAGATCTGTCTTCGCCCCACCAAGCCCTTCACCTTCATGCTCGGCTATTTCAACAAGCCGGAGCGGACCGTCGAATGCTGGCGCAATCTCTGGCTGCATACCGGCGACCTCGGCCATCTCGACGAGGACGGCTATCTCTATTTCACCGGACGCCAGGCGCATTGGTTGCGCACAGGCGGCGAGAATGTCTCCGCCTATGAAATCGAGATGGTGATCAGCCGCTATGAAGGGATCGACGAGGCTGTCGTCGTCGGTGTTCCGGCCGCCCTAGGCGAAGAGGAAGTCAAGCTCTTCGTCAAGCTGAAGCCCGGCAGCAGCGTCGATCCCGCCGAACTCATCCGCTGGGCTTCGAAGGAGCTGGCAGCTTTCAAGGTGCCGCGCTTCGTTGAACAGATCGACGAGTTCCCTCGTTCCGCCGCGAAGCGCGAGGTGGAGCGGCACAAGCTCAAGGCCCTCTCCAACGACAAAGCCTGGGACGCGCACGCCGTCTTCGGCCGGCGCAGGGCCCGCGGCACGGCAGTCTAGAGCGATCAGGCCATGACCATCTCATCAAGTTTGACTTCTATAGCGAATGGTATTCTTCATGGAGAATGACAACGCCTCCGCAGAAGCTGGTTCCTGCCCTCACGAGCGCCATCCGGATCCTTCGCTATCTCAATCGCACGCGCGAGCCTGCGAGCGTTTCGCAGATTGCGCAGGCGCTGGGGATCAATGCGAGCACTTGCTTCAACATCCTGAAGACGCTGGCCTACGAACGCCTCCTCGTCTTCGATTCGGCATCCAAGCGGTACAGTCTGGGCCTGGGGCTGGTCGAACTGGCGCACAGCGTGCTCGACGCCGGCTTCGTGCGACATTTCCATCCGCGTTTGGAGGAGATCGCAAGCCGCTTCGGCGTGACGGCTCTCCTCTGGCAGGACGCCGGCCAGGACCGCTTCGTTCTGGTGGACAAGGCGGAAGTAAACGCCGCGATACGGGTTCATTTGACCATAGGGCAGCGCTTTCCAATCTTGATCGGCGCCTCCGGCCGCTGTGTCGCGGCCTTGAGCGGCATCGGCAAAGAGGAACTGCGCGAGCGCTTCAAGGAGTTGCGCTGGCAGAACGCGCCGGATTTCGAAAGCTATTGGCAGGATGTCCAGACTGCACGCGAAACAGGCTATGCGGTCGATTACGGCAACTTCAATACCGGAATCACCACGGTTTCGGCGGCCGTTCCTGGCCGCAATGGCATCGCTCGGATGGCGATCTCCACCGTCGTCGTGTCGACGCAATTCGACGAGGACAACCTCAAGGCACTGGCTGTGGCGGTGAAGGCGGCGGCGCAGGACCTTGTTGCTATGACCGGTGGCGAGGTGCCAGTCGCCTAGCACCGAGACCGGGAGCGCTCCCAGCTTCAACCGGAGGCGGCCTATGCTGAGCGCCGTCATCACCGGGATCGGGGACACGCCGGTCGGAAAGCTGCCGGGCAGCACGGCGGCTTCCCTCAACACCGATGCCGCCATTGCCGCAATGGCCGACGCAGGCTTGAAGCCAGCGGATATCGACGGCTTCCTTTGCGCCTATTCGGTCACGCATCCGCATCTGATGATGGCGTCCGTCCTGAGCGAACAGCTCGGGCTGCAGCCTAAGGTCTGCTCGGCGATCCATGCCGGCGGCGCGAGTGCGGGCATACTCGTGATGCAGGCGGCCGCTCTGGTCGCCGCCGGGATCTGCCGCCATGTGCTCATCGCCACCGGCGACAACCGCCTGACGGGCATGAGCCGCGACAGCACGATCAACGCGATTGCCGGCGTCGGCCACCCGGTCTTCGAGCAGCCGTTCGGGCTCATCGTCCCCGCCGCCTATGCGCTGGTCGCCCAGCGCTACATGCACGAATATGGTACGACGCCGGAGGACCTCGCCCATGTCGCCGTGGCGCACCGCAACCACGCGGCCCGCCACCCGGGAGCGCAGATGCGCGTCCCCATCACCGTCGCCGACGTCATCGAATCCCGCCCGATCGCGACACCGCTGCGGCTGCTCGACTGCTGCCTGATCTCGGATGGCGGCGCCGCGCTCGTCGTCAGTGCCCGCGATGCGGCGGGAGATACGCGCCAGCCTGCGATCGACATCCTCGGCATGGGCCAGCATCACACTCATGAGCACATCGTCTCCGCGGCATCGCTTACGGAATTCGGCTGCAAGCAGTCCTCCACCCAGGCCTTCGGCCAGGCTGGGCTGACACCGGCCGATATCGACGTCGCCTGCATCTATGATTCCTTCACGATCACGCTGGTGATCCAGCTCGAATCGATGGGCTTCTTCGAGAAAGGCGAGAGCGGACCGGCCGCTGCCGGCGGCGCCCTTGATCTCGGCGGGAGGCTTCCCTGCAACACGCATGGCGGCCTCCTCTCCTACGCGCATTCAGGCGCGTCGGGCGGGATGTTCCACATCGTCGAAACGGTCCGCCAGCTTCGCGGCCAGGCGCAGGGCCGCCAGGTCGAAGGTGCTGAGATCGGCTTCGTGCACAACGATGGCGGCATCCTGTCGGCCCATTGCTCGCTGATCCTCGGGAGGCAGTGATGACTAGCGACACCTACACGGTCGGCGATCCGCATCGGCCTTATGTCGAGGGGTGCGCGCGCCGCCAACTGGTCTTCAGCCGTTGCACGGCCTGTCGCGAGGCGCAGCTCTGCGGATACAGGACATGCCGATCCTGCGGCAGTCGGGCGCTGCGCGATGAGGTGTCGGGCGGGCGCGGGCACATCGCGAGCTTCACGGTCGTACACAAGGCCGCTTCACCCCGCTTCAAGCCGATCGTGCCCTTCACGCTCGCGCTCGTCGAACTCGACGAGGGATTCCGCGCCATGATGCAGCTCGTGGGCTCGCTGGAGCCGGCGATCGGCGACAGGGTCGCAATCGACTTCGTCGCGGACGAGGCCGACGGAGTCCTGCCTTACGCCGAGCGCATGGAGGAAACGTCATGATCTTCGACGACATTCAACCCGGCGCGAATCTCGGGCGCATGGAACTCAACCTCGACCCGCAGACCGTGGCCGACTGGCGCCGCCTGTTTCCGGCCGGCGCCGAGGACGAGGATATCCGCTTGATTCCGGTCGGCTTCCTCGCGGTCATCGCCATGCGGGCCTATACCCATGCCTGCCCGATCAGGCCGCCGGGCAATATCCATGGCGAACAGAGCTACGAAATCATCAGCCTGCCCGAGATTGGCTCGCGAGTGGTTACCGATGTGCTCTGCACGGACAAAGAGGTCAGGCGCGATAGGCGCTGGGTCACCTTCGGGACAATGACTCGCGCCGCGCTAGGCCATGAACTGCTATTCAACGGAGTGATGAAAGTTGCCTGGTCCAAATGATGTGAGACCGTTCCGTGAAATCGCGATGCTCGTCGATCAGCCGGCGATCGACGCCTATGCGAGGATCACGGGCGATTTCAATCCGATCCATCTCGATCCCGTCTTTGCCGCTACGACGCCGATGCATGGCATCATCGCCCACGGTACGATGTCGCTGGGGCTGATCTGGCAGATGATCGCCCGCAATCTCGGCACGCCTGCAGCGGCGGCACGGATGACCGTGCGCTTCGTCTCCCCCGTCCGGCCCGGCGACCGCATCGTTGCTGGCGGGGCAGAGGCTTGCGACGGGCGACACAGCATCTGGGTCAAGAACCAGAAGGACGAGTTTGTGATCCACGGCCATCTGGAAGTGGGCGGCCAAGCTGAAAGGCGAAAGGCAGCGACATGAACACGCTCTTCTACGAAGACCTTGAGATCGGCGCTGTCTATCGCAGCGGCGGACGCACCGTCACCGACGCAGACAACACCTTCTTTTGCATGATGTCCGGCGACTGGAACCCGATCCATGCCAACGAGGCCTATGCGAAGCAGACACGCTTCGGCGGGCGCGTCGTGGCCGGCATCTTCGGGCTGACGCTCATTCTCGGCGCGATGAACCAGTGGGGGGTGTTCGAGGAATCGGCGATCGCGATGCTCAACATCCGCGAATGGACCTTCAGCAAGCCGATCCTGATCGGAACCACGATCACCGTCGAGATGCACATCGTCGGCAAGCGAATGACATCAGCCGGCAAAGCGGGGATCGTCGAGCGGCGCTTCGATCTCGTCGATGAAAACGGCGAACTTGTGCAGTCCGGCTTCTCGGACATGATGATCGCACTGCGGCCCGGCGCCTGATGGCGCTGCGTGAGGAGTTCAACGCCGAGCCCGCGGCGCAGCGTCACGCAGTTCATCATGGCGGCAGTCGGCCGGGCTCTCGTGGCCATGCCCTTTGGGGCGTGGACGAAATCGTAACCCTCGGCGCGAGCGATGGCGGCTCTCGCGAACTGCTCGACGTGCTCAACACCGAGCGCATCGTCATGACCGCGGGCCTGACTGCCACTGCGGAGCTCGCCATCCGCCTCGCAGCCGATTATGCGCGCGAGCGCAAGATCTTCAATGGCATGCCGATCGGCTCTATCAGAGCATCCAGTTCCCGCTGGCCGATGCCAAAGTGAAGATGACCAAGTACCTCGCCTGACACACGGCGGACCTCACGACCGACCGTGCCATCCAGACGCTCGGTGGCATGGAGCACTCCAAGGAATATCATGTCGAACGGCTCTGGCGTGATGCGCGGCTATTCCGGGTCGCTCCCGTCTCAGAGGAGATGATCCTGAATTATGTCGCACAGCACGATATCGGGCTGCAGCGTTCCTACTAACAACGCCGCCGCCAGGCCTGCTTAGCTGGTAGCACTGCTGGAGGTTCACAATGACGGGTGGTTTGATCCTAGTGACGGGCGGCTGCCGTGGGATCGGGGCGGCTGCTGCTCGCGCCCTGATCGCGGCGGGAGAAACACCCGTGATCGTCGATCGGGAGTCCAATGCGGGAGAACCCTTGCCGGAACAAGCGCTGGTATGGGAACGGCCGGTCGATGTTGCGAACGAGGTACAAGTCGAAGAGGCAGTCACCGCTATCGAGGAGCGGCATGGCGCCCTTACCGGGCTGGTGAATGCTGCCGGCATCCTGGGCAAGATGCATGCGCCCGAGCGGATCAAAATGGAGAACTGGGATCGTGAGATGGCGGTCGACCTGCGCGGCACGTTCCTCATGTGCCGCGCAGCCGGATCGCGCATGGCTTCGCGCGGGAAGGGAGCGATCGTAAATGTCGCCTCGATCGCCGGAATGAGCGGCTGCCCGGCACATGCCTATGCTGCCGCAAAGGCAGGGGTCATTCAGTTAACGACCTCGCTCGCCGCAGCCTGGGGACGCCACGGCGTTCGCGTGAATGCGGTGTCACCAGGCTTCACCGCCACCCCGGCGTTACAGTCAGGCCTCGATGCGGGAGCATTGAAGCACGACCTGCTCACGGCGCAATCGGCAATGGCCCGGCTGGTCGAGCCGATTGAAGTTGGCCGCGCCATTGCCTGGCTGATCGGGTCCGACAGTAGTGGCGTAACGGGCGCTAACCTGCCGGTCGACGCCGGCTTCCTGGCGGGCATGGCATGGCCCGCCTACGACGGCTTTGCGAGGTCTTAATAGAGGCCTCCGTCGTTACGAGGCTGGGACCAATGTCAGTCCATCGACAGGGAGCGACGAGATCACCGTGAAACCACTTCGTTCGGATATCGCCTGGAGCTCCGCAGACACAATCGCGATCCGCGGCTTGAGTCTGCCCGATGAGATTCTCGGGCACTTCAATCTTGGTGACTTCGCTTTTCTTCAACTGACCGGCGAACGGCCGACACCCCAACAGTCGGCGGTCTTCAACGCGATCATCATCACATTGGTGGAGCATGGTCTCACTCCCTCGGCACTGGCCGCGCGATTGACCTATGCAGGCGCTCCGGAATCCCTACAGGCTGCCGTCGCCGCCGGGTTATGCGGCCTCGGCACGGTGTTCGTCGGCACCACTGAGGGGGCAGCAAAGCTGCTTTATGAAGCTCTACCGAAAGATGCTCCGACGCCGCCGAATCTTTCTCCTATTGCGCGCGATATTGTTGACCGCTTCAAGACGGACAAGCGTGCCATTCCAGGCATAGGCCATCCAGTGCACAAGCCCGTCGATCCCCGAACCCCACGACTATTCCAGCTTGCCGAACAGAACGGCATGGCGGGCCGCTACATCGCTCTCATGCAACTCGTCCAGCAAGAGGCCGAGCAGACCTTGGGCAAGACGCTGCCCCTCAATGCTACTGGGGCGATCGGTGCGATTTGCTGTGAGTTTGGCTTCCCATGGCAGATCATCCGCGGTTTCGGCGTCATGGCGCGTGCGATCGGCCTAGTCGGCCATCTGGCTGAGGAAGCGCGTAACCCCCTCGCGCTGGAAGTCTGGCGAAGGGCGGAGGACGAGGCGTCCAGCCATCTGCGCACCGCGTCACGCGGTAACGAATGACTTCAACCGGTTCTTGCGAAACTTTGTATATCGGTGGATGCCATTGAAAAGTCGACTTGGAGACGGAGGCAGATTCGCGTTGAGTTTGGGTAATCGAGCCTCGTCGTCTCAGGCTGTCTTGATCTGCGGTCCGTTGGGCAGGAACTTGGCGGGTTTCCTGAGGTTCCGGGCGGCTGTGTCGATGCTTTCGGCTCCGGCGCGTTCGGCGGCATGCTCGCCTTCCTAATGATGTACTCGACCTGAAACTCCTTTCCCCTCCTGTTTAGGACAGAGACCGACGTCGTGCCAGCCATTCGTACTTTGTTGGACTGTTGGAAAAGACAGCATCTTCCAACTCTCTTGACGTTCGATTTTTACAAGACACCTTCACCTAAGCAACTGATAAACAACGATTTCGATCCAGACTACGAATCTGAGGGTCAGAGGTTCGAATCCTTTCGGGCGCGCCACTTCGGTACAGATCTGCGAATTTCCTGCACATTGGCGGGGCCTTCCTTGATGGCCTGCGCCAGCACATGGGTGTTGCCGACGAGACGGACAACGCCGCCAACGTAAGACGGTCAGCCTGAGCGGCCGCTCGATCGTGGTTTCCAGTCAGGAAGACGGATTCTTCGACATCCTCGACGAATGCCCGCATTCGGGAACGCCCTTGAGCTAGGGCACGCTCGTCAGCCTGATTCCAATGCGGAACCAATTGACACTCTGGCACTTGCGCGGCCGAACGCGATCGCGATCAGCCGGCGCCCGACACGACCCCTCCGGCGCCGGTAGCTTCGCGTATCGCGGCCCGCAGGCGCTCCGGCGCGGCAGGCTTGTGCAGCACGATACGGCCGGTCGCCGTCAGCTCGCGCAGGCGCTCTGGCGAAGTGTCGCCGGTCACGATCAGCGTCGGCACGGCATGGCCGAGATACCCGCTCAGCCGAGCGATCGCCTCGCTTCCGCTCATCCCGCCCGCGAGCCGATAGTCGGCGATGACGAGATCGATGGGCGGCCCGCCCGCCGCGGCATGGCGGCGGCGGAGTTCCTCCACATCCTGCCCGGCGAACACCTCATGACCCCAGGCGGCCAGCAAGATCGCGAGGCCGTCGAGAATCTGGGCATCGCCGTCCAGCGCCATGCGTAGCCGACGGAGCCAGCACGGGCCCAGGCGCGGGATTCGGCGTGGCAGTGGCAGTCACGGGCACCCGCACCCAGAAGGTCGAGCCGCGACCGGGGACGGAATTCAGCCCGACCTTGTGCCCAAGCAGTTCGCCAAGGCGCCGGACGATGGCGAGGCCGAGGCCCAGCCCCTGCTCGCGGTCGCGCTGCGGATTGTCGAGCTGGGTGAACTCCTCGAACACGGTCTGGAGCTGCCCCGCCGGGATGCCCGGCCCGGTGTCGATGATCTGGATCTCCAGCGCATCGCCGCGGCGCCGGCAGCCGATCAGGACACGGCCGGCCGGCGCATGGCGCAAGGCGTTCGACAGGAAATTGTCGAGGATGCGCTTGAGCAGGATGGGGTCGCTCTCGATCCAGGCGTCGCTGGTAGCAAGACGCAGCGCGATGCCACGCTCGCGCGCCTGCGCCGCGTATTCCTCGCCGAGGTCGTCGGCGAGGCAGCGGATGGAGCGAGCCTGCTCCAGCTGCTGGCGGCGACTGCGCCGGATCTCCTGGTGCTCGATCTCGGCATGCCGGGGCTGACCGGGCTGTCCTATATCCGCTGCTTGCGCGAACGCTTTCCCCGGCTGCACATCCTGATCCTGACCGCCAACACCGACATGCGGACGGTGGAAGGAGCCCTCGCAGCCGGAGTCGCCGGATATCTCGTCAAGGGCGGCGATCTCGACGAGTTCTTCGCGGCGCTCGCGGCCCTGCAACGACGGGAAGCCTATGTCAGCCCACCGCTGGGGACCGCCCTGCAGAAAGGCGCCCCGCCGCCGGTAGCCGACGGCGTCCCGTTCGACGCACTCTCTCACGTCCAGCTCACCCGCCGGGAGCGCGAACTGCTCGTGCTGATCGCCGGGGGCGCCACCGCCCGCGAGGCCGCCGCGCAGCTCGGCATCAGCCCGCTGACCGCGCGCAAGCACCGCGAGAACCTCATGCGCAAGCTCGATCTCCATAGCGCCGCCGAACTGGCGGCCTTCGCGGTTCGGCTCGGGCTTCCCGTAGGCTATATCGTCGCGCGCCCGATCGGACGCGGCGACAATGATCTAACGCCTTGTCCTCGCATCGGATATTGCCAGGAGCGGAATCCACTTTCCGGTCCGATGCGATCGGGAATCACCACTGTCATCACCAACTTGGCAGGCTTTTCCTATGACCGACAATACGGCAGATGCCGTAGTGCCCGGTTCCAGGAGCCGAGAGATTTGCCGTCTCAGCTCAAGGGTCACCGGTACGATTCTCGTCATCAAGATCGCTGACGACCGCCTCGAAAGTTCATAATCCCAAGACATCACATCGGGCCTGCATCGACTTCCGATACCGGCTCTTGCAAATCCTGCGGAGACAACAAAAAGAGGGAGGCGGATTCCTGGTCCGCCTCCCTCAAGTCGTACTCTTTTGGAGGCTGATAACCAAAGCCGGTTTCAACCAGCTGATAGATTACCAAAACCATCGACAGATGCTGTGAAGAAAATCACGAATTCATCTATTTTCTTTCTGATGATCCATGACGCCGAGCGCCTTGCTGACTTCCGAGCGCAAATACGCTTCGTCCACGATCGTGATGAACCCATCGGAGTTGTCGACGACGCCCATCTTCGCCAATTGGCTCATCTGCTTCGTGACCGTCTCGCGCTGCGACGCGATCTTGCGCGCGAGTTCGGCATGCGTCGGCATCGGAGAGATGCGCAGCCGCCCCTGCCCGTCGCGGACACCGTAACGAAGCAGCTCCGAATAGAGCCGCATCCTCATCGGCAGCAACCTGTTCTCGATGTAGAGCCGTCTCATCGTCCGCAGGTGGCCGCACAGCGTCTTCGCCACGAGTTTGGCGAAGTCCGGCAGGCTCCGCAGGGCGTCGCGGAATTGCCCCTGGCTCATGACGAGGACCGTGGTGTCCTCGACGGCCTGGAAATAGGTTGCCGGCTCGTCGTTGCCGAACGCCGAGAGATCCCCGACGAAATCCCCTGCCTCCAACTCCGGGAACGGCACGTCGTGCCCCTGCGGCCCCAGGAAGAAGGTCGCAACCTTTCCAACCTCGATCAGATAGATATTGTCCGATCTATCGTCCGGCTGCTTGATGAAGGAACCCTTGGCGAACTGCCGCTTCGGGAAGCGGCCACCCAGAAACAAGCCTGGCAGCGGAATCAACGTCGCGGTTCGACTGGCCATCAACATCGCCGTCCCCCGGGGCGCCGCAGCAAATGTGGCAGACCCCATGGGTGCACCGCGGGAAACCGCGCTGCCCCGGCTCTTCTTCTGTGCACCCACGATTGTAACGCCTCCCTGCCCCCTGGCCTCTCCAGACACCGGGGCGCGGATGGCACGCCCGACGGTGAATTCCTGGCCGGCGCCGTCCCACCGACCCGTGAACCAGTCATCCGAGCGCTGCGGTGCGCAGTTCACTCCCACAACTTTCGGCTCCACCGCGGCTTATCCAACAAGTCGATCGCCCACGAACCACCCGAATGGGGTATATGGCCGACGGGATCAGCCAGTAGCATCGATGCTGAGCGACTCTGTAAATCTGTTACGCGAGGCGCGTTCCTCGTTTCGAGACAGATATTCATCCAGCTTGAGACGGCGTTTCAGCCCGATGCCGCTGTCATCCTCAATGAACTCGATCCCATTGGTCACGAACAGCGATCGAATCCTGTTTTTCGTTTCAAGCCGAACGCGATCCTTGTTCTCGAAATCGCTGATCGTGCTCTCATTGACGCGAACCTGCCGGCTCAGCTGCTTGATCGACCAGCCCATCATCGCGCGTGCACTGCGACATTGTTCGCCGTTCATCTTCGGACCCTGAACGAAACGGTCTGTGCTTCCAGGTAAGTTTCAGAGCCACTCCCCTCTCCGAGTGGCTAGCCGCAAGGCGAAAGGGTCCCCGGCCGGAGCCGGGGACCCGTCATGCATCAGAAGTCGCGCTGGATGCGGAGGCGACCAGCCCAGGCATCGTCGCTCTTGATCAGGCGGCCACCAGCGCCGACAGCCAAGCGAGCGCCTGTGTTGTCAACGGCCAGGACCGGCTGACGCAGGTCGGTACGGGTGTAGAGAACCTCGACACCGATATCGAGACCGGAAACCGGCGACCAGATCAGGTTGCCAGCGACGATCAGCTCCTTCGGGTCAAGCGGACGGGCCACGAGGCCAGTGCCGGCCTGGTTGGCGAGCGTATAGCCGAGCTTCAGCTCGGAGTAGGAGGCGACAAGCTCCGAACGCAGGGTCGGGGTCCAGAAGTGACGCAGAGCAGCGACGACCGACCAGCCGGTCGCGGTCTTGACGCGGCCCAGAGCATCGACGCTCACGTCAGCGATCGTCAGGGCCGAGCCACCGGCAACACCCGAGCCGAGACGGCCCGGACCGATCTGACCACCCCAGCCGAGATAGCCGAGCGCGCCGTCGGCATAGGCGGCCTGCAGGAACAGGTGATCGCCAGCCGCCAGCATCGGCAGGTTGATCTTCACGCCGCCCTGGACAGCCCAGCCCCACTCATCCGAGTTCCGCAGAATGACGCCGCCATTGGCAAGACCGTTCATGTTGACGTCACGCTGGGTGACGGCACCCGACAGCTGAGCCGAACCCCAGCCCTGATCGACGCGCAACGAGGCGACGACGTCGGGGAAGTTCTGACCGAGGATGGTCGCGACGCCGCCAGGACTGACGACACCGTTCTCACGACCGCCGGTGCCGCTGATGCGATCTTCGAGCGAGATCGTCGCCGAGAAGCCCGAACCGAAGGTAGCGGTGTAGGCCAACAGGTTGAGGCGCGAGTCAGCCGTACGGATGGTCGAGAAGCTCAGATCGTTGGCGTAGAAGTCGAAGAACGACTGAGCGCGACCGGCAGTGATCGGACCGAACTGAACGAAGGCCAGATCGACCAGCGAAGCGGTCGAATTGCCGAATGCGTCGCCGAAGCGGGTCGGACGATCGCTGGCGCGAGCATTGCCGGGGCCGACGATGCCCTGGTTTCCGCCGTACGAGGTGGTGTTGTTGTAGAAGCTCGTGCTGTTGGTCAGCTCGTAGCGGAAGAAGGTGCGCAGTGTGCCGTAAGCGGTCGCGGTGCGGGCGTCGATGTTCAGGCGACCGCGAGCGCGGGTGCCGTAGCTATCGTTGGTATCACCAAAGCGCGAACCAACCGTATACTCGGCGCGGACACGACCGCCGACGCGCAGGCAGGTGTCGGTGCCCGGGATATAGAAGAAGCCTGCACCGTAGGCGGAGCAAACACGAACGTACTCGACCGGAGCCGCCTTCCGCGAAGGAAGGTCAGCAGCGCCGGCACTGGTGGCGACGGCGAAGGCCGCCGTAGCCATGCCCAATGCTGAAACGAAGCTCTTCATCAATGCCTCCAATTGAATTGGCCTATGCCGTGGCTGAGTCTTTTTGAATCAACCTGCTTTATTGGTATTGTTTTCGGATATTTCAGACGGTGGAAATGTTCACATAAGAGAACAGAGTCATAATCTGTTGCAGCTTGGGCACATGTGACATTCTTCACTATTATCGATGTGTAATATTTCACATGATGCAAATTTAAACATAATTTACGTTGCGTTCTGACTGAATGATCACCAGGCAGGTCGGCCGGACCCCGTTTCTCCCTTACGTGAAGCGTACATCTCTTCGGGGCGGAGCCGGCGGGGAGGGCAGGAAGCGATATGTGACGTTCCAAGGCTTGCGTAGGATCCGCACCCAAGCCGACGCCCGTTAGGCCGGCATTAGCCGGAACGTCAGAAGCACGAAGCCGCTCGCAATGTCCGGATCGGCGCCAGCTGAGGCGCCAATGGCGATCTGCAGGCGATATCCGCCCGGCCATGCCAGCCAGCAATCCGACTGCGGCACCGCAGTGGCGATAGGCTGCAGCCTCAGCGCCAGCTGCGGCGCCACAGCACGAAGACGCCGCAGGCGGCCAATTGGGCCGCGACCAGCAGATAGGGCCAGTCGAAGCTCGCCGTCCGGCTGGCGAGGAAGGCGAAGATCAGAGGACCGCAGAACGAGCCGGTGAAGCCGAAAAGGTTCGCCGCCGAGGTGACGTCGCCGATCTGCGTCGGCGGCGCCAGCCGCGCCAGCTCGGCCATGTAGACCCCGTTCCAGCCCAGCGACGTCGCGCCGATGAAGGCGACCGAGCAATAAAGGGCCCATGACGGTCCCGCCGCCGACCAGACGAGCAGGATGACCGCGGCGCTCGCGGCGAGCAGGAGCAGGCCGAGCAGGAGCAGCCCCCGGCGCCAGCGATCCGCCAGCCAGCCCAGGGCGATCCGCGAGACCGTGCTGGCGGCGAGCAGGACGGCCATGAAGTAGCCGGCTTCCGCCAGGCTCTTGCCGTGCTGCGTCACCAGATAGGTCGCCGTGAAGGCCTGGACGCTGGTCTGGGCAACCGAGAACGAGATGCCCATGCCGGTGATCAGCGGCAGGGACGGGTGCGAGCGGATGACCTCGGCCGCGCGGCGCAGGGCCGAGGGAGACAGGAACATCCGGGCCCATTGCCGATTCGCAGGCCCTCTCTCCACGTCGAGCCGCTTCTGGAACGGCTGCACCGCCAGCAGGCTGAGCAGGACGATCGCCGCGATCAGCCAGATCGTATGAGTAAAACCCAGCGCAGCGACGGCCGGGGCCACCGAGACGCCGGCGATCGTTCCGCCGAGGGGAACGCCGGCCTGCCGGATCGAGAAGATCAGGTTGCGATGGGTGGGCGGCGCCGTGCGCATCAGCATCGTGCTGCCCGCCGGATTGTTCGGCGCGGTGCCGAGGCCGAGCACGAGCGCACCGGCGAAGCCGAGGATGGCAACCGGCTGCGACAGCAGGATCAGGCCGACGCACATCGCCGCCAGGCCGATCTGCAAGGTGCGGATCGGGCCGTGATGGTCGAGCATCGGGCCGCCGCAGGCCAGGCACCAGCAGATGCCGATCGAGACGGCGGAGGAGACGTAGCCGATGCTCTCCGGCGGCAGGTTCCAGCGTTGCGTCAGGATCGGGCCGAGAAGGGGAACGGCGGCGGCGGCGAAGGAGCTCACGACCTGCACGAGGAGCGTCGCGCTCAAGGCGCTCCCCCACAAAGGCAGCTTCAACGCGGTCTCCTCCCAGCGCCGTCACCGGACGTCCCGGTCAGTGGACCGCCATTCGGCGGCACCGTGCACGATCTCGGCCTATGCTGGTCTTCGGTGAATCCGCCGTTGCGGTCGAGGGCCAGGCACGCCTTGCCTGACCTGCAGGATTTGCATGCAAGCCCACGAGCCCGAACCGATGAAGCTCGGGCCCGCCTATCGATGGGCAACGGCACCGGGCTTGCAGACTCAGGCGGGCTCGCCGCCCTTGGGCTGGACCGGCTTGGCGGCCGGCTGAGGAGCCTCCTTGGCGGTCCTGCCCGCAGCGTCTCCGAGCGAGGCGGCGAGAATCGCCTGGGTCGGGTCGGCGCCCTTGAAACCGGCCTGGGACAGGATCTCGTCGAGGATCGGCTTCTGGGCGGTCAGCAGCTGGCTGGAGAGATCGCCCATCGGGTTGCCGTTCGGCTCGCGAGCTGGAGCCGCCCGGCAGGGAGCCCGTGCGAGCAAGCCGGCTGTCAGACAGCCAGGGCCGTCAGCAGGCGCGTGCGGTCGTCCTCGTCCTCGGCGTCGCCGCTGAGCACGATCCGACCGCGCTCGATCACGACGAAGCGGTCGGTCACCGAGAGCGCCTCATGCACGTTTTGCTCGACGAGGAGCACGATGCAGCCGCGCTCGCGCAATTCGCGCACGATGGCGAAGACCTCGGCGACGATCATCGGCGCCAGTCCCTCGCTGGGTTCGTCGACCAGCACCAGCCTGGGCTCGCCGACCAGCACGCGCGCCATCGCGAGCATCTGCTGCTCGCCGCCCGACAACGTCGTGCCGAGCTGGCGACGGCGCTCGCCGAGCCGCGGAAAGCGGTCGTAGATCTGGTCGATGGCAGCGCGCTCCGCTTTCGCGGCCCGGCCCCGCACCTGCAGCAGGCCGAGCTGCAGGTTCTCCTCGACCGTGAGGCCGGGGAAGATGCGCCGGTCCTCGGGCACCAGCCCGACGCCGGAGAGGCAGATCCGGTCGGGCGCGAGCCCGTTCAGGGATTGCCCGCCGAGCGTGATTGCCCCCTTGCTCGGTTTCACCCAGCCGGCGATGGTCTTGAGCAGCGTCGTCTTGCCGACGCCGTTGCGGCCGAAGATGCCGATCACCTCGCCGGGGGCGGCCGAAAGGTCGATGCCCTGGATGACGTGGCTCAGGCCGTAATGGCTGTGCAGTCCGTTGATCGCGAGCATGTCAGTGATGTCCGAAATAGGCGGCCTGCACCGCCGGGTCGGCCCGCACCATGGCGGGCGGTCCCTCGGCGAGCTTGCGGCCCTGATGCATGACGACGACATGGTCCGAGAGGTCCATGACGAGCCCGATATCGTGCTCGATCAGGAGCACGCTGACGTCGCGGCTGAGCTCGCGCACCAGCTTCGCCGTATCGGCCGTATCGGCATGGCTCATGCCCTGCGTCGGCTCGTCGAGCAGCAGGATCTTCGGCTCCGATGCCAGGCAGACCGCGATCTCGAGCCGGCGCTGGTCGCCATGCGAGAGATTGCCGGCGAGTTCGTCGCGTTTGTGGCCGAGCTGGAAGCGCTCGAGCATCTCGCCGGTCTTGGCGAGCGCCCGGGTCGAGCGGCCGAGCGGGAGGAAAGCGCGCGCCTTCGGCTCCAGCACCTGCGCCGCCATGCGCAGGTTCTCCGCCACCGTCAGCTCGAAGAACAGGTTGGTGATCTGGAACGAGCGCGACAGCCCGGCCGCCTTGGTGCGCGCCGGCGAGGCGCCGGTCATGTCGACGCCGTCGATCAGGAGCCGGCCGGATTTCGGCTTGAGCGCCCCGCTGATCAGGTTGAACAGCGTCGACTTGCCGGCGCCGTTCGGCCCGATCACGGTGGTGATCCGATTGCGCTCTGCGCTGAAGCTCACCTTGTCGACCGCCTTCAGGCCGCCAAAGGCGATGCCCAGCTCGCGGATTTCGAGGACGGGACCGCTCATGGCTTGGCACTCCCCGCTTCGAGCCGAGCCGGGGCGAAAGACGGCGCGGCCGGCCTTTGCGCACCGGCGAGCAGGCGCGCCTCGATGCGCGGCCGGATGAAGCCGACCAGCCCCTTGGGCAGGAACATCACGCAGACCATGAAGATCAGGCCGATCACGATGAGATGGTGCTCGGTCCAGCTGCCGATGATCGACTTCAGCAGGACGAGTAGCACCGAGCCGTAGATCGCGCCGATCAGCGTGCCGACACCGCCGAGGATGACCGAGATCACCGCATTGCCGGACGTCGCGAAGAACATCAGCTCCGGCGAGACGAAGCCGCGCAGCATCGGATAGAGCGCGCCCGAAAGCCCGGCGATCAGCCCGGCCAGGACGTAGGAGAACATTCGCGCCCGCCAGACCGAATAGCCGAGGAAGGGCACGCGCTTCTCATTCGCCTTGAGCGCCGTCAGCACCCGACCGAACGGCGTGTCGAGCAGATAGGCGGTGAGCCCGTACAGCCCCATGAGGATCGCCAGCACGACCAGGAAGAAGCCGACCGGATTGCCGGCCGAGACCGAGACCGGGCCGAAGCCGATCTCGATGACCGGGATGCCGATCATGCCGTCGGAGGCGCCGAGCTCGCGGGTGTTGTAGACGACCTTGGCGACGACCTGCGCCAGCCCGAAGGTGATCAGCGCGAAATAGACGCCGCGCACCCGGTTGGCGATCAGGCCGCCGACGATCGAGGCGATCAGCGTCGCCCCGCCCGCCGCCGCCATGGCGAGCCAGAAGGACGGCACCTTCAGCAGGGTCAGCGCCGAGATATAGGCGCCGATGCCGAAATAGAGCGCCTGTCCCAGCGAGAGCGCGCCGGAATAGCCGAGCAGCAGGTCAACAGAAAGGGCGAGGCCGGCGAAGATCAGCGCCTCCGTGCCGAGGCGAAGGTAGAAGGTGTCGCCGCTGGCGGCGCCGATCGCGGCGAGCGCGAGCGCGGCCGTGACGAAGACAAGGGCGAGCAGATGGCTCGCGCGCATCGACAATGTCAGCCGGTCACGCATGGCCGAGCCTCCCGAACAGGCCCTGCGGGCGGAAAACGAGGAAAGCGACCATGGTCCCGAACACGATCGGATCGGTCCAGACCGGCGAGATCACCAGGCTGGCGAGCGCCTGGACCTGCGTCAGCAGCAGGCCGGCGACGACCGCGCCCCAGATCGAGCCCATGCCGCCGACGATGACGACGGTGAAGGCGAGCAGGATGAAGTCTCGCCCCATGGTCGGGAAGACCGAATAGATCGGTGCGAGCAGGACGCCGGCAAGGCCGGCCAGCGCCACGCCGAAGGCGAAGGTGCCGGCATAGACCAACGCCACCGGCACGCCGAGCGAGGCCGCCATGTTGCGGTCGAAGGCGGCGGCGCGCACCATCGCGCCGAGCCGTGTGCGGTAGACGACATAGGCGACGCCGGTGACGATCGCCGCGCCGACCACGATCAGGAAGAGCCGGTAATTCGGCACGATGATGCCGGCGAACTCGATCGCCCCCGGGATCGGCGTCGGCGGACGCTGGGTGTTGGGCCCGAAGGCGACCTTGAGCAGGTCCTCGACCACGAGCGCGAGCCCGAAGGTGACGAGCAGCGTGGTGACGTGCCGATCCCGGCTGTCGAAGACCGGCCGGATCAGCAGCCGCTCAGCCACCATGCCGAGCGGCACCATCAGGACCGGCACCAGCACGAGCAGGAACCAGAAGCTGATCCCGGCCGCACCCAGCGCGAGGGCCGCATAGGCGCCGATGGCGTAGAACTCGCCATGGCTCATGTTGATGACGTCGAGCATGCCGAAGATGATCGTCAGCCCGAGGGCGACCAGCACCACGGCGACCCCGAGCGCGAGCCCGTTGACGACCTGCGGCGCCAGCACGAATTGGAGGTAGTCGAGGGCATTCATGTCATGTGCTTTCGCGAGGGCGGAGTGGCCCCTCCCGTGAGACAGGAGGGGTCGGCGCCTGTCCTCAGAACCGGGTGCAGGCGTCGGGGCCGATCGCCTTGTCGGCATCGACCTTGTCGATGATGTCGAACTTGCCCTTGGCGACGCGCACCACATACATCGGCTGCATCGCCTGGTGGTCGCCGGCGCGGATGGTCTTGGTGCCCTGCGGGGTCTGCCAGCTCAGCCCGCGCAGCGCCTCGCGCACCTTGTCGGTCTCGGTCGAGCCCGCCTTCTCGACCGCCGCCTTGTAGGCGAAGAGCAGGCCGTAGCTGTCGGCGCCATAGAGATCGGGATCGGCCTTGTTGGCGGCCCGGAAGGCCGCGACGAAGGCCTTGTTCTCGGACGTGTCGATCTGCGGGGAATAGCCGACGCCGGTGGCGAAGCCTTCGGCCGCCTGGCCGATCGCGCCGATGTTCTGTGAGGTCACGGTGCCGGAGGCGCCGACGACCTGCAGGTTGGTGAGCAGGCCGAAATCCTGCAGCTGGGTCAGCAGCCTGACCGTGTCGTTGCCGGCGACCGAGGTGTAGAGCACCTGCGGCCGCGAAGCCCTGATCTGGCCGAAATACTGGGTGTAGTCCTTCGAATCGAGCGGCGCGAACACCTCGCCGCCGGTCGGCGCGCCCGACTTTTCGGCGCTGCTCTTGAAGGCGGCGACAGTCGAACGGCCCATCTCGTAGTCGGGGCCGAGATAATAGACCTTGGCCTTCGGCTTCTCCTTGGCGAGCCAGGCCGCGAGCGCGACCGATTGCTGCTCGGCGCGCGCATTCACGCGGAACATGTTCGGCGAGCATTTGTCGGTGGTGATCGAGTCGGCGAAGGAGACCGTCGTCGCCGCGAGCTTGGCGTTGCGCTCGGCCAGCTGGGCGACGGCGAGCGTCGAGCCGGAATTGACCGTGCCGGCGAGGAAGTCGACCTTCTCGACCTGGAACAGCTTCTCGGCCTTCTGCACGGCGACGGCAGGGTTCGCCTCCTCGTCCTCGAAGACCAGGTTGACCTGCCGGCCGGCGATGCCGCCCGCGGCATTGATCTCCTTGGCGGCGAGCTCCAGCCCCCAGCGCACCTGCTGGCCGATCGGGGTATAGGTGCCCGACAGCGGTGTGACGACGCCGATCTTGATCGGGCCATTCTGGGCGAGCGCGCCGCCGGTGAGAGCTGTCGCGGCGAACAGTCCGGCCGCGGCTGCAAGATATCCGGTCGTCTTCATGGTCGTTTCCCTCGGTTCTGGTTGTTGTTCTGCGACGTCGGCTGGGGCCCGCGCGAGACAGTGCTCGCGCAGGTCATTTTGCCGGCTCAGCGGCCGGTGAACTTCGGTGCGCGCTTGGCGTGGAAGGCCTCGACGCCCTCGCGGAAATCGTCGGACTGGCGCAGTCGGCTGTAGCAATGCCCTTCCAGCTCGATCGCGATCGCCAGCGTCGAATCCTCGGTGTCGTTGAGCAGCTTCTTGGCGGTGCGCTGGGCGATCGGCGAGAAGGAGCGCAGCTCGTCGACCAGCCGATCGGTCGCGGCCTCGAGCTCGGCATCGGGCACGCATTCGGTGGCGATGCCCCAGTCGAGCGCCTGCTTGCCGGAGATGCGCTTGGAGCGCATCACGATGTCCTTGGTGCGGGTGATGCCGACGATCTTCTGGAGGCGGGCCGAGCCGCCCGAGCCGGGGATCTGCCCGAGCTTCTGCTCCGGCAGCGCGTATTGGCAGGTCTCAGAGACGATCCGGAAATCGCAGGCGAGCGAGATCTCGAAGCCGACGCCGAAGGTATAGCCGCGATTGGCGACGATCACCGGCTTGGAGCAGCGCGCTGGCGCGGCGATGTTCCAGGCGAGCTTGGAGACATGCTCGGGCGAGGCCTCCAGGAAGCCCTTGATATAGCCGCCGGAGGAGAAGTGCTCGCCCACCGCGCGCAGCACGATGATGCGCACGCGATCGTCCTCGTCGAGCACCTCGAACACTTTGCGCAGCTGGTCGCGCTGGCCCATCGCGACCGTGTTCATCGGCGGCCGGTCGAGGATGATGTCGGCGCGCTCGCGGACGGGATCGATCTCGACGCGGAAGCCGTCGAGGCCGGTGAGGCTGGCGTGGATCGGGGTGACTGCGTTCATGGCTGTGGCTCTCGATTTCAGGGTGGGGGTTTATTCGGCGGCGAGATCGGGTCGCTCGGGCTCGTAGTCGCCGGCGACGAGCTCGCGGCGCAGCAGCTTGCCGACCGGCGATTTCGGGATCGCCTTGACGAACTCGTAGCGGCGCGGACGCTTGAAATTGGCGAGGCCGGAGACCTTGCAGTGCCGGTCGAGCTCCTCGGCGGTCACGGTCGAGGCGCGCTGCACGAAGGCGACGACGATCTTGCCCCAGCGCTCGTCCGGCAGGCCGACCACGGCGACTTCCGACACGGCCGGGTGCAGCGACAGGCAGCTCTCGATATCGACAGGCGAGACGTTCTCGCCGCCGGTGATGATCATGTCGTCGACGCGGCCGGTGACAAAGAGATCGCCGTCCTCGTCGAAATAGCCGGTGTCGCCGGTGAAGTACCAACCGTCGCGCAGCGATTTGGCGTCGGCCTCGGGCCGGCGCCAGTAGCCCTCGAAGGCTTCGTCGCTGGCGGCAAGGGCGATGATCTCGCCTTCCTCGCCGGGCCGGGCCAGCTCCGTGGCCGAGGCCGCACCGAGCCGCACCACGCGGATGAGCTGGTTGAGCCCGGCCTTGCCGGCGCAGCCCGGCTTCGCCGCGGCCTT
>WPCJ01153949.1_pt1 | contig 32879 bp, 17 predicted proteins | sample 5399831 | NCBI WGS metagenome assembly WPCJ01 (sample SAMN12869470, study PRJNA574797) | sludge metagenome | isolation source: wastewater treatment of pH10 | place: China:Beijing | collected 2019-05-20 | reverse complement strand
GGCCGGGCAGGATCGCGCCCTCGTGCGCCGCGGCCTGCGCATGAATGGCGCCCGCCAGCTCGACGAGCATCTCGCCGATAACGGTGGCGTGGTCGAGCAGATACATGCGCACCAGGGTCGCGATCTGGTCGTTGCGGCTGCGGCCCGCGCGAAGCTTGCCGCCGAGCTGCACGCCCGTGATCTCGATGAGACCGCGCTCAAGCGCTGAGTGCACGTCCTCGTCTGCCTCGGCGGCGACGAAGCGGCCGTCCGCGACGCGGGCCGAGAGCTCGTCGAGGGCGGCACGCATCTCGGCGAGTTCCGTCTCCGACAGATAGCCGGCTGCGGCGAGCGCGCTCGCGTGCGCCTTCGACCCCCGGATGTCGTACTGCGCGAGCACCCAGTCGAACTGGGTCGACTTGCTGAGCTTCAGGAGCTCGGGCGAGGGTCCGCTCGCGAACCGTCCGCCCCAGAGGGCGCCGTCTTCCGCCGCGCGGTTGCTGGTTTCGGCGCCGTTGCGCGTTTCCTCAGTCACTTGCTCTCCTTCAGCAGCCATGCCATCAGCGCCTTCTGCGCGTGCAATCTGTTTTCCGCCTCGTCCCAGACGACGCTCTGCGGGCCATCGATGACCTCGGGCGCGACCTCGTACTCACGGTATGCGGGGAGGCAGTGCAGGAAGATTGCGTCGTCCTTCGCCTCGGCCATGAGCTCGGGAGTCACCCGGTAGGCCCCGAAGGTCGCGATGCGCTCAGCCTTCTCGGCCTCCTGTCCCATCGAGACCCAGGTATCCGTGATCACAGCGTCGGCACCGGCTACGGCCGCTGCGGGATCGGTCAGCACGGTGACGCTGCCGCCGGTCTCCGCCGCGATCCTCTCGGCGTCCGCGATGATGTCGGCACGGGGGTGGAAGCCCGCGGGCCCAGCAACCCGAATGTGCATTCCAGCGGTCGCGAAGCCGAGCAGGTACGAGTGCCCCATGTTGTTCGCGGCGTCACCGAGGTAGGTCGCCGTGAGGCCCCGCAGCTCGCCCTTCTGCTCGCGGATCGTCTGCAGGTCAGCCAGGATCTGACACGGGTGGAAGTCGTCCGACAACGAGTTAATGACGGGGACCGTCGCGTTCTCGGCCATCTCCTCAAGCCCGGCGTGCGCGTGCGTGCGCCACACGATGAGCGACACCATCCGGGAGAGGACCTTCGCGGTGTCAGAGATCGACTCTTTCGCGCCCAGCTGGGCCTCGCCGGGGTTCACGATGATCGGGCTACCACCGAGGTCGGCGACGCCCGCGGCAAAGCTGAACCGGGTGCGCGTCGAGGTCTTGTCGAAGAAGATCGCGGCAGACTGCGGCCCTTCGAGGGGTCGCTCCGAGAATCGGTCCTGCTTCATTCGCGCGGCGAGGTCAAGCACCTCGCGCTGCTCGGATGGGCTCAGGTCGTCGTCTCTCAGAAAATGCCTAGTCACCCGCCCAGCTTACTCGCCCGTCACCACGCCGCAGAACGGCAGCTTAAGCGCCTGCGGCCACGCCACGCGGGCCTGTGGGAGAATCGGGGCCATGTCTGTCCCCCGCCTTGTCGCATTCGATCTCGACGATACGCTCGCCCCATCGAAGTCCCCAGTTCCGCAGCGCATGCTCGACGTCTTCGCTCGCCTGCTCGATCAGACCACTGTCGCCGTCATCTCCGGCGGCAATTTCGAGCAGTTCGAATCGCAGCTCGTCTCGCAGCTCGACGGCCGGGAGTCGGTGTCCGAGGCCGCGCTCGAGCGACTGCACCTGCTGCCAACGTGCGGCACGCGATACGAGCGGCGCGAGGCCGGCGCGTGGCATACCGTCTACCGCGAGCATCTGTCCGAGACGGAACGTGACGGGGCGCTCACCGCGCTTCGCGAGGAGGCCGAACGCCTCGGGCTCTGGGAGGCCGAGCCGTGGGGAGAGATCCTCGAGGATCGCGGGTCGCAGGTCACGTTCTCAGCCCTCGGCCAGCGCGCCCCCGTCGATGCAAAGCACTCGTGGGACCCGACCGGCGAGAAGAAGAACTCGCTTCGCGCGGCGGTCGCCGCGCGCCTCCCCGACCTCGAGGTGCGCAGCGGCGGGTCGACCTCTGTCGACATCACCAGGCGCGGGATCGACAAGGCGTACGGAATGCGCAAGCTTGAGGAGCACACGGGGATCCCGCTCGACGACATGCTCTTCGTCGGCGACCGGCTTGATCCCGACGGCAACGACTACCCGGTCAAAGCCATGGGTGTGAAGTGCCACGCAGTCGCTGGGTGGGAAGACACAGCACGCTTCCTTGAGGAACTGCTCGAGGCGTAGGGGGTCGGGCGCCACGACGCGGCCAGCCAGCGCGTCGGCCTGCCAGCCCACCAGCCAGCGCCACTCACCAGCGCTATCGTCTGGAATCTGCAGTAACTATCACGAATTTGCGGGGTATTGGCATATCATCGGCCGATCCCTGGGATAACTGCTGTGCCGTCGTTCGGCCCAGAGGAGAACGCCGCCCCAGAGCCCACACACGCCTGTGGCCCCACCGGTCGGTGGGGCCACAGGCGTGTGTGCGGGCTCGAAGCCCGGAGAAGCTACGCTTCGACCGCCGCGGTCTCGGCGGGAGCTTCGACACCGAGCTGCAGCACGCGGGTGGTGCGCTCGAGCGAGGCCTTCGCGGCTTCAGGGCGACCGTTGAGCCCCTGACCGAGCGCGGGAACCTGCTCCTTGAAGACGTTCTCCCACTCCGACGTGTATTCGTCAGGGAAGCAGGTCTTCAGCACACCGAGCATCGCGTGGACCGCGGTCGAGGCGCCGGGCGAAGCTCCGAGCAGGCCGGCGATCGATCCTTCTGCCCCCGTAATGACTTCGGTGCCGAACTGGAGGATGCCGCCGAGCTTCGGGTCCTTCTTCATGACCTGGACGCGCTGGCCAGCGGTGACCATCTCCCAGTCCTCGGTGCGTGCGCTCGGCAGGTACTGGCGGAGCGTTTCCATCTGCTTCTCGCGGCTCGCGAGGAGCTCCGAGACGAGGTACTTCTCGAGCGAGAACTCGGTGAGGCCAACCTTGACCATCGGACCGAGGTTGTGGGTGCGGATGGAGCCGGGGAGGTCCCACCACGAGCCCTTCTTCAGGAAGTTCGGGCTGAAGCCCGCGTACGGTCCGAAGAGGATGCTCTTCTTGCCGTCGATGATGCGCGTATCGAGGTGCGGAACCGACATCGGGGGCGCGCCAACAGCGGCCTTGCCGTAGACCTTCGCGTTGTGCTGCTCGACGATCTCCGGGTTCGAGGTCTTCAAGAACTTGCCGCTGATCGGGAAGCCGCCGAAGCCCTTGATCTCGGGAATGCCGGACGACTGCAGCAGCGGGAGCGCTCCGCCGCCTGCGCCGACGAAGACGAACTTGGCATTCGTGATCGAGGTGCCGTAGCCGTTGCGGCTCCGCACGTGCACGTCCCACGTCCCGTCTCCCTTGCGCTTGAGCTTCTGCACCTCGGTCTCGAGGTGCATCTGTGCGCCCTCGCGCTCGAGGTAGCTGAAGAGCTGGCGGGTGAGCGCGCCGAAGTCGACGTCGGTGCCCGCCTCCGAGCGTGTGGCGGCGACAACGTCGCTCTTTGCGCGGCGGTCGATGACGAGGGGCACCCACTCGGCGATCTTCTCGGGATCGTCGCTGAACTCCATGTCGGAGAACAGCGGCTCGGTCTTCAGCAGTTCGTAGCGACGGCGGAGGTAGTCGACGTTCTCCTCGCCGCGCACAAACGTCATGTGTGGCGTCGGGTTGATGAAGCTCGTCGGCTCAGCGAGGATGCCACGCTCGACGAGGGTGGACCACCACTCGCGCGAGAGCTGGAACTGCTCGTTGATGTTGATGGCTTTGTCGGCGGACAGGCTGCCGTCCTTGCCCTCGGGCATGTAGTTCAGCTCGCAGAGCGCGGCGTGGCCGGTGCCCGCGTTGTTCCACCCGTTGCTGCTTTCGGTGGCGACTTCGCTGCGGGACTCGAAGACCTCAATGGTCCAGTCCGGGCGAACCTGCTTGATCAGCGTTCCGAGCGTTGCGCTCATCACGCCGCCGCCGATTAGTACGACATCTACCGTGTTTGTGCTCACGATCTTGTAGTGTACCTCGGTTACCGGGGCGCTCGGGTCGAAGCGTGTTCAGGGAACCCGGTTTACTCGATCGCCACGCGCCTCGCCTCGGCGAGGGTTTCTGCGCGAGAGTCGACGATTCGCGTGTATCCGAGGCGTTCTGCCTCCGCGAGCCGTTGCGGCCCGGAGGTAACCGCGCGGATCTCACCCGCCAGTGAAATTTCACCGAAAGCCGCGAATTCGAGTGCGAGCGGTTTATCCGCGACCGCAGAGATCACGGCTAGGGCAATCGCGAGGTCGGCCGCCGGTTCCGTGAGCTTCACACCCCCGACCGTCGACACGTAGACGTCTTGGTCGTGCAGCCGCACGCGCGCGCGACGCTCAAGCACCGCGAGAATCATCGCCACCCGAGAAGGATCGACGCCGCTCGTCACGCGTCGCGGGTTCGGCGTCGCGCTCGATGCCACGAGCGCCTGGATCTCGACAGGAAGCGCCCGCCGCCCTTCCATCGCGATGGTCGCACACGTGCCGCTCACCGGCACGGTGCCCCGGCTCAGAAACAGCCCGCTCGGGTCGCTCACCTCGGCGATACCGCCGCCGGTCATCTCGAAGCAGCCAACCTCGTCGGTCGGGCCGAAGCGGTTCTTCAGCGTGCGCAGAAACCTCAGCGCCGTGTTGCGATCACCCTCGAAGTGGCAGACAACATCGACGAGGTGCTCAAGCAGCCGGGGCCCGGCCACAGACCCGTCTTTCGTGACGTGGCCCACGAGGATCACGGGCGTCCCGCGATCCTTCGCGACCCTGATGAGAGCCGCCGCGACCTCGCGCACCTGCGACGGGCCGCCCGCGATGCCCTCGACCTGGTCGCTTGCGAGGGTCTGCACCGAGTCGATGACAATAAGCCCGGGATCCACCATCTCGATGTGTCCGAGCACCGAGCTCAGGTCGGTCTCTGCCGCGAGGTAGAGGGTGTCAACGAGCGCGTCCGTTCGTTCGGCCCGCATGCGGATTTGGCCCGTCGACTCCTCACCGCTCACATAGAGCACGCGGGCGCCGTGCCTGGCGATGCGCGACGCGACGTCGAGGAGCAGCGTCGACTTGCCGACGCCCGGTTCGCCAGAGAAGAGAATCGCGGCGCCCGGCACGATGCCGCCGCCGAGGACACGATCGAGCTCGGCGATGCCGGTCTGCCTGTGCTTCACCGAGGCGCCCGAGAGTTCTGTGATCGGCCTTGCCTCGCGGCCGGCCTCGGGCGCCGTGGCCTTCGTCGTGCGCGCGAGCGAGGCCTTCGCCGCGCCGCGCAGCTCAACCGTGCCCCACTGCTGGCATTCGCCGCAGCGGCCCACCCACTTCGCGGCCTGCCAACCGCACTCGGTGCAGGCATATGCGCTACTCGTTTTCGCCATGTGTCGAGACTAGCGCCGGCCTCCGACACTCCGGCGCGCCCACCGGTTTCACCCGGATTAGGTTCTGCAGACACTTTCCCGTAAGCTTTTCCGCGGTGACGTGTCCGAGCGGCCGAAGGTGCAACACTCGAAATGTTGTGTAGGCAACCCCTACCGCGGGTTCAAATCCCGCCGTCACCGCCACAACGAAAACCCCCGCTAGACCGAATGGAAACATTCTGGTCGCGGGGGTTTTCTGCGTTTACGCCCGGGCCTGTGCCCGGGCCCGGGCCTACGCGCCCCTCGCGAGACACCCCCTCACGAGACAGGCCCTTCCCGGCAGAACAGCCCCCTACAAACTGTTGGAGAGGTGCTCTCTTGCAGGAAACGGGCCATCCGGCGACCCACAGAGGGCCCGGCTCCCGGACGGACCCCCGGGCGCGCGGGCAAGCCTGGGCCGAGGGCCCCGAGGCTCAGACCGCGATCACCGTGATGCAGAGCCTGTCCGTCGCGTAGCCGGCAGCTCCGCGCGCTCCAACACCTCTGCCACAAAGGCCGTCACGCGCTCCAGGAGCTGGGCCCGATGCGCGGCCACCATCACGTCGGCCGGCGGGTCGAGCGGCCCCATCGGCCTGAGCGCATTCACCCTCGCATTGCAGTCGAGGTCGATGCACAGGTAGGTCCCGAACGTCGAGCTGTCCTTGTGCTTGGGCGACGTGGGCGCGGTGAACAGCACCACCTGATCGAACCGTCGCGGGATGCGGCAGAACTCACACATCACGGCCCGCCGCACCGAGTTCCGGGTGCGGGTGGTCGTGAGCATCACACCCCGCAGGCCGTGCTCGCCCTCGATGAAGAGGTAGCCGCGTTGCGGGGCGCTTGGGTCGCGCCAGCCGAGGTAGTCGCGATCCTCCACGGCAGGGGTGAAGCCGTCCCGCGGCATTCTGGCAGTCTTCCTGGTCGACGCGTCGACATTGCCCAGTGCGTTGCGCAGGGTTGTGAGCGCGTGGGGGCGCATGATTTCTCCTTCGTGAATTGCATTCTCACTCAATTTGTACAGGCGTACAGATTACGCGGATAGACTACACGGAGTTCGCGAGAAATGAGGATCGATGGCCTATCTGCCCCGGGAAGAGCGCCGTGCGGCGATCATCGAGGCGACCGTCCGCGTCATGCTCGCGGACGGCCTCGAGGGCGTCTCTGCGCGATCCGTCGCGACGGCAGTCGAAGGATCGCCAGGCCTCATTCATCAGCACTTTGCGAGCGTCCCCGAGCTCATCGCGAGCGCCTGGCAGAAGTTCGTCGCCGACAGTCTCGTCGAGTATGACCAGGCTGTCGTCGTCGCCGGCGAGGACCCCATCCGCGAGTTCTTCGGCAACCATGTCGATCCCGAGCGCGCGGCAGAGGTCGGCCTATGGGTGAGCGCCTGGGCCTACGCGCTCCGCTCCCCCGAGTTCGGACCCATCTACGCCGAGACGCTCAGTCAGCTGACCGCGGCCCTCCGCCGCGCAGCCCCTGCGGTTTCTGAACTCGCCGCTGAGCGCACGGTGCTCCTCGGCGTCGCGCTCGCGGGCATGCAGCGTATCGCCCCGGAACAGTATGGCGCCGCGCACCTTGAGGACCTCATCACCGGCTGACCCGGCGTGCACACGTCGCACGTCACACTCGGACGCGACTACTCGCATTGGTTGACGCCGCCGCGCACCTGCTGTGGACTAGTGGCATGGTTCTCCTCGGATGGGCTGTCACGATTGCAGGACTGGCCTTGTTCTTCGTCTCCATGAGGATCGTGCTGTGCTCGCGCCCCAACGAGCACATCCCGCTCGCCGGGCGGCCCGATCCGATGCCGCCTCACGCAGAGTGGACCTACACCGTCGGCTTCGTCCTCACGGTGTCGAGTGGGCTCCTCATTTCTCGCGACGTCGGTCCGTGGAACTTCGTGCTCCTCTTTGCAGCTGCCCTTGCCGCAATTCTCGGTTTCTCAATCCACAATCGCAGGATCGACCGCCGCAATGCCGCTGGGCCCGAGGGTAACGATCCGTAGGCCCCAGGCTGGCCTGGCCCTCCCCGCGCCCAACACGCAGGGATCCAGCTCTCCCCACTGCATTCCGCAGCCGCGACGCGCCCGAAAACTCAGACAGTGATACGGTTTCCTGTGGCCCTGCATGTTGGGGCGCGGTACGGACGGCACTGGCAGCCGACGTACGGAGCGCACCGGCGGGGCCTTTTGTGTTGTTTTTGATTTCCCGCAGCGGTGCGCCCTCGCCAGCGTTGCGAGGGAACACTGCACGCGGTATACCCCAGGGGAGAACCCGTGTCATCACCCACTACGCAGCCCGATAATACGGCGCCGGCGAGTCAGCCACAGTCACGCAAGGGTGGCTTCTTCGGCCATCCGTGGGGGCTCGCGAACCTCGCGGGCGTCGAGATGTGGGAGCGGTTCAGCTTCTACGGCATGCAGGCGCTCCTCGCCTTTTACATCTACTACTCGGTCACCGATGGCGGCCTCGGAATGTCGCAGGCGGCCGCGACGTCGATCGTCGGCGCCTACGGCGGCCTCGTGTACCTCTCGGCCGTGCTCGGTGGCTGGGTCGCCGACCGCGTGCTCGGCGCTGAGCGCACGCTACTCACCGCCGCATGCCTCATCATGGCCGGCCACCTCGCGCTGGCGCTGGTGCCGGGAATGCTCGGGCTCGCGATCGGCCTCGTCGGGGTCGCGCTCGGGTCGGGCTCGCTGAAGACCACGACGTCGACGGTACTTGGCGACCTCTATGACAAGGGCGATCAGCGCCGCGACGCCGCGTTCTCGATTTACTACATGGGCGTGAACATCGGCGGCTTCGCCGGCCCGCTGCTCACGAGCGCGCTGTGGGGCTGGAAGGGCTTCCACTGGGGCTTCGGCCTCGCCGCAATCGGCATGGCGGTCGGACTGGTGCAGTACATCGCGATGCGCAAGCACACTGTCAGCGAGTCGAGCCGCAAGCCCGCGAACCCGCTGTCGGCGACTCAGAAGCGCATCTGGTCGGTCGTGTTCCTCGCCGCGATCGCGCTCATCGCGCTCGCGCTCTCGTTCGGGATCATCACCGCCGAGAACCTCTCGACCGTCGTCGTGGTGCTCATCGTGATCGCCGTCGTCGTGCTGTTCACCGTGATCCTCACGAGCCACCAGGTCTCGGCGCCGGAGCGCCGCCAGGTGTTCTCGTTCATCCCGCTGTTCCTCGCCTCGGCGGTGTTCTGGTCGCTGTCGCAGCAGCAGTTCACGGTGCTCGCGATCTACGCTGATCAGCGACTCAACCGCAACATTTTCGGGTGGGAGATGCCCCCGAGCATGGTGCAGTCGATCAACCCGATCTTCATCATCATCCTCGCCGGCGTCTTCGCGGCCATGTGGGTGAAGCTTGGCGACAAGCAGCCGAGCACGCCGGTGAAGTTCGCGATCGGCACCGCGCTCATGGGCGTCGCGTTCCTGTGCTTCATCCCGTTTGCTGGCGGCGCGAACGGCACCGTTCCGTTCCTCGCGTACGTCGTGATCATTCTGCTGCTCACGCTCGCCGAGCTCAGTATCTCGCCCGTCGGGCAGTCGCTCGCGACGAAGCTCGCTCCTCGAGCGTTCCACTCGCAGATGGTTGCACTGTTCTTCCTGTCGATCTCGCTTGGGTCGGCCGCCTCCGGCTCCCTGTCGCGGTTCTACACCCCCGAGAACGAGGTGCCGTACTTCCTCGCGCTCGGCGGCGCGTCGATCGCGGTCGGCGCGATCCTGTTCCTGCTCCGCAAGCCGGTGCTGCGCCTCATGGGTGGCATTCGCTAGCGCCAGCGGGCACGCACACGATCGCTCAGGATCGGCACGCCGAAGGGCCGGACACAGCTTCTGCTGCTGTCCGGCCCTTCTTGCGTCGCAGCGGGATACATGGGGCATTCGTCGAGCGGATTCTTGGGGGAAGCCTCGACGTCCGCGCTGCGGGTCGGGTGGCTAGGTCGTCACGTTGCGCTTCTTCCGCCAGAGGAGCAGCGCGCCGCCGAGGAGGAGGAGTCCGCCCGCGAGCCCGCCGATGCTGCCGAGCTGTGCGCCGGTCACCGGTAGGCCCCACAGCAGCACCGTGGCGCTGTCGGAGTCTCGGCCCGAATCGTCCGGGTCACCGAAGGTGTGGTAGTCGACGGTCGCGGTGTTCGTGACGTCGGTCCGGGTCGAGCCGGCGCTCACCGTCACCCCGAGCGTGATCTCGGGTGCCTCGGAGGCGCCCTCGGTCGATCCCTTCGGCTGCAGCGGCCCGAAGAGCTCGCAGCGGAGCGTGCCGCCGTACCCACGCGAGTCCTTGCCGGTGACATCGCACTCGCTCCAGTTCGGGAACGTGTTTGCGTCGCCCTGACCTGCCCAGGCCACCGAGTCGACCTTGAGGTCGGCGGGGATCTGGTCGGTGACGATGACGCCCTCTGCGGCGCTGTCGTCGCTCAGGTTCTTCACCGAGAGGGTGTAGTCGAACGACTTGCCTGGCTGCGTGCGGGTGACGCTCGCGTCCTTCTCGATCTCGACCTGCGAGTGGCGTGCGACGCCACAGCCAGCGGTTGCCGGCGGGTAGCTCGCGTTGAACGTCAGCTCGGGGTTGACCGAGAACTGGATCGTCGTGTTGCCGCGCCACGAGAAGTCGAGCTCGCTCGGGTCGAGGATGAGCCCGTTGAACACGAACTCGGCCTGTTGCGCTGGCGTCATGACCGTCAAGGTGCCCGGGAGCAGGTAGCCCCCGCCCGCGGCCATGTCGGCCGCCTCGATCGCACGCCACCCCGGGTAGTCGATGCTGATGCCCGACGGCGTGAACGCCGATCCTGGCCAGGTCTGCGTTGCCGTCCAGGCGGTCGAGCCACCCGGCTCAGTGAGCGTCACCTCGGCAGGCACGGTGTCCGCGGTCCCCTCGTCGGGAGTCCACAGGAAGCTCACCGGCTTGTCCTTGAGCAGCGCCGACTTCGACACCGACCACCCGAGCATCGGCGCGTCCGCCACGCAGAGCGTGTAGACGGTTGCCGTGAGGTCGCGCACCGGCACCTCGGCTTCGTCGCAGTTGTTGTCGGCGTTCGAGTCGCCAGCCATCTCGACGCACGCCGTGTTGGTGAGTTCGTCGAGCGCGACTGGGGCCGCTGGCGTCGGGGATCCCGAGAGGATCGGCTCGGCCTGCAGGTTCTGGGCGGGGAGGAACTCCACGCCGATCCGCACGTCGACGGATTCGCCGACGCCGATCTCACCGATCGTCAGTTCGACCTCGTTGCCCACGTAGCCGGGGGCCTCGGTCCAGGCGACGTCTGGGTCGACCGTCAGGCCGGTGATCTTCAGCCGCTCGTTGATGTCGGCGTCAGTCACCTTCACGTCCTTCGCGGGTCCGGTGCCGTGGTTCGTGACGGTGAGCACGTATTCGAACGTGTCGCCGGGCTGCACCGAGGTCTCGCCCTCGGCGAGCACCGCCGTCTTCTCGATCCCCACGTCGCCGAAGTTCACGGTGACGCAGCCGCCGTCCTCGGCAGCGTAGCCGCCCGAGGTGACGGTGCCGAGGTTCGGCACGACGATTCCCGTCGCGTCGGTGTCCTCGCAGAGCGCGGGCGTCGGCGCCTTGGTCGGGTCGACCTTCACGGTCGCCTTCACGAGGTACTCGAAGTCGGGAATCTGAGACTCGCCGTTCTCCTTGACAAACTGGGCGCCGTCAACGATCTTCCACTCGCCCGACGCCGGTCGGCGCGGGTGCTGCGGAGCCGGGGTTTGGCTGTTCGCGGCCTCGGCGGACCAGCCGACAACGGTCTCGACACCTGTGGGAAGCTGCGGCTCGTCGAAGAGCGAGAAGCTCACGCCAACGGGGTAGCCCGCGTCGACGGTCGGGTACTTCACCGACACGGTGTAGGCCACGTCAAAGGTCCCGTCGCCGTTGTCGACGGAGGAGGCACCGGTCTTCTCGATTGTCGGGAAGATCGGTTCCGCGCAGGCGGCGACCGGAGTGATGTCTCCGCCGGAGGTGAGCTCAGCGGTGTTCAAGAACCCGCCGCCCTCGCCCTCGGTCGCGCACGCTGTCGAGCCGCCCTCGACTGCCGAGGCAGTCACGTCGGCGATCACCGAGACACGGTACTCGTGCGTCGCCCCCGCTGCGATAGCGGCGCCCTTCACGATGTCCGCGCTCCACGTCGCCTCGGCAAAGTCGCCCGTCGCACCACCCGGCCCGGTCCACGAGGCCGACTTCACGTCGATCCCGTCGCCGAACGCGAGCGCGTCACTGAGGTCATACTTCGAGGTCAGCCCGTCGGGGTTGGCCTCGCCCCGTGCGGCGAGCGCAACGACAAGGTCGTAGTCGATCTTCCAGGTGCCGTCGGCGTTCTGAATCGCCTGTGCCACGGTCTTCGAGACCAGCGGGTTCACCCCTGCCGGCACGGGCAGGCAGTCGGTGTCGTCACCGATGACGGTGCCGCCCTGACTGAGCGCCGCGGCGTTGAAGAACCCGGTTCCGGGGCCCTCGCAGGCAGCCGCGGTGGGCTCCCCGACGCGGGCTTCCCAGGTGACCAGCCAGGTGTGTGCGGTGTCGCCGGCCTTGATCTGCACCGGCTCCTCGCTGAACGCCGTGCCAGCATCGATACCGAACGCGGCCCCGGCGGGGTCGGTGTCGGTGCGCTGCGCGGTGCCGGCACCGAGCGTCACGCCGCCGGAGAACTCCGGGGTGTCGCTCAGCGTGTACGACGAATCGTAGCTGCTCGGGGTCACGGTGAGCGTGTAGCTCACGCGCCACAGGTCAGGATCGGTCGCGTCCTGCTCCGCCCCGACCGCGGTCTTCGTGATCGTCGGCAGGTCGGGCTCGGCACACGCTTCGACCGGGGTGGTGACCCCGCCCGAGACGAGCTCCGCCGTGTTCAGGAAGCCGCCGGCGTCGCCGCCGGTGAGGCACTCGCCCGCGCCCTCGTCGAGGGCGGTTACTGGCACGTCGGCGGCAACGCTCACCTTGTAGGTGTGCGTGCTGCCGGCCTTGATGCCCTGGCCGGCCGCGATGTTCGCGCTCCATCCGGCGGAATCGAAGTCACCCTCTGCGCCGGCGGGGCCCGTCCACGAGGCCGACTGCACGGTGATGCCGCCGCCGAACGCGAGCGCATCGGCGAGGTCGTACTTCGCCGACAGTCCCTGTGGGTTCGCCTCGCCCTGTTCGGCGAGGGTCACGACGAGGTCGTAGTCGATCGTCCAGCTGCCGTCGGGCCGCTGCGCGGTCTGCGCCACGGTCTTGGTGACCTGCGGGTAGACCCGATCCTCGACGGGCGCGCACGCGCTGTCGTCGCCGATGACGGTGTCGCCTTGCTTCAGCTCTGCGGTGTTGAAGAACCCGGTGCCGGGGCCCTCACACTCGTTGAGCTCGCCGGAGACCTCGGTTCCGACGCGTGCCTCCCACGTGACGAGCCACGTGTGGGGAGCGTCGTCGGCGCCGATCGACACGGATCCGCCGCTGAACGGCTGGCCCGACGTGATCGCGAACGCTTCGCCCACCGGAGCGGTGTCGGTGCGCTGCGCCGTGCCGTCGCCGAGCTCAATGCCCTGGGCGAAGTCCGGCGTATCGGTGAGCGTGTACGAGGCGTCAAAGCCGCTCGGGGTCACGGTGAGCAGGTAGCTCACGCGCCAGAGATCAGGATCGGCCTCGTCCTGCACCGCCCCGACCGCAGTCTTGGTGACCGTCGGCAGTTCGGGCTCGGCGCACGCTTCGACCGGGGTGGTCTGTCCGCCGGAGACGAGCTTCGCGGTGTTGAGGAAGCCGCCGGCCTCGCCCTCGGGGGTGCACTCGGTCGTGCCGTTCTCAATCGCCTCGCCCGTCACTCGTGCGACCGCGGTCACCGGGTAGGTGAGGGTGTCGCCCGCGGCGATCGTGGCTCCGGTGGCGAGGTTCGCCGACCATGTCGCGCCGTCGAAGTCGCCAGCTGCGCCGGCCGGGCCGGTCCACGACGCCGACTGGACGGCGATCCCCGCACCGTAGGCGAGCGTGTCGCTGAGGTCGTACTTCGCCGCGAGACCGTCGGGGTTTGACTCGCCGGTTGCGGGGAGCGTCACCGTGAGGTCGTAGGTCACGTTCCAGTCGCCGTTGGGCTGCTGGCTCGCGCCGGTGACTGTCTTCGTGACAGTCGGCTGCGCCGGCTGGGGAACGGGGATGCAGGCGTCGCTCTCGCCGACGACGTCGTCGCCCTGCACGAGCGCCGCCGAGTTGAAGAACCCCGATCCGGGTTCGCCGCACGCCGCGTCATCCGCGGCGACGTCGCCGAGGCGCGCCTCCCAGCTCACGAGCCAGGTGTGGGGCTCGTCGGTGGCGCCGATCGCGACGGGCTCCGGCGTGAACTTCGCCCCGCTCGTGATCGCGACCTCGGCCCCTGGCGGGTCAGTGTCGGTCCGCTGCGCGGTGCCTGCGCCGAAGGTCACTCCCCCGGCGAACGCCGGCGTATCGGTGAGCGAGTAGAAGGAATCGGAGGATCCCGGGGTGATTGTCAGCGTGTAGCTCACGTGCCACAGCTCGGGGTCCGTCGCGTCCTGTTCCGCGCCGACCGCGGTCTTCGCGATCGTCGGCAGGTCGGGCTCGGCGCACGCGCTCGCGTCGGAGGTCGCTCCGGCGACGGCGATCGTCGCCGTGTTCAGGAACCCGCCGGCGCCGCCCTCGGCCTCGCACTCGAGCGTTGACTGCTCGGCGGTCCACGCCTCGGGGTCGATCGTTGCGAGCGCGGTCACGGTGAAGTTCTCCGTGGCGCCCGCCGCAAGGGTGCGGTTCGTCGCGAGGGTCGCCGTACCATCGGTGAACGTCCCGGTCGTCGCCGCCGGGCCGGTCCACTGCGCCGAGGTGACCTCGATGTCTCCGCCGAAGTTCAGCGTGTCGGTGAGCGAGTAGACCGCGGCGATCGGGCCGAGCGGGTTCGTCGCGGTCACCGCGTAGACGATCTGCCAGGTGCCGTCGGCGAGCTGCGTCTTACTCGTGACGGATTTCGTCACCTGAGCTGTCGCCGTCGGGATTTCGGCGCACGCGCTCGACTGGTCGGTGCCGACACCGTTCGTGACGACAGCAGTGTTCCATAGGCCGTCCTCGCCACCGGTATCGCAGATGAGCGTTGCGGGGTCCGCGGTGGGTGTGACGGTGAGCACGCCCGAGATCGTGTACGTGCGGGTCTCGCTCGGGGTGAGCACGCCCGTGGTCACGACGCCCTGGCCATTGGTCAACCAGTCACCGGACACGGTGCCGGTGCTCGGCGTGATCGACGTCCAGGCGATCGACGTGCCTGCGGGCGCTGCCTTCGGGGTATCGGAGAGCGTAAATGCGAGCGGGATGCTCGATGGGTTCGTGACCTTCAGCTCGTAGCTGACGACCCACCTGCCATCAGCGTTCTGCGTCGGGGCGACCGCGTTCTTCACCACTGTCGGGCTCGCGGGCTCGCCGCAGCCGGTGTCGGTCGCGCTCCCGCCGGGGAACTCGACGGTTGCGGAGTTGAAGAACGCGCCGCCCGTTTCCGGGTCACACGTGAGCGACGGGGACTCTGTCGCCTCGTCGAAGCTCGCGATGACCCTGTAGATGTAGGTGTGCTCGGCGCCCGCGGCGATCGCGGTGTCTGCGGCGGGGGCTGGAATCTCGGTATCGGGATCCGCGGGGTCGCGCCACGATCCACCCTCGACGGCGAACCCTGCGCCGAGCGCCGGGGTGTCCGTGAGCGTGTACGTGCTGCTGACCTGACCGCTGTTCTTCACGGCAACCGTGTAGTCGATTTGCCAAGTGCCGTCGGCGAGCTGGGCGACGGTTCCGTCGCTCTTCTCGATGGTGAGGGGCGACGGAAGCGCGGTGTTCACGATCGTGCACACCGCGTTGTCGCCGGCGCCGAGGTGCAGCGTCTCATCGGAGTCGACCGCGATGAGCTTCGGCTCGTCACCGTTCACGACGCAGGAGAAGGCGGTGCCATTCTCGAAGCCAGCTTTCGCCGCCGACTCGGTCAGCGAGTACTCGCCCGGCAGCACCTCGGTCGCCGCGACGCCGCCTGGCCCCGAGAGTGCCTCCTGGGCACCCGGGTACGGGGTGATCGCCGCGTCGTCGTTGCCGACGGCGACCGGCGCAGTCCAGCTCGCGCCAAGCGTCCAGCGATCGTCACCGACGGGCACCGTCTCGACCTCGTCGTCGATCTGCACCTGCTTCACGAGCTGCAACGTCGGCTTCGGGTCGTTGACCGCGGTGCACTTCATCCACCCGCCGGGCTGCACCGTCACGCCGCCGTTTCGGCCGTCGCTCTGGTTCGACGCCCACACTGGTTCTCCGTCGACGACGGAGGTCGCCGCGACGCAGACCCAGGAGCCTGTCGCGCCCGCGCCGTGGTTCGCGCCCCACTGGTTCTGGAGCGTCGGGCGCCACTGCTGCGTGTAGTTCTTCGCCGCCGGCGTGAGGGCTTCCTCCGCGAGCGGGTAGACCACGCCGGGTGTCACCGCGGCGGTCGCCGAGTTCGAGCCAGACGTCCCCGACGGGCCATCGGCCGCGTCGCCCTGCGCGATCGCGTCGAGGGTCCAGTCGGAGGCCGGCGTCTTCCCGTCCGAGACCGACTTCTCGAGGGTGAGCTTCGTCTCACAGGTGACCGTGTTCGTGATGGTCACCGCGTTAACGCCCTGGTCGCTCGCGAGGGTGAGCTTGACCTTGCCGTCTGGAAGCTGGGGAGCGAAGGTCGCAGTGTTCGTACACAGCGGCGGAAGCCCGTTCACGGTCTCCGCGATGGCGACCGTCGAGTCGAGCGCGAGGTTCGAGACTGTCTGCCCGAAGTTCACGGTGCCGCCCGGCAGGCGAGTGTTGTCGCTGAGCTGCAGCCCAGCGCTCAGGCCCGGGATCGCCGTCGGTGCAACGTTCGGGTCGGTCACCTCTTCGAAGGTGCCGTCGCCGTCGGAGTCGATCCTCCACACCTTGTCGACGCGGAGCTGCGCCGAGCGATCCTGCGCCTGGTTGTAGACGGTGCAGGTGATCGTGGCGTTCTGGATCGGGTCAACCGCGAATCCCGGCGCGGTCGCGCTGTCAATGTTGGTGACCGGGACGCTCGCGCCGGTATCGGTTCGGGTACAGACGGCGTTCTTGCCGTTCTGCGGCGCGAGCGTGTGCTCGAGACCCAGGGTCTCGGTGACGCTCATGCGCCTGTTCGCCTGCGTCGTGCCGTCGAAGTTCGAGCGGAAGCCGAGCACGCCCGTCGCGCCGGTCGCGCCGGACGCCGACGTCGCGAAGGTCGTTCCGACCTCGTCGACGCGCACCGCAGCGGCGCCGGTGTTTGCCGTGAAGCCCCAGTTGTTCTTCGGCTGGGCGTCCGCGACGGTTCCGCCGACGGGGATCACCTGCTTGACGACGTTCACGGTGCCGTCGCAGTTTGCGGAGGCGAGCGCCCTGAGCTGCGCTTCGAGGTTACTCCAGTTGGTCACCTGGTAGTAGTCGGAGTTGGCCGTCGGGCCCGAGATCGCCTGAAGATTGTAGGAGTCGCCGGAGACACCGAGGCCGACGCCGACGGCCATAATCTTCACGCTCTGGGCCTTGATCGCGTTCGCCGACGCGATCGCGTTCTCCATCTCGAAGAAACGGGTGGCCCGCGCGCCGTCGCCGTTCTGGCCGTAGACAGTGGGGAGGCCGTCGGTGATCATGATGACCGCGTCGAGCTGCGGCGCCATCGTGTTCAGCGACCACAGGCCAGCGTCCCAGTTCGTGTACTGGGTCGAGCCTGGGATGGTGAGGCCGTTCGCCTTGTCCTTCACCGTTTGCGCCTGCGCGGCTGTCGCAACGCTCGTCAGGCCAAGGAAGCTGTTGTTTGCGCCGGGGGAAGGCGACACTGTGCCGAACGTGTGGAGGGCTACGCGCGATGGCGTCCCAGTGAGGGCGGTGACGACGGCGGACGAGGCGTTCCGAATCTGCTGGAGCGCACCGCTGGTCTGAGAGACCGAGGTCGAGAGATCAACGAGCAGGGCGACGTCGATGCCGCACTCTGCAGGGATCGACGGGTTGTTCCGCACGCTCGACCACGTGCCCGAGCTTGTGCGCAGGTTCGTCCCCGTCGGCGGCCTGAATGTGCGCTCGGCTGCGGAGACCCCGCTGCGTGCGGCGCCGGTGTAGAAGCTGTACGGCTCCGCGGTGCCCACCGAGAGGCCGTTCGACGAGGTGTTCATCGTCGAGAGGATCGACCAGCCGGCAGGCGCCTCGACCGACCGCACGACGTAGCCGGGCGCGCCCGAGTTCGAGCCACGCGTCGGCACCTTCATCCAGCACTGGCCCGTCGCGTCGGTCGTACACGTCGCGACCGCTGTCTGGCTCGTGACGTTGGTGAGACTGGTGGCCTGGAACGCTGAGAAGGCAACGCCCGCAAGGTTTGCCCGGCTGTTCACGCCGTTGCGGTCACCGGTCGCGGCGATCTGGATCAGCCATTCTTGTGCGCCGGGCGACGTTCCTACGCCGGGCCCGCCGTTGAGCGTCGGGACCGCGGAGGGGGCAACGTCAGCAGCGGCCGGCGCGTCGAGCGACGCGGCCTCGGGCGCAGCAGATGCGGGCTCGTCTCCGACGACCGTGTCGTCCTCCGGCGCCTCCGGTGCCGGATCCTGTGCGGCATCGTCCTCACTGGGAGCCTCAGGCTCTGTGGTGGGAGGAGCAGATTCGTCTGTGTCTGTCGGAGTCGCTGGCGCCTCGGTCGGTGCCGGCGCCGTCGGCTCAACCGTTACCTGGTCACCCTGCGGGGACGTGAGCGCGTAGGCCGCCGTCGGCAGTCCCGTGTAGATCACCGCGCCCGCGACCAACATCGCGACCAGACGGCCGAGGCTTCGCCTCCGCGCTCTGGCAGACGCTCCCGCCAATCGAATGTGCTGACCCCGTCGTGACATGCGAATCCCCATCCCCAATGATGCTGCTCTGATCGTTGGGCCCCAGGGAACCCATAGCGTACTCGTTGAAGATAAGCGTCAAGATTGACAAAAGCAAGTCTGATGATTCGCACTTCAGGTGAAACAGTCATCAAACATAAGCGACAACATTTGTAGAAAAACCCGGACCATAGTTTCGCAGAGCGGGCAATGAAACTCGGTTTGATCTGGGATTTTAAAGGCCACTCAAGAAGTTCCGCGGTGCAGAACATGAGCGAAATGTTCATGCGTTCCGCCCAGCAGAACTCGCCTTTGAAGTTTCTCCGCAAGTGGTCGGCGTGTCAAGATCGTTATGAGCTACGGGTCGAGGAAGTTCCCACCCGCGATCGGGCAAGATGAGAGGCACTATGAGCCCCAGAAACCTGTTCCGTCTGTTCGCGACCGCTGAGGTCATCACCTGGGCCGGCCTCATCACCGCGCTCATCCTGAGAGCGACGGGCGTGACGGCCGGCGCCGTCTCCATCGCGGGCGGCATCCACGGCTTCGTGTTCCTCGCGTACTGCGTGTCGACGGTGTTCGTCTGGATCAACCAACGCTGGAAGCCGGGTCTCGGCATTACCGGACTACTCCTCGCGGTCGTCCCGTTTGCGACCTACCCGTTCGAGCGTGCCGTTGATAGGCGAGGGCTCCTCGCAGGCCCGTGGCGACTCGCGCCCGGTGGGGAAGAGCCACGCGGTTTCGTCGAGCATGTCCAGGCGTGGATCTTGCGCCGCCCGATCCTCTCGATCGGGCTCATCGCGATCCTCGTCGTGATCGTATTCCTGGTGCTCCTGTGGTTGGGTCCCCCCGTGCCCAAGGGTTAGGATCTCCGAAAGGAGCATCACAATGAGCAATCTTGAGTCACGGCCCGAAGAAACTCTCTGCGCCGCCGGCCCGGGCAGGGCGGGCGAGGTGGAGGTGCTCGAACCACGCGAGGTGCCGCTCGGCGGGCTCCGCGGGATGCCGGTGCGCCGCACACTCCCGCAGCGCAGTCGCAGCCTCATCGGCGCCTGGTGTTTCCTCGACCACTACGGGCCCGACGACGTCGCCGAGACCGGTGGTATGCAGGTGCGCGCTCACCCGCACACAGGGTTGCAGACTGCCAGCTGGCTGTTCTCAGGCACCATCGAGCACCGCGACAGCGCGGGTAACCACGCGATGGTGCGGCCGGGCGAGCTGAATCTCATGACCGCGGGCTCTGGCATCAGCCACTCCGAACGGTCCACTCCCGACACCACGGTGCTGCACGGCGCCCAGCTCTGGATCGCGCTGCCCGCGCACGCCCGCGGCATCGTGAAGCGATTCGACCACTACGTGCCACCCCTCGTGTCAGGCGAGGGCTACACGGCGCAGGTCTTTCTCGGCTCACTGCTTGGCGAGCGCTCCCCCGTTGAGACGCACACACCGCTTGTCGGCGCCGAGCTCACGCTCGCGGCGGGCGCCAGCCTCACCCTCAGTGTTGATCCCGCCTTCGAGCACGGTGTGCTCGTGGATACCGGCTCGGTCGCACTCGCGCCCGGCGACGCAACGGGTGCGTCGCTCCGCGCGGAAGATCTCGGTTTCGCCGCAGCCGGCTGCTCCCAGCTCACCCTCACCACTGGCCCTGACGGCGCGCATGTTCTGCTCATTGGCGGCGCCCCGTTCGAGGACGAACTCGTGATGTGGTGGAACTTCATCGGCGGATCCCACGAGGAGGTCGCCGCCGCCCGCGACGCGTGGCAGGCCACCATAAGCGCCGACGAAGCCAACGCACTTGACGACGGCGATCGCTTCGGGCTGCCTGACGACGAGCCTGAGCCGCCACTGCCAGCGCCTGAGCTTCCGACCGCGCGGTTGCTGCCGCGGAGCAAGCTCGGCCCGCTGCCAGCAGCGACCGCGACCCTCGCGACCGCGGGGGGAGCCGAACAACCGCAACCGTCTTCCGAGGAGGCCCCCATGTCCGACGCAGCAGAGCAGGTCCGAGTCGCGCACGAACCCGACGCCTCGCGGTACGCGATCTATCTCGGCGAAACCCTTGCCGGCTTCACCGAGTACCGGGTGCCGGCCCGCGGCAACGCCCGCGCGTTCGTGCACACTGAAGTCGACCCCGAGTTCGGCGGCCGCGGGCTGGCCGGTACGCTTGTCACCGAAGCCATGGCTGACACGCGCTCCGCGGGAATGCGCATTGTCCCGTACTGCCCCTACGTGTCGGCGTGGCTGAAGAAGCACCCCGAGTACGAGGAGATCGTCGATTGGCCCACCACGTAGCCGAACCCATCAGGGTCAGCGCGGTTGTTGTACGCGACGCCGAGGGCAAGGTTCTCAACGTCAGAAAACGTGGCACCGACGCGCTCATGCTCCCGGGAGGTAAGCCCGAGGCAGGTGAGGATCCCCGCGACACCGCCATTCGCGAGTTCCGGGAGGAGCTGGGGGTCGAGCTCGATCCGCTCCGGCTCCGCGGCCTTGGCGAGTTCCGCGCGCCCGCGGCCAACGAGCCTGAGCGCGACGTCATCGCGCACGTGTTCGAGCACCCGTACGTTGCCGTCGACCGCCCGCTCGCCGAGATCGAGCACCTCGAATGGGCCGATCCGCTCGAGGAAAACGCCGCGATGGCGCCGCTCAACACCGAGCAGGTGTTCCCCGCGCTCGCGCGCACCGCTCGACCACCGCAGCGGCTCGCAGTGTTCACCGGGTCCGCGTTCGGCAACTCCCCGGCGTTTGCCGCTGGCGCCCGCGAGTTCGGCGGCGCGATGGCGCGGGCCGGCATCGAGCTCGTGTATGGCGGCGGCAAGGTAGGTCTCATGGGAACTGTCGCTGACGCGGTGCTCGAGGCCGGCGGCCGCGCGTTCGGCGTCATCACGGAGGCGCTCCTCGCAGGCGAGACCGGCCACACCGGACTGACCCGCCTCGAGGTCGTCGCCTCGATGCCCGAGCGTAAGCGTCGGATGGCCGAACTCACCGACGCATTCGTGGCGCTTCCAGGGGGCCCTGGGACGCTCGAGGAGATCTTCGAGGTCTGGACGTGGGTCACGCTCGGGATCCATACGAAGCCCGTCGCCCTCTACGACATCGACGGCTACTGGCAGCCGCTCGTCCGCGCGATCGACACCATGGTCGACGCCGGTTTCTCGAAGCCCGAGGCCCGCGACGCACTGATCGTCGCAACGGATCCCGCCGAACTCTTCGCGAAAATCAGCGAGTGGCAGCCGCCGCTGCCGAAGTGGTCGTAGCCGCGCGCACCGCGCCTGACCCCGCTCACGGGTCTTCCATTACGCTAAGTGCATGAACGACGCCGCGAACCAGCACTCCCCCGGCGCCCCCGCGCCGCAGCCAGAGACCCTTGACCGTCCTGCGCCAGCAGCCCAGCCTGCCGCGATGGCGCCGTCGCTCACCGTGCTGCTCGGCCTCGCCGCCGCCGTCGTTGTGCTCGCCGGGGTGTCGTTCGCGCGCGAGGTCATCGGCCCGCTCGCACTCGCCGCGGTGATCGTGATCATTTGCTCTCCCGTCCGTCGGCCGCTCGACCGGCGCGGCTGGCCGAGCTGGGTGTCGACCACAGTCGTCGTGGCGCTCTCGTGGGCGATCCTGCTGGTCCTCGCCGCCATGCTCGCATTTGCGACCGCGGAGTTTACGCAGCTCGTCATTGCCTATAGCGCGGATCTTCGGGCGACGGCCGACAACCTGTTCGAGTTCTTTACGTCGCTCGGCCTCAGCGACCAGTTCACCGACGCGATCACGTCGGTGCTCACCCCGTCAACGATCGTGCAGTACGCGACGTCACTCGGCAGCAGCATTCTTGGCGTCCTGACCGCGCTGTTCTTCATCTTCGCCTACGCGATCTTCATGGCTGCGGACGCCGGACGGTTCGCGCGGGCGACACGCGAGTTTGGCCCGGCGGCGGCGCCCCGGGTGCGGCGCTTCGCCCAGTTCAACGGCAACGTGCGGCGCTACTACGTCGTGAACGCTGCGTTCGGTCTGCTCGTCGCTGTCGTCGACGGGCTCGCCCTCTGGGCGCTCGGTATTCCCGCTCCCCTCGTCTGGGCGATCCTTTCGTTCGTCACGAATTTCGTCCCGAACATCGGCTTCGTGCTCGGGCTCGTGCCGCCCGCGATCCTGGCGCTCGTCGTCGGCGGGTGGCCACTGATGCTCGCCGTCGTAGCGGTCTACGCGGTCGCAAACGTCCTCCTGCAGGTGCTCATCCAGCCGAAGTTCGTGAGCGATGCGGTGAGCCTGAGCCTCACCCTCAGCTTCGTCTCCGTGCTGTTCTGGACATTCATCATTGGGCCGCTCGGCGCGATCCTCGCGATCCCCCTGACGCTCCTGGTGCGCGCCCTGATCCTCGAGCGCGATCCGGGGATGGGCTGGCTGCGATGGCTGTCCGGCGATAACGTTACGGCCGAACCGGCGCGGTCCCGCGCCGGCTAACCCCGCGCGCGATGCCGCCGAACCGCCGCCCGGTTCGCGCACCGCACCGAGCAGTACCGCTGCCTGCCGTTGCGCGTCACGTCGACGACGACGTTCGTGCAGGGATCGGCACCACAGCGCCCCAGCCGGGTGACGCCCCGAGTAGTGAGGTGCAGGGCCGTTCCGACGGGGATCACCGAGCGCAGCACCCCGGGGAGGGATTGCCTGTCGTCGCGGTAATGCAGGTGCCAGCCCTCGCCGTCGTGATTCACGAGCTGCGGGAATGCCGCGGCGTCGGCCATCTGCCGGTTCAGGATCTCGGCGCGGCGCTCCGGGTCGTCAGCGTCGACGACTCTCAGCCACTCGTCGATGACGGTGCGCACTCCGGCATGGTCGCCAGCGTCGACGGCGAACCGCATGGTCATGCCAAACTGGCGCGTGCGTTCCTCGATCCCGGCCCGGTCCGCCGGCCAGTCGTTGGCGAGCGAGGCCGCGAGCAGCACCGCGTAGGTGCCGTAAGGGTTGAGATGCATAAGGGCATTACATCACGCTTGTCTCATGAGCACCACAGCACCGACCTCACTCCCCTCCCGCGCAGCGCGAATTGGCTCCGGTCCCGCGACGCCAACCCCCGCCCCATCCCGCCACGACGGCGCCCCGGGGAACACCGCGCACACGTCGCCAGCGCCCGCGCCACCACGCCGCGTGCACGAGCACGCGTGGCACGCCGAGTCGAGCCACCCGACGTCCGAGGGCATCGTGAGCTACGTGCGGTGCGCGCGGTGCGGCGCTCGGCGCGTCGAACTGCGCCCGCTCGCACCCCGCGCATCGCGGAGCTGAGCCGTACTCACTCCCCAGACGATCGCGGCCGGGCGGCTGACGCCGCATTCGTGGCTAGCGCAGGCGATCCTCCCAGAACGCGCGCAGCTGGCGGCTCTTCGCGAAGACGATCTCGTCCCATTCCGCGTCGGTCGTCGAGCTGTCTGCGAAGTCCGACGGCACCTTGAACACCTGCAGCGGCACATCGAAGCGGGCGCAGAGCGCCCCGTAGGCATAGCCCTCCATGTCAACGAGCTGCGCGCCAAGGCTCGCGATGTGGGCGCGCTGCGCGTCATCCTTCACGAACTGGTCCCCCGTCGCCATCGTGGCGGTCTCGGCGAGCAGGACGTCGCCCGCGGGCACGATCGTCTGCGACGGCAGCGAAAAGTCGTGCTGCACGAGCCCGGTCACCTGATACACGGTGTCGAGCGAGAGCCGCTCTGCGCCCTCGCCGACGACGCCCGCGGTGCCAAGCACCACCACCCGCTCCACGTCGCCGTCGCGCAATTCCTGCGCGAGCGAGACCGCCGCGTTGATCTTGCCGACGCCCGTGACAAGATGCGGCACATCAGCGAACGCAGACGCCTCGTCGCCGTGGGCAAACACGATCAGGGTGCGATTGGCTGTCATGGATTCTCCTCATGGTCATGGCGGCTGAACGCAGCAGCGCAGAGCGATGATCGCCGGCGCGTGCGCGGTCGGCCGCAACCAAGGCTACCGCGCCGCGAGGACGAGAAATCACGCGGGCAGAACGAAGATTTCGAAACCCCACTGGTGTTTTTCGAAGACTTGTTCTAGGATATTGAACAGAGCTTGCAAGCGACCGCGATTTCGTCCAGTGCAGGGCCAGTCTTCATTCCAGCGAAGTGCGCAGCAGCTCACCGAGATCCGCACGGATCCATCGCCTCACCCGAGGCCAAGCACGCGCATGTGTCTGCACTCAGCACAGCGTGCTCGTTACCGCCGCGCGTCACGACGACGCCGCGGCTTCGAAAGGACCTATCCATATGCATACGCAAAACATCACCCCGATTCGCCCGGCACCGCGTACTCCGTACCACTCGCTCGGCGAAGGCGCAACGATGCGGATTCCCGAGTGGGCACAGCACCGCTCCGTCTACCGCAGCGCAGGCCGCACCCTCTACGTTGTCGAGACCGACACGCTCGCCGATGCCCGCCGCGACCTTGTCCGCCTGGACAAGGCTGGCTGGGATGTCGCCGTCGAGGCTGCCGGCCCGAACGCCCGTATCGCGCTGAGCCGCGCCGCGTAGCGTTGAGCCGCTCGGCCGCACAGGCTGAGCCACGCTTGAGCCCCGTCGCCCACCAGGGCCGGCGGGGCTCTGCTGTATCTGTGACCGCTGCTCCCGTTCGCCTGATCCCCGCTCGTCACGACCTGCGCGCCCAGGCGTAGCTACGCGTCACATTCGGCGACCCGTCAAGGCCACGCGGCTACACTTGCGGCATGAGTGACGTAGAGCTTGCCGCAGTCGAGAGTTTCACCCTAGACCACACGAAGGTGCTCGCGCCGTACGTCAGACTCATCGGCGTCGAACACGGCCCGAAGGGCGACGCAATCTCGAACTTCGACATCCGTCTGGTGCAGCCGAACGCGGGCGAGATCCCGACGGCTGGGCTCCACACGATCGAGCACACCATCGCGGCGCTACTGCGCACGCGGTTTGATGGCCTCATCGACATCTCGCCCTTCGGGTGCCGCACGGGCTTCCACATGATTGTCTGGGGCGAACCGAGCTCCGCGGAGGTCGCGGCGGCAATCAAGTCCTCGCTCACCGACCTCGTGGAGCGAGTCGAATGGGACGATGTCCCCGGCACGACCGCCGAGAGCTGCGGCAACTACCGCGACCACAGCCTGCACTCCGCAAAGGAGTGGTCGAAGCAGGTCCTCGCCCAGGGCATCAGCGTCGACGCGTTCGACCGCAGCGTCATCGCCTAGTTTCTTCGCTGGTCGCCCGCCGCCAGGCACAGCAATGCACAGCGCCGAGTCATTCGCTCGGCGCTGTGCATTGCTCGTTTCTAGGCGGACTCCTTCGCCGACGCAGCCCGACGTCGGACGATGAGGGCCGTTGCCCCGCCTGCCAGGAGCAGCAGTGCCGCAGCGCCACCGATCAACGGCAGCTGACCGCCCGTACCAGGCAGGCCCGGTTCAGGCTTCGGCGGCGTCACCGCGACAACCTCAAACGGGAGCTGTAGGAGATCGGACTCGGCTCCGTCGAGGAACGCGGTGTGATCGCCGAGCTCGAAGTCCGCGGGGATCTTGAACTCAAACACCACCTCTCCCTGCTCGTTCGCGACCTGCGTGCCGAGCTCCACGGTCTCGGACTTGATCGAGCCGGCGACGCTCTCCCCCGGAGCGAACCAGTGGCCGGTAATGATGAGCGTCTCACCACGCTTCAGCGTCTCGGCCGACAGTTCCATCCACGGGCTGCCTACCTTGATCACCGTGGGATCCGACACGTTGCCGTGCGCATCCGTGGCGGTGACCGTGAGCGACGTGCCCGGCTGGACTGGCGGCTCGAGCGTGCAGCTCCACGTGCCGTCCGCCGCCGCGACAGTTTCGCAGACGACGTTGCCGTCCTTATCCTTCACCGTCACGGTTGCACCCGGCTCAGCCGTGCCGCCGACGGTCTTGCCGTCTGTCGGGTTGACCACCGGAGGTGCGGGCGGCGTCGTATCAACGATCACCTGGATCGGCGCCGATTCGTTCCCGTCCGGATCGATCTGGACGACCTCGAAGGATCCGTCCTCGATCGGGCCGCACTCGAAGGTGCCATCGGGCTTCACGGTCGTGGAGCACAGCACCTCGCCTGTATCGGGATCGCGGACCTCGATCGTGTCACCCGGCTCACCCTCACCGGTCACGACACCACCGTCAGTGGAATCAACCTTCGGCGGCTTCGTCACCGTGATCTCAATCGGCGCCGACTCGTTCCCATCCGGGTCGATCTGCACGACCTCGAGGTCGCCGCCGCCCTCAATCGGGCCACATTCGAACGTGCCGTCGGGCTTCACCGTCGTGGAACAGAGGACCTCGCCGGTATCGGGGTCACGCACCTCGATCGTGTCGCCGGGCTCGCCCTCGCCGGTCACGACACCACCGTCGGTGGAGTCGACGTTCGGGGGCTTCGTGACAGTGATCTCGATCGGAGCGGACTCGTTCCCATCGGGATCGATCTGCACCACCTCGAGATCCCCGCCGCCCTCAATCGGGCCGCACTCGAACGTGCCGTCAGGCTTCACCACAGTAGAGCAAAGCACCTCACCCGTGTCCGGATCGCGGACCTCGATCGTGTCGCCGGGCTCACCCTCACCGGTGACCACTCCGCCATCGGTGGAATCCACGACAGGCGGCTTCGTGACAGTGATCTCGATCGGAGCGGACTCGTTCCCATCGGGATCGATCTGCACGACCTCGAGATCCCCGCCGCCCTCAATCGGACCACACTCGAACGTACCGTCAGGCTTCACGGTCGTGGAGCAAAGCACCTCACCCGTGTCGGGGTCGCGGACCTCGATCGTGTCACCGGGCTCGCCCTCGCCGGTGACCACTCCGCCATCCGTCGAGTCGACCTTCGGCGGCTTCGTGACAGTGATCTCAATCGGCGCGGACTCGTTCCCGTCCGGATCGATCTGCACGACCTCGAAATCTCCGCCGCCCTCAATCGGACCACACTCGAACGTACCGTCAGGCTTCACCGTCGTGGAACAGAGGACCTCGCCGGTATCGGGGTCACGCACCTCGATCGTGTCACCCGGCTCACCCTCACCGGTGATCACACCGCCATCGGTGGAATCCACGACGGGCGGCTTCGTGACAGTGATCTCAATCGGAGCAGACTCGTTCCCATCCGGATCGATCTGCACGACCTCAAGATCCCCGCCACCCTCAATCGGGCCACATTCGAACGTGCCGTCGGGCTTCACGGTCGTGGAACAGAGGACCTCACCCGTATCCGGGTCGCGCACCTCGATCGTGTCACCGGGCTCACCCTCACCGGTCACGACACCACCGTCAGTCGAGTCGACCTTCGGGGGCTTCGTCACCGTAATCTCGACCGGCGCCGACTCATTCCCATCGGGATCGATCTGCACAACCTCGAGATCGCCGCCACCCTCAATCGGACCACACTCGAACGTGCCATCGGGCTTCACCACGGTAGAGCAGAGCACCTCACCCGTGTCCGGGTCACGGACCTCGATCGTGTCACCGGGCTCACCCTCGCCGGTGATCACACCGCCATCGGTGGAATCCACGACAGGCGGCTTCGTGACAGTGATCTCAATCGGAGCAGACTCGTTCCCATCCGGATCGATCTGCACGACCTCAAGATCCCCGCCACCCTCAATCGGACCACACTCGAAGGTGCCATCAGGCTTCACAACGGTCGAGCAGAGCACCTCGCCGGTATCGGGGTCTCGGACCTCGATCGTGTCACCCGGCTCACCCTCGCCGGTGATCACACCGCCATCGGTCGAATCCACGACAGGCGGCTTCGTCACCGTGATCGGCGTCGTCGGCGACTCGTTGCCGCCCGGATCAATCGCGACAACCTCGTGGTTGCCCGGCGGGAGGGGTGCATCTGGCGTGCCGCAGGTGAACGCGCCAGTCGTCGCATCGGCGGTGGTCTCGCACAAGACGTCGCCCGTGTCGGGATCCCGAATGACCACGGTTGAACCGGGCTCGGCCGTGCCTGTCACGACGCCACCATCGGTCGAGTCAACCGTCGGCGCGAGGGGTGCCGTGTCATCCACGAGCTGTGCACTCACTGTCTCGGTTGCCTCGGCGCCGTCAACCGTGAACGAGAGTTCGGCGGTCGTCGCTTGACCGTCGACAAGATCAGCGGTCGTGCCCGAAAGCTCCGCGGTGTAGGTTCCGGTGTCGGTCCCCGACGCGGCGGTTGCCGTGATTGTTCCGGCGCTCGTCTCGATGACAACGACCGCGGAGTTGTCGTGCACATCGTTGCCGAAGGCATCCTTGAGCTGCACGGTCACCGTTGCGGTCTCTGGCGGCGCCGCCCCGACATCAATTGTCGTGGGACTGACCGTGATCGTCGACGTTTCGAGGCTCGCGGCTCCAGCGGTGAACTGGATCGGGATCGTCGCAGGGTCTACCGCCGCACCGGCGACCAGAGCCGCGATCGGGAAGTCGACCCACGCCTGTTCAGAGGTCAGCTCGAGCGTCGCAACGCCGTTCTCATCGGTCGTGGCTGTCGCATTCGCTGCGGACGCGCCATTCACCCCTGCGGGGAGCTCGAAGGTGACGACCTCCCCCTCGACGAGGTTGTCGGTTGCGTCGCGCACAGTCACCTTCGCGGTGTAGGTGCCGCCGACCGCAACCGTTCCCGACGCGGGAGTGATTTCCCACTCCGAGTTCTCAGCGGAACCACCGCCCGACCCGAACTCAACCGAGACCGGCGATCCGGTGATCGCGGTTGCCGTGCCCGTGACGTCGATGGTTGCCGCGATCTCGTAGACTCCGGCGACCTCCGAGGTCAGCGCGATGGTGGCCTTCCCGTCGGCGTCGGTGACAACCGTCTGCGGTGATGCAGCCCCGGCGCCAGCAACATCGGCGGGGAAGCTGAACGTCACCTCGACCCCGGCTCCGACCGGGTTACCGAACCCGTCCTTGATCGTCGCGGTCGCCGTGTGGCTCGCGGTGCCGTCGGCGGTGACCACACCGGTCGTCGCGGTGAGCGCCGACTGCGAGGCGTCTGCCGTCGAAGCGGTGAACTCGACTGACTTGGTGCCCGCCGCGCCGCCACCGACAGGGTCACCGCCGATCGCGGCAGACACGTCGTGGCTGCCCTTGACCGTTGACGTGATCTCAAAGACGACGGTGCCGTCAGCGCCGGAGGTCCCCGTCGCTGCGCCGCCGCCCACGATTGTGACGTCGGCGGGGAGCGTGAGCGCGACCTCCGCGCCCTCGACAGGATTCCCCGAGCTGTCCTTCGCGGTCACGGTGACCGTGTAGGTCTCCCCGGCCGCAATCGGGCCGGCGGGGGAGATCGTCCAGCTGGAGGCCGAGGCGTCGACCTCACCGGCGCCGAATGCGATGTCCGCGGGCGATCCTGGGAGCGTCCCTGCGGTGATTGCGCCCGCCACCGAGTACGTCGCTGCCGCGGTCGAGGTGACCCCGATCGCAGCGGTGCCCGACGCGTCCGTCGCGACAACAATCGAACCCGTCGTTCCCGACACCCAGGTGCCGGCGGTGACGCCCGCGTAGTCGGCCCCAGCAGGAAGCGTGAAGGTTACGTCCTCGCCGGCGACGGGGTTGTCGAACTCGTCTGCAACGGTTGCGGTCAGCACATGCTGCGCCGCGCCGTCTGCGGTCTTCACCCCGCTCGTCACCGAGAAGGTGGAGTGGGCAGCGTCGGCTGCCGCCGCGGTCCAGGACCGCGTCTCGCTTACGCCGATCTGCTCTGCGCCAAGGCCCGCGGAGATGACGTAGTCGCCCGCCGCGGTACTGACAAGCGCAAGGGTCGCGACCCCGCTCGCGTCGGTCTTGACGACCACCACGGTCTCCTCGGTGAGTCCGTTCACCCCTGCGGGAACCGTGAAGCTCACGTCGACCCCGGCACCAACCGCGTTTCCGTTGCCGTCCTTGACGGTCGCGGTCGCGGTGTACGTGGTGCCAGCCCCGCTGCCCGCCGGCAGCGGGCCTGCCGGATCGATCTCCCAGGTCGACTCTGACGCGCTCGGCGCACCCGCGGTAAAGACCGCGTCAGCCGGCGAGCCTGAGACCGCCTCGTCGGCACCCGAAATCTCGACGGTGGCTGCGATCGGGTAGGTACCCGCAACCGAGCTCGTGATCGTCGCGGTGTAAGTACCGTCGCCGTTGTCGGTGACAGCCGAGACCGTCACGTCGGCGTTTGCCGGCTCCGCGACGATCTTCACCTTCTGCCCCGCGAGCGGGGCGCCCGACGCGCCTCCAACGACGGTCACGGTTGCGGTGATCGCGCTCGTGCCGTCGGCGAGCGCAGTCGCCGGCGCAAGCACCAGCGTCGAGTCCGCCGCGGATGGCTCCTCACTGTAAGTGAGGACGACACGGATGTCGGAGCCCATGGTGACCACGGAGCCAGGGATCGTGACCTCACCAGTCGGAGTGAAGGTCGCGTCGGCAATCTCGTCCCCGGTGAGGGCGTTGATGATCCGTGCCGACTCGAGCACAGCGCCCGTTGGGACCGTCGACGGGGTCACCACAATCTCCGTGCCGACGCTGCCCTCGTGGACCGCTGCAGCGGGGGTCACGGCACCGGACTCAGTGACGTTGACGTTCGCAGTCGTCACTGAGGGCGCGGCAGCGGATACTCCAGTCAGCGAGTAGGAGTATGTTCCCGTCACACTGCTCTCAGCGGACACACGAACCACCGACGCGACAGTCTTGATGTCGTAGTCCTCGACCTCGCCCGGCGTCGTCCACGGCTTCGTGTCCGAGGTCGCCGCGGTGGCGGCGTACTCGCCGAGCGTGTTGTCTGGTTTGGTGACGTCAGAGAGGGAGGTGTTCACGCGCAGCGTGGAGAACCCCGCGGTCGCGGGGAACGGCATGTCGAAGTCGACAGTCGATCCTGATCCGAAGACGCCGTCGCCGAACGCGCCTCGCGGGTTCGCATTCTGGGCGCCAGCGGCAGAGACCCACGCACCGACCTTCGCGTTCGCCGCCTGCGCGCCCTCACTCACCGCGCGCATCGGGTAGGTCTGCCCCGTGGCGAACAGCTGATCCTTCGCGAGCGGGGTATCTCCTGCCAGGTTCAGGAACACGCCGTCGTCGCTCGCGTGGCTGTTGTCGGTCGCGCCGACCGTGTACTCGCCGTTCGTCGCCCCCAATCGTAGGTCGCCGGCGGGATCGCCCGCGACGTTGAGGTGCTGCGGGCCGTTGCCCGCGGTCGCGTTGGTACTCAACAGACTGTTGCGCGAGAGATCGGCGGTCGACCCGGCGAAGGCGACGGTGAAGTCGGCCTGGTAGAACACCGACGCGTTGTTGCCGGTGATCTTCACGAGGTCGTCGGTGTCAGCGACGCTGATCGTTGTGGTGAGTGGCGTGCCGAGCGGAGGGTTCACTCCGTTGTTGCCCTCGTTCAGCACCTCGATGGTGTTCGTGTTGTCGTTCACTGGCGTGGAGACCGCGGCAGCGACGACCTCGCCGTTTTTCACCTCGGCGGTCGCTCCGGCGCCTGTCGTGAGCTGCGGTTGCACAACCCGGACGTAGCCGACGCCTGCGGACCAGTTCAGGAGCGCCGCATACTCGCCGTTCGCGTCGGTGGGGCGGGAGCCCTGGAGCGTGGCGGTGCCGTCTCCGTTGTCTTGGTAGATCGCGACGGTCTGGTTCGCGAGCCCGGTGCCGTTCACGTCGACGACCTTGCCTTGCAAGCCGACCGCGCCTTCAACGCCGGCACCGTCGTAGTTGAGGTTGCTTCTCGTTCCGAGCACGCCGGGGGCGTAGCCGGGGATCGCCTCGGCCCTGCCTGTCAGCGGATCGACGGCAAAGAGTTTCTGTCCGGCGTTGACATTGCCGGTCGGAACCACCATCTTCCCGCCGAGGAACCCGAGCGACACCCACTCGTAGATTCCGGTCGTCTCCGCGGGCGGCTGGTTCCAGGTTCCGACAGTCGCAACGGCCCCGGTCGCTGCATCGGTGCGAACGATCGCGCCGCCGCCGATGGTCGGACTCAGGAAGTTGTAGACGTTGCCGAGCGCGTCAATGGTCATGTCGCTCACGCCACCGCCGTTGACAGTGCGGGGGTTCGCGACGAACCAGTCGAAGCTGTTGTCTTCCATCGTGAGCGGGTCGCCGTCCGGCCCCGGGTTGAGCACCAGGTACTGGACGTCGTTCTCGTTCGCGGTGCAGTTGTTCAGGATGACGAGCTCGCTGGTGTACGGGTTGACCTCCATGCCGCACGACGAGTTGTTGAAGTTGCGGTGGATCGGCTTGCCTGCAGCGGCTGCCTCAGCCACTGTTGGCGACGGGATCTCGATCGAGTAGGTCTTGCCCTTCTCCCCCGACCCGTTGTCCGTCGCCGGGCTCCAGTCAACCCACACGGTGTTCGCAAAGCCATAGTGGGCGAGGGCGGCCGGTGAGGCCGCGGAGCGGCCGCCCAGGTCGAGCGCGCGGGTGGCGTAGATGCCAGGGTTTGTTGCGTGTGCGCTCACGCCAAGGTTGTAGGAGTTGCGGGTGCCGCTCGCCTGCCCCGAGGCGTTGACGTTGAACCGCTTGATCGACGTCGTCGGTGTCCCCGTGGTGCCGGCGATCTGGTTCATGTCGCCTCCGCCCCACACACCGCCAGCGTGGAGGTCGGCGTCTGCAGGCCAGTCGACGATGCCGACGACCTCGCCGTGTGGCGTGCCTGCGGCGAGCGCGGGGC
>WPCJ01293138.1_pt1 | contig 32901 bp, 26 predicted proteins | sample 5399831 | NCBI WGS metagenome assembly WPCJ01 (sample SAMN12869470, study PRJNA574797) | sludge metagenome | isolation source: wastewater treatment of pH10 | place: China:Beijing | collected 2019-05-20 | reverse complement strand
CGTGTTCGGTGCGTCAATGGCGCACCTGATCGACCCTTGGCAATACCTCAACCCACCACAGGAGGACGACATGTATACAGACACGGATCGTGCACGCGACGATGCCGCAGCGAAGCAGATCGGTGAGATTCACTGGATGCTCGATAAACGGATCAGGCCGCAACTTGACAAGCTCGAAGAGATCACCAACGGCAAGGGCTGGGGCATCCGGCATCTGCTCGGTGAGCGCCGCGACGAAATCGCGGAACTGAAAAAGACGGTAGAGGAAATCTCGACGCTCGTGCCGACCCCTGACCGCAAATGAGCGAGCTACCCAACTATGCCGTGACGCTGTTCACAGTCCTACTCACGGCATGGTTCGCAGTGCGGGTGCACAAGCTTGAAACACGCGTCGACGACCTCGAAAAGGAACAGTACAGCGACCGCATCTACATCAGCGACCTCAAAGCGTTCATCTACCGAAACGGACTACAACCACCCGAGAGGAACCCGAACCCATGACGAAAGAAACACGCATGAGCCGACGCGAGCGGCGCGGCACCTGGAAACCCAGCCTCGCGCAGCGCCGCTGGGCGTATGGCGTGCTCGTGGCCGCTGGCACGGTCGCAGTGACCTACGGCATCGTGAACACCGAACAGTTGGCCGCGTGGCTCGTGCTCGGTGCCGCGCTGCTCGGCGTGGGTGGCCTCGCGCTCGCGAACCCGACCAAGGAGTAGCGGGAACAAGCAAAAGAACCTGGCGAGCTCGCCAGGTTCTTTTGTACTCGACATACTATTTGGTGCCCCCGGCTGGATTCGAACCAGCGACCAAGAGATTAGAAGGCTCTTGCTCTATCCCCTGAGCTACGGAGGCAACCCTTAGAGGATACTACGCCGCGCGCAAGCGGTTCACCTTTTGCGGCACTTGCACCACGGGCAACTGCTCTTGTGCTGCTGCAACCTGCGACAACGGCACCGACAAATAGCGATCGACAGATTGCATGTCAGCGTGTCGCAGTCCAGAAGCTACAACCGCAGTAGACGCTCCAGCGGCGCTCAACTCTGTCGCGTACCAGCCACGCAAATTATGTGGCCGGTGACCGGTAATCCCAGCACGCCTCATGGCACGACTAAGAACCGTAGACACGTTCTTGCCGCTGACATGCCCGTGTCCGTCTGGCGAGGGGAACCATGCACCATTGCGAGGGTACTTTTGAGCCTCCGCCCAGACAAGAGGGTGAACCGGTCGCCAAACCTCCTTACCACCCTTACCGTCCACGGAACGAATCAACTTGCGTTGCCAGTCGATGCCCTCCCCCGCAACAGCCGCAATCTCTGAAGCTCGAAACCCCTGATACGCGTAAAGGAGCACATACATTCTTGTTTTTGCGTAGATGCCCGAGTTAATAAGCAACTCAAGATCGGCAGTTGTGACCGGGTTTGGTTCTGCCTTCACTAGCCTCACCGTTGGCAGACGCACGGCGGGGCAGTCTAGTCGAAAGCCCTCGTCCTGCACCCAAGTCCAAAAACCGTGAAAGAGGCTCTTATAGCGCTGTCGTGTGGCCGGTGAAATGCCGTCGCGCCCGAGGTCGCCAATCAAGTCATATCGGGTCATGGTCAAGATTGTCTTGCTCGTGCGGCGCAACGTTGCGCGCAAGCTAATCAAGTGCTCTTCGACCGTCCTAGTTCGGTATCCAGAAGCGGCCGCCCATGTCGCCCAGTAGGCAAGGATAGCGTCGTCGTCCAATTCTTCTCCTGTGTGAAGTTGTGTATGAACTTCGGAGACTATCGAGAGGTGGTGACGCATGATGAAACTGTGTGAGTGCTAAGCGGCAATGATTCGGCGATTAACAAAATCAACCTGCACGGGCGTTGAATCTACGCCCTCATAATCCGCTGGTCGTAGGTTCGAATCCTACCGGGGGCACCACAGTTGACATGGCTGAAGCCCAGCGCGCACGCTGGGCTTCAAGTTGCCAGTCGCGGGTGACCGGACAGCTCCGTGTGAGCCGCCAGTCACCCGCCCACTTCTTATGAGTGTTCGGCAGCCGAAATGTCGGTGCCCTTCGGGGTGAGGAAGAACACAAAGGCTGCCACGCCAAACATCAGGACACCACCCGCATAGCCGACCACCTGCAACGAGCGGTTGAAGGCATCTGCGGCGCTCTCGGCAAGCAGGGGCACCCCCGCCTCGTTGGCGATAGCGACTGCCGCGCCCAGCGATTCCTTCGCGTCAGCGAGCACCCCGGCATCGATCCCCGTCAGTGCCGGGTTCACGGCAAGCTGGAATCGGTAGATCAACGCCGAGATTGAACCGAGGATCGCGACGCCGATCGTGGCACCCAGTTCATATGAGGTCTCTTCGAGCGCACCGGCGTTCCCAGCCTTTTCAACGGGAGAACCCACCATGATCATGGCCGAGCCGATTGCTAGCGAACCCGTACCAGCACCGATCAGTGTCATCGCGATCAACACGGCGATCAGGTCAAGGCGCTCACCAAGGAGTCCGATATAGAGCATGCCGATCCCGGCAAGGCCCAGGCCTCCCGCAAGCACGGCGCGCGCCCCGATCCAGCGTGCCAGCAGCGGAGCGGTCATCGAGGCGACCGCACCGGCAATGGCGACCGGCATGAGTCGCACGCCTGCCTCAATCGGACTCGCACCGTCAACGAGTTGCAGCCACTGCGCGATCAGCAGCAGCGCGGCGACCATTGAAAAGGTGCTGCCGAGTGCGGCGACGATACCTGCCGAAAACGGTCGGCTCTTGAACAGCGTCAGGTCAAGCAGAGGCGATTCGCTGCGAATACAGCGTCGCGCGAACCAGCCCAATAGGATCGCGGCACCGATCGTGGCAGCCCAGGCTTCTGGCACCGCGAAGCTTGCCTGCTTGCCGAATTGCTTGATCGCCCAAACAAGCAAGATCATCCCGCCGAACGAGAGCAGTGCTGCAAGCGCATCCCAGCGGCCGGGGTTGGTGACGCGGGATTCGGGGAGGAAGAAGAATCCGGCGAGCATTGCGGCCGCCATCAGCGGCACGTTGACCAGGAAGGCTGCGTGCCAGGAGAAGTGTTCGAGCAAAAAGCCGCCAACGAGGGGGCCGACCGCAGCGCCGAGACCCGAGACTGCCGCCCAGATGCCGAGTGCGGTGGCGCGCTCCTTTGCATCGGTAAAGATCACGCGGATCAGGGAAAGCGTCGTCGGCATGATCATGGCGCCGCCCACGCCCAGAAAGGCGCGGATCGCGATCACGGATTCTGCGGAGTTGGCAAAGAGCACGAGCAGTGAGGCGACCGAGAAGATCGCATAGCCAAGCATGAGCATGCGCTTGCGGCCCCATCGGTCGGCGATTGCCGCCCAGGAGACGAGCAATCCCGCCAGCACCAGCGAGTACACATCGATGATCCACAGTTGCTGCTCTGCGGTCGGGTGCAATTCGGCGGCGAGTTCGGGGAGGGCGATGTTCAGGATGGTCATATCCATCGTGATCACGAGCAAGCTCGCGGTGAGCACCGCGAGCGCCGCCCAGCGACGTGCCTGTGAGAGTTGTGGGGTGCGCCCCACGGTGTTGGCGTTCATTTCTTCCTGCATCAGAGTCGACAAAAAATCAATACAGTACATTTGTACCATATGTATGATGGATGCGATATGAAAAGTGAGCAACCACTTGGAACCACTGCGGCGAACGATCAGGTTCCCACCGGCCGGCACGATCCAGCGGGCCGTCGCCGCCAAATCGTGCACGCCGCAGCCGCACTGATTCCAGAGGTCGGACTCGCAAAACTCACCCACCGTCGCGTCGCCGAACGCGCCGGAGTCTCCCTGGGTGCAACCACCAGATACTTCGCAAACCTTGACGAATTGCGCCTCGCAGCCCTCACCGAAATGTCAGAGGTGCTCGAACACGACCTCGCAACAACCCGGGCGCGATTCGAGGGTGAGGGCGTCAGCCCAGAAACCCTCACGGACGACATCTGCGAGTTTCTCTCCGAACACGAGCTGGTTCGCATCTCGATCGAACTCGTAGTCGCCGCAAACGCAGATCCCACGCTCCGCCCCCTCGCCAATCTCTGGAGCGAAGGAATCGTCGAACTCCTCACCCCCTCGCTCGGCGCGGCCGTCGCCCGAGGGATCGTGTTGATTATGGACGGCGCAACCTTGCACGCCTCGATCAACGAGTCGCCACTCTCACACGAAGAGTTGCGCAAGATCTTCGCCGCGATTCTCGCCGGAGCTTCCCCAGAAGCTCCCCACAAGGAATAGGCCGCCCGGCCCAGCCAGCGGGACCGCGACCACCACGGTCTTCGCGCTCAGGCTCCGCCTGCGAAATCTCCCGTGCGCAGGCGAGAACGTGTCGGTGCGCATTCAAGAGGCACGCCCGAAGGCTAGACTCATGAGGTGACAACTCCCCCAAGAACCAAGCTTCCCTTCGAAGTCTGGGCACTTGTTGCGGGAGGGTTCGCAGTCGCTCTCGGCTACGGCGTTGTCGCCCCGGCGATCCCCCAATTCGCACTCGAATTTGGGGTGTCAAACTTTGCGGCATCGGCAATCGTCAGCGCCTTCGCGCTCATGCGCCTGGTGAGCGCTCCTTTTGCGGGTTGGGCTGTCGCGAGAATGGGAGAGCGCCGCACCTACACCATCGGCATCCTTATCGTCGCTGGATCTACCGGCGCCGCGGCACTCGCGGCCAACTACACACAGTTCGTGGCCTTGCGCGCCGCGGGCGGAATCGGCTCGACACTGTTCACCGTCGCCGCAACCGCGCTGCTCGCGAAAGTCAGCCCCGTGGAATCCCGGGGCAGAGTGGCGAGCCTCAACGCCGCCGGGTTCTTGCTCGGCAGCCTCTTTGGTCCCGTGCTCGGCGGTGCGGTCGCGGTGTTCGGTTTGCGCGCCCCGTTTGTGTTCTACTTCTTCACGCTTGTCGTGGCTGCGGTGATCGTCGCTTTTGCGCTCCGCGGATCGCACGCCGCCGGAGCGCCCCAGCCGAACGCCGCGACAGCAGCCGATGCAGAGACGCTCACGTTGCGCGAGGCACTAAGCATTCCGCAGTTTCGCGCACTGTTGTTTTCGGTGTTCACCTTCGGCTGGTCATCGTTTGGCGTGCGAGTATCGCTCATCCCCCTGCTGGTTGCGGTCACCTTTGGTGGCGACGCGACCATGGCCGCCTGGATCCTCGCTGCCTATGCCGCCGGAAATGCCGTGTTCATTTTTCCGGCGGGGCGCTGGAATGACACCATCGGGCGCAAACCCATGCTCATCATCGGCATGCTCGCACTGACCGCAAGCTACGCGATGATCGGGTTTGCCCCTTCGCTCACGGTGCTCGCACTGCTCATGCTTGTCGCTGGAGCGGGTTCTGCGCTCGCCAACCCCGGGCAGCAGGCAGTGTTGGCTGATGTGCTTGCACGGCGGCGCGGCGGCAATGTGGTTGCCGCGTATTCAATGTCGAGCGATCTCGGCGGAGTGCTCGGCCCGGCGATTGCGGGCGCGGTGGTTGACGCAGCCGGGTTTGGCTGGGCCTTCACCCTGACCGCCGCGTTGCTTGCGGCGGCCGGGTGCTGGTGGTGCTTCACACAGGACTCGCGAAAGATTCCCGGCTAGCGCCAGGAAATCGTGCCCGCGAGGATCGTGTAAGCGCCTCGCGAGCTAGCCTTCGAGGTCGTCGACGCCGGGTGTCCAGCTCAAGCCGGGCTTTCCCCATCCGTTTTTGCGTTCGGCTTTCTGCGCGCCACGCTGCTCTGGATGCACGAGCCGATCCACGTACAGCAGACCATTCAGGTGGTCGAACTCGTGTTGCATGATCCGCGCGAACCACCCACTGGCGACAAACTCAAAGGGCTTGCCGTCGATGTCTTGCGCGCGAAGCAGAGCGCGCGGAGAGCGTCGCAGCGCGAACCGCTCTCCCGGGAAGGACAGGCAACCCTCGACTTCTTCATCACCGGGGAGTCCGGGTTCGAGTGGGGCGATCCACAGCTCGGGGTTGATAGCGACTCCGCGCGCCGGTGCCTCATCTTGATCCTCGTACATCCATACAAAGATGCGCTTCCCGATGCCCACTTGAGGCGCGGCGAGTCCCACTCCGGGAGCGGCCTCGCAGGTCTCAAACATGTCGTCGACAAGCTCGCGAAGCGAGTCGTCAAATTCGGTTACGGGAGCAGCGACCTCGTGCAGCACGGGCTCACCAGAAATCACGATTGGAAGAATTGCCATGCAAATCAGTGTATTAGCGCGAGCGCAAGCCGATCGCCAAAGCTTCCTCGCATGACACCGTCGTCAATCCAGCCGAGCAAGGCGCTAACAAACATTGCGGTGCTTGCCGCAGCTTGAGAGCGGCGCAGAATGAGTTGCTGCCCGCTGCCCGCAGCCGAGCCTGAGACGTGCCCGAGGTAGCGCTGAAACAGCTCATTCAAGCCAAGCACTCGGCTGGCACCGCTTGCGGTGAGGTCTTCTGCCGCTTCGAGCAGCCGATAGTTTTGCAGCGCCCAAGGAATCCGTTCGCTGCCAAGGCCTGCCGAGAACTCCAGCAGGGCGTCGCGCAGGGTGGGGGGTGTGTCTCGCTCGCTGGCGCGGTCGAGGTGACTGCGCAACTCGGCAATGAGCGCGTCGGTTTCAAGCCAGAACAGTTCGGCTTTTGACGAGAAGCAGTTGAAGAAGGTGGCGCGACTGAACCCCGCGGTTCGAGCGATCATTTCTACTGTCGTGTGTCGGTAGCCGCGATGCTGGAAGAGTTCAAACGCGGCCTCTTGCAGCAACTCCCGTGACGCGCGTCGCGGCCTGCCTACCGATGCGGCCATCTGATCCTCGTTTCAAGAAACCTCGCAAGTGAATTAATAGACTGAGTCTAATAATATACGATGTGTACTTGTGAGTGTAAATACCAAGTTTTCGAAGCGGATCGCCATCGCGGCGCTCGCCACAACCGTGCTCTCCCTATCGGCATGCGCCAGCCCCCAAGCCGGGAACGACGCACCTCGCGAGAGTCTCGTCTATGCGACCGGTGACGCCGAACCAGACTGCCTCGACCCCCACGTCGGTGGCAATTACCCGCAAGCCCTGCTCGCCACCCAGGTGCTCGAATCGCTTGTCTCGCTCAACGAGGCAGGAGAGATTGTGCCCTGGCTCGCCACCGAATGGAGCACAAGCGAAGACGGCCTCAGCTGGGACTTCACCCTCGACCAGAATGCCACGTTCACCGATGGCACCCCCGTCGACGCCGAAGCCGTCAAAGCAAACATTGCGCATCTCCAAGACCCAGAAACCGGCTCCTCCACTGGCTACCTCGCCGTACAACAGATCGAAAGCGTCGAAGTGGTCTCGCCCAAGGTCGCCCGCTTCCATCTCACCAGACCAGACGCCGCCCTGCTCGAATCCCTCGCACAGCCCTGGGTAGCAATCCAGTCACCCGCAGGGATCGCGAGAGGCAAAGACGCCAATTGCCTCGCCCCCATCGGCTCCGGGCCCTTCGCCGTGAGCAGCTGGACCAAACAGGATCGCATCGTACTCACCCGAAACGACGCCTACGCCACACCACCCACCGGGTTTACCGTCGCAGGCGATACTGCCCCCGCAGAACTCATTTGGCGCTTCATTCCCGATGCAACCGCCCGTTTCACCGCGCTGCAAAGCGGTGAAGTTGATGTGATCGACAATCCGCTCCCCGACCAGATCACCACCGCGACTGGCGACCAGGCGCTCGCCCACCTCAACGCCCCACGACCGGGAGCAAGCAACCGCCTCGAACTCAATAGCGGTCAGGCACCGTTTGACGACATTCGCGTGCGCGAAGCATTCATCGCAGCAGCAGACGTCAACCCCGGCATTGAATCGCTCTTCGAGGGCGCGGCAGAACGCTCGTACAGTGCGCTCTCAAGCGTGGAGCCGCTCGGTCTGCAAAGCCCAGATGCCTACGAATTTGATCTTGACCGCGCAAACGCGCTGCTCGACGAGGCTGGCTGGACCGAGCGAAATAGCGAAGGCATCCGCACCAAAGACGGCGCACCCCTCACGCTTCGTTTCCCCGTGACCGGAGCCCAGTCCACACAAGCAGAACAGGCGCTGTTCGAGCAGATCCAGGCCTCGACGGCCGAAGCAGGATTCGACGTGCAGATCAGCCTGCTCGATCTTGGCGCGTGGTACGGAGCGCTTGGTGCGCATGAGTACGAACTCGTGAGCGCGCCGTACACCAAGATCGGTCCCGACGTGCTGCGCTTCCTCTTCCACAGTGACGCGACCGTGCCCGCCCCGAGCGGATACTTCGCCAACCACGCGATGATCAAGAACCCTGAACTCGACACACTCCTTGAGACCGTGGGCACCGCGCAGGATCCAGCGCTCCGCGCTGAGGCCGCCACCCAGGCACAACAGCTCATCGCCGATCAGCAGATCATTCTGCCGATCTACGACCAGCAAAACCACTTCCTCTACCGCGCCGACCTCGAAGGATTCAGAGCGCTCCCCACCGTGAGCACCCCGTGGCTTGGTGAGGTCGTCGCCGGTTGACCACCCTCCGGATCGTGTTCGCACGAATAGCTGGCGCCGCGGCGGTGATGTTCACCGTCGCGACGCTGGCGTTTGCCGCCTTGCAACTGATTCCCGGAGATCCCGCGGAAGCTGCGCTTGGCGGTCCGGGCAGCCAAGCAAGCGCGGCTGCCCTGGAAGCAGCCCGAGTCGAGTTTGGTCTGGATCGGCCGATCCTCGTGCAGTACTTCGATTTTCTCTGGCGACTCCTGCGAGGAGATCTCGGCACCTCCTACTCGCAACACCTCCCGGTCACCGAAGTGCTTGGCGCAGCCATCGGGCCGACACTTGCGCTCACTGCGCTCGCCCTCGCGCTCGCCTGGACACTCGCACTCGTCAGCGTGTTCATCGCAAGCGGGCGCTCCCGCGTCGGCACAACCATCACCTCTGCCCTCGACCTGCTGGCTGCTGCCGTGCCCAACTTCTGGCTCGCGAGTCTGCTGGTCTTGCTCTTCACGGGCGTGCTCGCTTGGCTTCCCGCCGTGAGCACTGGTGGGTTCACGGGCCTCATCTTGCCTGCGATTGCTCTCGCCCTGCCAACTGCCGGGTTCATTGCCCAGGTGTGTCGCGCCGGAGTCGAGGCGGCCAGAGACTCCGCCTTCATCGACAGCGCACGGGCACGCGGAGAGACAGAGACAGGTATCAGGCTGCGCCACATGCTCCGGCACGGCATCGTCCCGGGCCTCAACATGAGTGCGTGGTCGCTCGGTTCGCTGCTGGGCGGCGCGGCAGTGATCGAGGTCATCTTCGCGCGGCCAGGCCTCGGGCGCACGCTCGTCAGCGCCGTCACGGTGCGCGATATTCCTGTAGTGCTCGGCGTGGTGCTCTTCGCTGCACTTGCATATGTGGTGGTGACGCTGCTCACAGATCTGACGGTCGCGCGAGTCGATCCGCGTACCGAGCTTCGGCTGCAGCAGGCGGTCGCCAATGGTTAGACGATTCGGCACCTCCGGCTGGGTGAGCCTTGCGGTGCTCGGCCTGTTCGCCCTGTGCGTCGCCGCGCCCGAACTGCTCTCGCCCTATGACCCACTCGCCGTTGAAGCAAGAAACGCATTCGCTGCCCCCTCGCTCGCCCATCCCTTCGGCACCGACGATTCGGGTCGCGATGTGCTCAGCCGCATCATTGTTGGCACCCGCGACTCACTCACGATTGGGGTCGTTGCGACCCTGTGCGGACTTATTGGCGGTCTGGTTCTGGGAACGCTCGCGAGCGGCACCGTTCGCCGTTCGCTCGGACCACTTCGTTATGCGGCGGATCGCCTGATCGAAGCACTCTTCGCGTTTCCGGGGCTGCTGCTCGCCCTGCTCTTGATCGCTGTGCGTGGCCCCGGGGTCGCCTCGGTGATCATCGCGGTCGCCCTTTCTACTGCGCCCGGATATGCGCGCATGGTTCGCGGGGGCATCAGGCAGCATCTCGGTTCAGGATCGGTCGAAGCCGCGAGGTTGCAGGGCGACGGCACGATCAGGGTCTGGCGCACGCTCGTGCTGCCAGAGACGCTGCGCCCCGTGCTCGTACTCGCGACGCTCGGCATCGGTCACGCAGTGATTCTTGCTGCGGCGCTCGGCTTTCTCGGGCTCGGCACTCCACCGCCCACACCCGAATGGGGCGCGATGCTGAATGCTGGTCGCCCCTATCTGATGCGCGCCTGGTGGATGACCTTTTTTCCTGGCCTTGCCATCGTCGCGGTCGGGGTCGCCTGCACGGTGCTGGGGCGCGCCATTGAGCGAAGAAGTGAGGTGCTGAGGTGAATGCGCTCGCTCCGCTCCTTTCGGTGCAGCACTTGCAGATCACTTTTCCCGGTCGCGAACAGGCGGCCGTGAGTGAGGTCAGTTTTGAGGCGCACGCGGGGCAGTGTGTTGCCCTCGTCGGCGAGAGCGGATCAGGAAAATCACTGACCGCGCGTGCCGTGCTCGGGCTGCTCCCCCACACGGCCACTCAGCGCGGGACCCTCCTGTTTTCCGGGTCTCCCGCTCCGGTTTCGCGCGGGATCGAGTGGAACGCGATCCGCGGTGCACAGGCGGCGTTGATTCCGCAGGATGCGCTCGGTGGGCTCGATCCGCTGCGCCGCATTGAGCACGAGGTTGGCGATGCGCTTCGGCTGCACCGGATCGGGAGCGCGCGGGATCGCCGTGGCCGGGTGGTTGAGGCGCTCGCAGAGGCGGGCATGCCTGATCCGGCGTCTCGTTTGCGGCAGCGCTCGGATCAGCTGAGCGGTGGTTTGCGGCAGCGGGCGTTGATCGCCTCGGCGCTCATTGCCGATCCCGAGTTGATCGTGGCTGACGAACCCACCACTGCGCTCGATGCCGCACACCGTGATCGGGTGCTTGCCGCGATCCGCTCGCGGGTGGATCTCGGTGCGGCTGCCATCTTGATCAGTCATGATCTTGCTGCGGTTCGGGAGGTGGCCGACTTCGTGCTGGTGATGCGTGCTGGATCGGTCATCGAATCGGGCACCCCGGGTGAGGTGTTTGCGGCGCCGCGCGCAGCGTTTACCCGCGAGCTGATCGCGGCGTCTGTGCAGGGGAAGCCTCGGGGCGTGCGCCTCCTTGCTGGGGGCGATTCGGGTGCGGAAGCGGGCACGGGTGCGGATGCTGGTGCGGAAGCGGGCACGGGTTCGGGTGCGGATGCATCACGCAGTGCACCCGCGAATCCGCCGCTGCATACCGAGTTGCAACTGGAACTCAGCGACCTCACGGCACGCTACAGCGGATCGGGCAGCACAGCTGCCCCGGTGCTCGACGGAGTGTCGCTCAGCGTGCGCGCTGGGGAGACGGTGGGCCTCGTCGGACCCAGCGGCAGTGGAAAGACCACGCTATTGCGGGTAGCACTCGGCCTGCATCGCCCCGAAAGCGGGAGCGTGCGCATCGGCGGCATTGATCGGTCGAGCGCCCCGCGCGCTCTGCAGCGCCACCTTCGCCGCACGGTCGGGCTCGTGCCGCAGGATCCGCTCGCCACATTCCCACGAAACGCCACCGGGTTCGCGATCCTCGTCGACGCATTTCGTGCGGCAGGCACTCCCCGTGCTGCTCGCCGTGCACGTGCCGCCGAGGTCGCAGCCGAAGTGGGACTCGATGCGGCCGTGCTCGCTCAGCCAGCGGCCACACTCTCCGGGGGGCAGCGTCAACGGCTGGCAATCGCGCGTGCGCTCGCGCGCGAGCCGAAACTGCTCCTGCTCGATGAACCCGTGTCGGCACTCGATCTCACGGTGCAGGCGCGGGTACTGGATCTGCTTGATGAGTTGCAGGAGCGCCACGGCACCGCGTATCTCTTCGTTTCGCACGACTCCGATGTGGTGCAGCACATGAGTGATCGAGTGTTCACACTCAGCAATGGAAACCTTGCGAAACTCAGGTGACACCGGGTGACGGTAGACTGTTTCGTCCCCACCTGTGTTAGGAGCTTCATGTCGAATACCCCAGCCCCCCAATTGGTCTGGATCGACTGCGAGATGACCGGACTCGACGTTGACAACGATGGTCTGTGCGAGATCGCGGTGATCGTTACCGACTTCGAGCTCACTCCCCTGCACCCGGGTTTTGAGGTGGTCATCAACCCCGGATCCGATGCGCTCGCACAGATGAATGACTTTGTTCGCGGGATGCACGAATCCTCTGGTCTGCTCACCAGAATCGAACACGGCGTATCGGTAGCAGACGCAGAGCAGCAGGTGATCGAATACCTTGCCGGACTCGTCACACCGGGCAAGCGCCCCATCGTGGCCGGAAATACGATCGGCATGGATCGTCGCTTCATCTCGAAATACATGCCCACTCTCGATGAAAAACTGCACTATCGCAGCGTCGATGTGTCGACGATCAAAGAACTCTCACGTCAGTGGTTCCCAGCCGCATTCTTTGCGGCTCCGGCAAAGCGAGGCGGCCATCGCGCACTCGCCGACATCGCCGAGTCGATCCAAGAGCTCGCCTATTTCCGCAATGCGGTGCTCGTGGCGCAGCCGGGTCCAAACAAGCCTGACTCCGAACAACTCGCGGCTGAGGTGAGTGACGTCTACGCGCCATTCATCGACGGCACCGCATAGTCGCTCGTCACCTCTCCGCGAGTGGACGCGCACACCCCAACACGCACCGGAAGCATCGGCCTTTCCAAGCATGAACTCGCCCTCATCGGCGTGACCGTGCTGTGGGGAGGCACCTTCCTGATCATTCACACGGCGATGAACTTCTCCGGGCCGATGTTCTTTGTCGGGGTGCGTTTCTTGGTTGCTGGCGCAGTGGCAGCTGCCGTGTTTTGGCGATGGCTGCGCGGCTTGACCTGGCTAGAGTTCGGTGCCGGGATCGCCATTGGCGCAGCCCTGGCCCTCGGCTACGGCTTGCAAACCATCGGCTTGCAGAGCATTTCGAGCAGCATGTCGGGGTTCATCACAGCGTTCTATGTGCCCCTCGTGCCGCTCATGCAGTGGGCGTTTCTGCGCAAACCGCCAGGCAAAATGAGTCTGATCGGTGCGGGGCTCGCCTTTTTCGGCCTGATCGTGCTCGGCGGGCCGGGTGCCGCCGGATTCAGTTTCGGCTTCGGTGAGTGGGTGACGGTTGCGGCAGCCGTCGCCTGCGCGGTCGAGGTGATTTTGATTAGTGCGTTCGCCGCCAGGCGAGTCGAGTTTCGCCGGGTCACCGTCGTGCAATTGCTGGCAACCAGCGGCTTCGCGTTTCTCGCCATGCCACTCACCGGCGAGAGCGCACCGGCGTTTGATTGGCGCTGGGCGATCCCTGCGATTGCCCTCGGCCTCATGAGCATGCTGATCCAGCTCACAATGAACTGGGCGCAACGTCATGTCAGCGCGACCCGGGCCACGATCATCTACTCCGCAGAACCCGTGTGGGCTGGGGTGATCGGGGCCATCGCGGGAGACCAACTCCCCTGGTTCGCTTTTGTGGGAGCTGGCCTGATTGTTGCCGGTGTGCTCGTGAGCGAGCTCACTCACGCCCGCACCACGATTCCTGATCCGGTGCCGCTCCCGCCGCCTCCCCCAGACGATTCTTCTCCACGACAGGAGCACGAGTGCACACGCTAACCCCCCACCGTCGCCGCATGGCCCTTTTCACTCTCGCGCTTGGCGGGTTTGCCATCGGCGTGACCGAGTTCGCCACGATGGGTGTGCTCCCAAATATTGCCGAGGATCTCGTTCCCGGGTTCACCACCAACCCCGCTCAGGGCATTTCTGAAGCGGGTGTACTGATCTCGCTGTACGCGCTCGGGGTCGTGATCGGCGCCCCGGTCATCACCGCGCTCGCCGCGCGCGCCTCCCAGACAACGCTGGTGTATTGGCTCTTGCTTGCGTTCGTGCTCGGCTCGATCGCGTCGGCGCTCGCACCCAGCTTTGCAACCCTCGCGATTGCCCGCTTGCTTGCGGGCCTCCCGCACGCCACATTCTTTGGAGCTTCGGCGCTGCTCGCCGGTCGATTGATGGGGCCGGGCAACCAGGGCAAGGGCATCGCCATCGCAATGTCTGGATTGCCGATTGCCAACATTCTTGGCGTCCCGCTTGCCACCTGGATCGGGCAGGTCCTCGGCTGGCGTTGGGCCTATGCGCTTGTCGCGCTGCTCTTTGTTGCCACACTGCTTCTGTCGTTGCGCTACCTGCCAAAGGTCGAGGGTGACCGCACATTGAGCCCGCTGCGCAGCATTTCAGGCTTCGCCAATTTCCGTATCTGGATCATGATCCTGCTTGCCTCCATCGGCTTTGGTGGTTTCTTCGCCGTCTACTCGTACATAGCGGAGGTGGTCACTCGCGTTGCTGAACTTCCCGCGGGAGCAATCCCCTGGGTGCTTTCGGTTATCGGCATCGGCATGACCATCGGCACCTTCTTTGGCGGCTGGGCAGCGGATCGCAATGTGAAGGCGGCGATCCTTGGTGCGTTCTCTGCCCTGATCGTCTCGCTCACCCTGTATGTCTTTGTTGCGCACCATCCGGTCGGGCTCTTCGTGTCGGTGTTCATTGTCGGGTTCTGGTTCTCAGCGCTCACGCCTGCGGTGCAGACCCGGTTCATTCGTATGGCCCGTGAGGCTGAGCTGATGGGTTCGGCGATCACTCATGCCGCGTTCAACGTTGCCAACGCTCTCGGCGCCTGGATTGGCGGAGTCGTTATTGCTTCTGGCCTGGGATATTTGGCGCCGGGCTGGGCCGGTATTGCTCTTGCCGGGGCCGGGTTGCTGCTCGCACTGCTCACTTTCGGAGTCAGCAAGCGGGACCGTGTGCGCAGCGTTGACACCACGGGTGTGCGCCTCCCCGAATAGCCTTCTGTGTGGCCGATCGAGAATTGTGCGGCGGAGCCTGCTGCACAATTCTTTCGCTCGCGCGGGTGTAGGGGATCGAGCAGGCCGTAGTTGACGGTTTCGAACCGCCGATCACTGGCCTCGGGACTGCCCGCGCACAGTGTGAATCAGCTGAGGGTCGGCAGCGTCAGCTGAGGGTCGGCTGCGTGAGCTGAGGGTCGGCAGGCTGAGTCGCAGCGGAATGCCCTTCGCACGCCGCGCGGCTTCGACGCGCTGTCAATACCACGCAAAGACCCCTCATGCACCCGCTAGAGCTCCGGTACCCTTGCTCTGTTTCCAGCCTGGGGGAGTTTCCAAAGATAGCGCCACATGAGGGGCCTTCACGAGCTTACCCTATTGAGCACCCCACTCGAAAATCCCGGGGATCACAACTGACGTCGCCCCCTCAGCGGGAGTCGACTCTGAGCAATTACCTGCGTCACTGTCGGCGCTCACAACTTCTCTCTCAGTCTGTCGTCACGGCGCGCCGGGCGAGCCGCTTGCCTAGTACACGCTGACGCTCCACATGAAGCGTTGGCGTGGGTCGTCCCCCACCCGAACGGCAGCGTGCCCGGCGACGATTGTGTCACGAAGCGTTTGATTGTGCGGGTGCCGATACCTGCCTCTCCCGTCTGCGGGCATGAGCACGGTGCTTGGCAAGCGTGGGATACGACCATAGAGTTCGGTCGCAGAGTTATGCGCCGAGCCGTGGTGGGGAGCATTCATGACGTCAACTTCTTCAACTCGACTGTCAAGCAGACTGAAGAGCAAGTCAACATCTTGCGGTGTGACGAGGACCGCGTCGCCTGTGCCCAGCCACCCTCCTGATCGCGGCCAGGGCTGCACCGCGCCCTGGCGGTTATCAGGAACGTCCCTGATGGTCATCCCGATTGAGGGATACACCTTGGATGCGTGTGGGGTCGGGCCTGACCAGAGCAAGAGCGAAAAGGGGTTGAGGTCAGTGGTGTGCAGAAGTGCCAGGTAGATCTTGGCGACTTTCGCTGCGGCACCCTTGATCGAGAGCGCGGCCCAGAGAGCTGGTAGATCGACGTTGCTCACACCTGTGAATGTCAGGTTCAAGTGCAACGAAAGTTCGGTGTGAAAGTCGGTGAGCCACTGATTGGGATCGTACCCGCTGTCTCGGTGTTCGTTCCACAGGTATTCCCACAGTGGTTCAGCCTTCGGCACGGGGTGTGACGTGCCGCTTGATGCTGCGCTCGGCGCGCTGGTGGCGGCAACGTTCCGGGTGACTGTGATCCCCCGCTCTGGCACGATCTCGATGTCAAAGTGCTTGGGGGTTCCGGGGCGGGGATCGCCGTCACTGTCGGGGCGGGAATCGCTGTCGGGGCGGGAGTCACTGTCGGGGCCGACGTCACCGTCACGACCGGCGTCACTCTGCTCGGCGCGTGCTTGCGGAGTTTCTGGCTCTGGTCGTGCTCGTGGTTCGCTGTCAGACGAGTCTGGGTCCGTTTGAATCACCTCTGCCTCTGGCCAGAGCTCATTGAGCACTGAGAAGGGATCTTCGGTGAGTTCGGCTGCGAAATCAAACCCGCTCCGTAGCGAGGCTTCATCGTCGTATTCGCCGTCGTCTTCACTCTCCGCCGCTGCAAGCTGAGCCGCGTTGCGAATGAGCTGAAGGATTTTTTCTTCGGGCGAGAGATAGGGAAGCACAATAATCTGTGGTTCAAATCCTTCCTGAGCGAGAAGGAAGAGTCCGTTGACGTGGTCGGCGTCAAAATGGCTGATCACTAGGACGTTCAGCCCGTTCGCATCCTTCGCTGAGAAGCTGGAGGCTCCTGCCCACGCGCGAATTTCCCGCCTCCGCACGGCCTCTGTGCGAAGCGAACCACAGTCATATACCACCCGGAGGAACGGCCGACTCCTGGGTTCTGTTCCGATGGCCTCACGAACATCCTCCGTGTGAAGCCACCGTTTCCCATTGCCCATTGAATACGGTCAACTTCAAGCCCGGGGTGCGTCATATCGAAAGCCTACCGAGGAGGAATCGTTGACACGAGCGCTGCCACCTCGCCCTGCTGCCGAGGGGCTCGCACCACCAAGGCGCGGTTTCAGCCCCAACACCGGCACTCTCCACGAAAGCGGTGACACCAGCACAGCGAGTCGCACCATCCCCTTCACTGGATGATGCGACTCGGTTGCGGAGACTCCCGTATGAATTACTTCCGTTCTGCGCGTCGGGAGCCGCGGTAGGCAAGGGCCGCGAAGCTCGCTCCTGCGAGCAGGAGCGCTGCTGCTGGGGTCATGAGCCGTGTTGCCTCACCCGTACTTCCGGTGACTGCGAGTGGACTCGTGACTTGCTTCGCCGGGGCAGCGGGAACGGCTGGCGGAATCACATTCGCGGGCACGACCGTCGGAGGTGTCACAGTCGTTGTTGCGGTGGAGCAGTTATTTTCGGTGTCGAGTTCCTCCGCCTGCACAAGCGCGCGAGCAATTTCAGCCATTGGCGGTTCGGCGGTCACACAAGCGGTGTTCATCAGCTCACCAGATGCGCGCACCGGTGCCGGAACCGAAGCGACCGTTGCCTGGAAGGTAATGGTGGCACTCTCGCCAGCCGCGTAATCTCCCTCGTACACGAACGAGATGCTCTCTGAGTCAGAATCCTGAACTGTCCAACCGTCGAGGTCAACCACTTCTCCGAGCGTGAGCCCGTCAGGGAGGTGATCTGTGACGACCGGGGAGGAAGCCGCAGCGGGGCCCTCGTTGGTAATCGTGAGACTGTAGAGAATGGTGTCGCCTTGCCAGACTCCGCCAGATTTCGCCGCCGCAGTCTTGACGATTGAGAGGTCGAATACTGTTGGAGGGCACGGTGCAATGGTGCTCTCGAATGGCCCATACGTGATCTCGTGAGTGTCGTCACTCAGTGTTATCTCGTAGTCGCCCGCTATCGCGAGGTTCACTTCCGCCGTTGCCGTGGGCTCTGTTGCCGTGAAATCGTGCGAGAGAACCACATCACCGTTCGGGTCGGTCACCGTCGCCGTATATTCCGTACCGCTCACGAGCCCGTCCATTTCGAGGGTGGCGGTGCTCGGTGTCCCCTGCCCCACCGCTGAGCAAGGCTCGGCGTCAAGACTAGCCGTGGGGGGTTCGACTGGTGTGGGGCAGGGAAGAACCGTAAATTCAAGTGAGCCTGATTTCTCTGTCTCTGTATCGGTCACCGTGACCGTGTATTCGCCCGCGCCGTTGAGGCTCAGATTGAGTGTGGCGGTGCTTCCGCTCGCAGAGAGCTCTTCGGAGTCGACTACTGCACTGTTCTTGGTGACGGTCACGTTGTAGCTGCTGTCTTTGAGCAGGCTGGTGAGCATCACTGCGACGGTGCCGGGAAGTGTGTAGGGGCTGACGGTGCACTGCACAACGGTAACTTCGTACACGATAGGAGCCGGAACCTCAGGATCTGGCGTCTGACACGAGTTCTCATGGATGGCTTGGGTCTCTTCGTTCCAGTTCTGGCCCACGAACTCATATTCCGGGATCGGAGGAATGATGTCTCGTGCGTCCTGGTGATGCACCCCGACATGCCCTTCGAGCACGCCCATGTTTGCAGGGTAGATCAGGTTGTAGCCGCCATTGCCCTGTCCGAGCGCGTGACAGATCCAGACGTGGTCAAGGGGTCGGTCGTCTTTCTTCTTGTTGGCAGTGTCTGGTGCCTGCGTCGTTGCCTTGCTTGACGAGTCAAGCGGAGCCTGTTGCGGAGCGACCGATGCAGCGGCCTCGACCGGTGCGGGGGCTTGGGCTTCGGCTTGGGGTGCGGCTTGCGCAACAACAGCAGTTGCCTCAGGTGCCGGTGCTGCCGGTGGTTCTGCCTGGACTTCGGGTTCGGGAGCGACTTCTGCAGGGGTGTCGGTCGGCACTGCCGTCGGTGTCTCTGCTGTCGGTGCGCTGGGAGTCACGGCTTCGGAGGATACTGGCGCGGCAAGCTCTGCGGGGGCATCCTCAGCGAAGGCGAGTGCGGTTGGTCCCAGCGTGAGTGCTGCGACCAATGCGAGTGCGCTCACGCCCCGGGTCTTCGCCCACCTTGCTGGCCCTCTGTTCATTCCAGGTCGTTCGTTCGACAACCTTCGTGAGTGGTTTTGCATCAGAAACCTCCTTGTTTCCTGCGGCCACACCTTGCATGTGTGGGACCGCTGTTGCGGAAACAGTAGGTTTTTGGACACCCGCATTTTTCACAAGCGCCGAATCCCCGTAGTCGTTTCTAGGTTTTTTGGCAGGTGTACGTGTTCATTCCCGCCCACGCGCCAAGAGGGGAACGCAGAAACGCAAACGCAAACGCAAACGCAAGAACAAAAGCAGCAGAAGCAACAGCAGCCAGAAACGGCCAGCAGCAGCGCGCTCCCCACCCGGTTACGCGAGAAGCTGCCTGCGACTTCCGAGCCCGAGCTTCCGCAGTGCGTTCTCAAGGTGAAACGCAACCGTGCTGTAGCTGATGCCCAGCTCATCTGCGATCTCGGCGTTGGATCGATCCACCTTCGCCAGAGTGACCACTTGTCGCTCTCGGGCCGTGAGCCGGGCATTCCTGCGGGGTGTACTCGACATGGCGGCGTATTGCAGTTCCGCATACAAGTGCGGACTGAGCAATTCACGTCGCGAAGTCATGTCGAGCTTTTTCAGAACGTGCGACATATGGAAGCCGACTGTCGAAAGGCTGATCCCGCACGCTGCCGCGATCTCAGCATTTGACGCGCCCTTGGACGCGAAAATCACCACGTCACGCTCGCGGGGGGTTAATTGCTCAATCCCCCGGATCGAAGAGAGCGATCCGGCCCGAGACGACAGCGCGTCGGTGGACGCACTATCCACGCCGCTTCTGGCGGCGTCGAGCAGTTCACCGACTCTGACCGCGTCTGGCCGCATCCCCAATCGCGTATATATGTCGAGTGCGATCCTGAGGTAACGCCGGGCTCGCCGCCGGTCGGCGCCCGATTGCAGCATGAGGCGCCCGGCATCCGCTGCGGCGCGCGCTCGGGCCGCTGGGTACGCAGCCGATGTATCGCTGGGTGCGGCCGCCGCAGTGTATGCGCGGATGGCTTCGCGATGGTATCCATATGCTTCGTCGACTCGACCTTCAAGCCATTTCAGGGAGCCATGCACTCCCGAGAACGCTGGTGCATCCAGTGCGCGGAGAGAAGCCAGTTCACGATCCGCTTCTTCTGCTCGCCCAAGCGCGGCGAGCGCATCGACTTTGAAGGCTCTCACATCGGGTGAGCGCAGTGGTCTCGTGGCAAATGCACTCGCAGCGTCAAATACGGCAAGCTGTGCGCCGGGATCGTCGTGCAGTCGGGCGAGGGCAATGTGCGCCCACATCTCGATCCCCGGCCCTACGGTCTCATAGTCGGTGACGACGGTGTGTGCCATCGCTTGAATGCTTGATTCCCAGCCTGCTTCGGTGCCGCTTTCGGCTGAGATGACCGCCAGGAGCGAGTAGAACACCGGGCGGCTCGCAACATCCATGACGTCGAGGATCACCATCTCGGAGGCCCGAAGCGTGTTTGACGCTTCGGGGATCTTGCCCAAAAGATAGGCGCAATAAATGTATTGCGCGCGAGCCATGCCTTCTGCCCACCCAGCTGCCCCTTGAAGAAACATTTCTCGTGTGCGCGCGAGATCCTCGTAGGCCTGCGCAATCTTGCCCTGTGCCGTGAAGTATCCGGATCGGAACACCAGCGCGTCAAAGAGCGCCGAGGTTTCGTGTGGCGCGTGCTCGATGTAGTGCGTGAGTGCCTGAAATTCACGCTCGGTCGCTGCCGTGCCACCGCGTACCCCTGAGCCGTACAGCAGCAGGCCCGTCGATCGCAGCAGAATGTCGTATGCGTCTGGCAGCCATCGCAGCGAGGAGTCAGCCCTTTCGCCAAGCTTTTCTGGCATTTCATACAGTGCTGCCGAGAGGTCTCGCGCGCGGTGCAGATATTCCAGGCCAAAATCTCGTCCGTTGCTGGCAGGCACCGCCATCATTCCGAGCACGAGAAGCACATGCGCTCGGACAAGCAGCACCTCTGGCGCGGGTTCCTGCGTCTGCGCTTTCGTGTTGCCGCTCGCTCGCGGCGATCCAGGGTGAGAGGTGTCTGGCAGCTTGGCGAGTAGTTCGTCACCGAAGCGTGACGCCCATTCATAGTCTCCGTGCAGAAAGCGGATGTGCAGGAGCGCAAGGTCACGCAGCGGATGCGAGGGGATCGCTTCGATGCGGGAAAGGTACGGCAGCAGCCTCGGCAGCACGGCAAGTGCCGCACCGAGCGTATACAGCGTAAGAATGAGTTGCGCAGAGAGATCGGGTGCTGATTGCGCGCTCGCGGTGATTGCGTGCTGCATGATCCGGAACACTCGTTCGGTCCGCTTGGCTCGGACAGATTCGGTTACGACTTCTTCCAGTTGTGCGAGTGTCTCAGCCGTGGGTGGAGTCTGTTCAATGCGATGTGCTTCTAGGCGCCACCGCACTGAACGATAGCGGCCGTCTGGGTCATCGGCTGGAATTGTGTCAGCACCGGCGCGCAGAATCGCGATCCGCTGGTCAGTTGCGAGTTCTCGACTGATGCCTGCGGCGAGGAGGTCGTGGAAGAGCGAAAAGCTTGGGCCTTCGCCCTGTATCGTTTTGCGCCCGCTGGATTCATTCGCTGCCAGCAGCCCCACTCGAATCGCTTGGTTCAGTGAGGTTGGCTCCCCCAAGGCGTTCCCTACGGCGGTGAAGTCTCTGTGGGTGAGTGGGATGCGGAGCACTGCCGATATCTCGACGGCGGCTCGCGCGCGATCAGAAAGATCTCTGAGCCAGCCTGAGAACGGTGTCGAACCCTCGGGCAAGTTGTCGAGCAATTCGTCGGGGATGTCTTCGTCGAATTGCATCCGTTCTCGTGCCGGGGTGGCCACCCGTGTCGCTAAGACATCGTGCAGTGCCGTGACCGCGCGATCGAGGAGCAACGGCAAGCCGAACGATACTTCGCTCAACCGTTTGGCGAGTGCATACGAGATCTCGATGTGATGCACGGCAGCGGTATAGGCCTGCACCTGTCTCGTGTCGAGCGGCAATAGCTTGACTTCTCGGCGGGTGCCCCAGGGGTGCCTTGCCGCGCTGCTGACGGAGTTCGAGCTTGCGGTCACCCGCGCAGAGCGGCCCACAAATACGACACAGCAGCCCGTTGGCCAGGGTTGGGCGAGCACTGAGCGCAATACCTGCATCGATTGTTCGTCGACCCATTGGGCATCGTCAATGATGAGCAGCAGTCGGCGGCGGCTGGACAGTCCGCGGGTCAGAGCCTGGTAGCTTGCGTGTGCGATGCGCAGGGCGAAAGACATGTGCGGCGTGCCTGCGGCTGTTCCCTTGGCTGGACTGCGTTGACCGCTAAGCCCGGGGTGTCTCTCGGGGTGCTGGCTGGCAGGCGGGCTGGCTGGGTGGCGGATCGTGTCGATCCCTGCACCAGTGCCCGCAGTCACGAGGATGCGATCCGCGAGCGAGTATGGCGCGTGGATTTCGTGTTCAAGCGCACTCACGTGCACCACACGCCATCGTTCGAGATGGTTGCGGGACCAGTGTTGTGCGGTGGCATCGAGTTGTTCTGCCCATACGGTTTTGCCGATGCCGGATGGTCCCACGACGGTGTAGAAGGCGGTGCCTGATTCGTGTGCTTCGCGAAGCATCTGTTCTGGTTCGTCTTGGGGGCGCAGCGAGGGCAGTGTTGGCATGTTCCAGGCCGGTATCACCGGAGGTGATCCCGCGTTGATCAAAGCCCCATCTGGAAACATGTCTCACCCAAAATTCTGGTTCGACGAACCCCTGCTGACGTTCCCCCAAAAGAGACGCAACCCTACTGGTCTCTATTCAGTCAGCTGTACTCATTATGAGTGTCGTGTAGCCAGCTGTCCATCTTCTCTCCCAGCGCATCGCCAACTCGGTGCCAGCTCGGTGCGCCCAGTTCGGTGATAGCTCGGCGCTCCCAGCTCGGCGCAACCACCTCGGTGCGCAATTCGGCAGGCCAGCTCGGTGCCAGCTCAACAAGCCAGCTCGGTGCGCCCGCGGATCAGCGCCCCAGTTCACCGCCCCCTACTGCGCTGGGGCGATCGCCTCCTCGGCGAGCAGCGTGAGTAGCCCCGCCACAAGCGCGCGCGTCGAAAACTCGAAGAACTCTTCGTCGCGACGAAATTGTGTTTCCTTGGCCGCTGCCGAAAGCGCGGGAAGGTCAGTGCGCTCACGCATTCGGTCGACGTCACGCACTCGCCCGCCATTGCTGTGCACCACATCGGTGACGGCGAGAGCGTGCTCGGCAACGGCGGCAATCAGCAGTGAAGCGTGCGCGAGTTTCAGCTCGTAGGCGGCGGCGACACGCTGCTGGTGCTCGTCCATTGCGCGCTGCACCTTGGCCGAGGTTTCGTGTGAGTTTCGAACGAGAAAGCCCGCGATACCGGGGTTTTCGATTGCGAGATTTCTGAGCGAGAGGGCGATTTCTAGCAGGTGCGTCTCTAGCGGGGTCTCCCCCGGTGCTGGGGCTTCCCAGCTCGCGAAGATCTCTTCGGCGGTAATGACCTGGATCTCGAAGATCCCGTTCGTGTGTTTGTAGAGGGCGCGAACGCCAACGCCGAGTTCTTCTGCGATTCCGGCAACGGTGGCTCCCGGCAGGGTGAGCTTGCGTCCGGCAGCAGCGATCCTGGCGCGCGTGATTTTTTTCGGGCGTCCTGGTGTGCGCGGCTCCTGCTCGGAACTCATGTTCTCTCCTGGGTTCGATGGCGCGAAAGGGTGCGAGGCGACGTGTTGCCGCCTCGCACCACTGTGCTACGAGTCGAGCGCAGGCACAATCTGGCCCGCAACGACCTTCTCGATAACGTAGCTGATCGAGAGTGGCGATGGGTTGCGAAGCGCGGTACTCGCTGAGAGATCCATGGCGATGAATCCTCCGTGCTGCACTGCGTTGAGCTCTTGGAAGAGCGTTGACGATTCCCAGCGTTTCTGGGTATCTGCCCCGAAGAATCCGATCATGACGATGTCGGCATCGAGCGCAGCGATGTTTTCTTCTGAGACTCCGGCTGACCCTGAGCCGTCGGCGAGGCTTGGCAGCGCAGCAGCCGTCTCGCTGAAGCTGAGGCCGAAGGCTTCGAGCACTTCGACGCTCGCGTCGTTGGGATCATTCATCACCTTGATTTGATCTGGGGTGCCGAGCGAGAGCGTGTAATCATGGCCAGCAGTCTGCGGGTATTTTTTCACTGCGGCGGCAAGCTCAGCTTCGGTTTCTGAGATGAGTGCCTTCGCTTCATCGGTTTTTCCGAGCGCTTCTGCAATCGCGAGAGTCTGGTCTCGCCACGGGAGTTGCAGGTAGTTCTTGTCGCTTGGTCCAAGCACGGGTGCGATCTGGGAGAGCTGGTCGTAATACTGCCCCAGTTGCGAGTAGGTGTTCGCGATGATGAGGTCTGGCTGCATTGCGGCGATGGATTCGATGTCGAGTTCGGCACCGTTTGCACCCTGGGTGGTGGTGTCGATGATCTCTGGCACCTCGTCGAGCTCGCTTGCGAGCCAGGGAGCGATGCCGTCTGGAGTGGCGAAGAATTTTGCCATCGCGATGGGGGTCACATCGAGGTCTACGGCGATGTCAGTTTCGAGCAGTCCGAGAGTGACGACGTGCTGTGGTGCCGCATCGAGTTCGAGCGTGCCGTAGGCGTGTTCTACGACGATTGGGCCTCCGCTTGCCGCTGGTTTGGCGCTCTCTGAGGCATCGGATGGTCCGCTGCTACAGGCGGCGAGACTGATCGCAAGTGTGCTGAGTAGCGCGGCGGTGGCGACGCGGCGGACTGGGGTGACGTGCATGGTGCTCCTCGAAGAGAACGGACGAAATCAAACATCTCATGTTTGTAAGGGCAACCTTAATGCCTTAATGTTGATCGAGGCAACATCCCATCGCAGACGGAAGGACACCGGCATGGCCGAAGCAGCAACAGGTCTTTACGGAGGAAGACATCGAGCAGTGCTCGAACACCCCGATCACGTGCGCGGGATCAACCACGGCACGATGACGGTCACTGCGCTCACCGAGCTCGCACCCTCCGTCACCCGGATCACTGCAACCCTTGACCACGAGGGCGATCCGACTCGCTGGTTCGTTACGAACCCCGCAATCCGCATCGAGCTCCCCGATCCTGTGAGCGGCGACGCAGTCTCCCGCGTCTACACCGTGCGCACGGCACGAGAGAGCGAACACGGAGTCGAGATCGATCTCGATGTGGTCCGGCACCCCGGAAAAAGCGTCGTAATGACCTGGCTCGAAAGCCTAGAGATCGGTCACAGCGCCAGGATCCTTGGCCCGCGCGCTCATTTCACGCCGAACGATGAGGATCGGCTCCCCCTCGGCATCTTCGCCGATGAGACCGCGATCCCGGCGGTCGCTACGATCCTCCGGGATCTGCCACGGGATCGCAGCGCAGAACTCTGGGTCGAAACACCCGACAGCGCCGTCGTCGCGGATCTGCCAGACCACCCAGGTGTCACCGTGCACTGGCTCCAGCGCGCACCGGGCGAAGCGCCCGCAACCACCGGGCGGCTGGTTGACGCCGCCGAGGAGTTCTCTGCCACACATGGCGGGCAGCTTTCGGTGTGGGCGTGCGGTGAGCACGGAGAGATGAAGCGCATCCGCGATCACTTTCGCAAAGAGAGAAAGTTGCCGCGCGAACACGTCGTTGTCTTTGGGTACTGGCGAAGGCTCGTCACGAGTTCCGAGATCGACGAACAGCGACTGCGCAGATACGAGGAGCAACTCGCGGTGAACCCTCGCATGACCGTCATCGACGAGTTTGAGGATGGTGAATAGCCCCACTCGGATCTCGCGGCGCCGCAGCACGCTCACCACCTTCTTGGTGGCAGGACTCCTGCTGCTGCTTGCGCTGGTGTTGGGGGTCGGTATCGGCGGGCAATTCACGCCCCCCGGAGCCGTGCTCGCGGCCCTGCGCGGCGAAGGCGAAGTGACCGCACTCGCAATCGTCTGGGAGATTCGGATTCCCCGCTCGCTCGCGGCAGCCGTTGCCGGGCTCGGCCTTGGCCTTGCCGCATCTCTGCTGCAGACGCTCACTCGCAACCCGGTCGCGGACGCCGGACTTCTCGGTTCGAACGCAGGAGCCACGGTCGTGGTTGCTGCGGGCATGGCTGTGGGAGCCACCGGCGGGGTGATCTCCCAACACAGCTTTGCGTTTCTCGGGGCGGTGATCGCTACGACATTTGTGTGTGCCGTCGGGCTTGGCGGCAGGGTCCATTCGGTGACTCGGCTGGTGCTTCTTGGTGTGGCGCTCGGCGCGGTGCTTCTTGGCCTCACCAATGGCATCATGCTTGCCGTGCCGGAAGCGTTTGAGGGTATGCGACACTGGCTCGCTGGATCGACGGTAGGGGTGCCGCTTCCGGCGACCGGTGTCGCTGCGATCACCGCCTGTGCTGCACTCTTGCTCGCCGCCTTCGTCTCGCGCACCCTCGAACTCACCCGCCTCGGTGACGAATCGGCCAGGTCGCTCGGGGTCAGGCTCGGAGTCACCCGGGCGGGCACCGTGCTCAGCGTCGCCCTCGCGAGTTCTTCTGCCACGGCGCTTGTTGGTCCGGTCACGTTCGTGGGGCTGATCTCGGCTCATGCGGCCGCTCGGCTTTCGGAGTCGCTCGGCCTCGAATCGTTTGCGAGGCACGCGCTCTCGGCGATTGGCGGAGCGATCCTGCTGGTGTGCGCTGATGTCATTGGCCGGGTGGTGCTGTGGCCGGGTGAGCTTCCGGCGGGGATTGTCGTGGCGGTCATCGGCGCTCCGGCTCTGCTCTGGATCGTTCGCAGAAACAGGAGTCTGACATGACCGACCGCACCAAACACACCGACCGCACCGAACACACCGAACGCACCAAACACACCGACCGCACCAAACACACCGACCCTGCCAGCCCTGCCACACCCACGGACAGCGCACTCTCACCCGCGCGGGCGAGAAAAACCTCACGCAGATCGCTGCTGGTCTGGGCTTCATTCACCCTTGTTGCGCTCGTCACGGTGGCGCTCGGGGTGTCGCTTGGCAGTTATCTTCTGACCCCGGGGCAACTCTTGGCGGTGTTTGCTGGCGGTGATGTTGGCTTCGAGCGCACGGTTGTGCTGGAGTGGCGACTCCCCCGCTCATTGGCCGCTCTCGGCGTGGGGGCGTGTCTCGGTCTGAGCGGTGCGCTGCTGCAAACGGTGACCAGAAATCCCCTGGCCTCTCCTGACCTTATTGGCATCTCGGGTGGCGCGTTCACCGCGGTGCTGCTCTTCGTTGTCGTGGGTGGCTCGGATTGGGTGGTGGTTGCCCCGGCCGCACTCGCGGGTGGCTTGTTGACCGCTACGCTCGTCTTTGTGCTCGCGGGAACCAGAGCTCAGCACGGTGGCAGCCGTTTTCTCTTGATCGGTGTGGCTGTTGCTGCGCTGCTCAGCGGAATCAATAGCTGGGTGGTGATGTCGGCGTCTCTTGAGTCGGCGATGGCTGCGGCCGCCTGGGGCGCGGGATCACTCTCTGCTTCGACGTGGCAGACGGCGGGAATCGCTGCGGGAGTGCTCGCGGTTTGTGGGCTGTTGTGTGGCTTGGCTGTGCGACGGATCAGGGTGCATCAGCTTGGTGATGATCTTTCGCAGGCGCTGGGGGCAGCACCGACTCGGCTTCGCATCGAACTCTTGGTGTTGTCTGTCGTGTTGGTGTCGGCTGCGACGGCTCTGTGCGGGCCTATCGGTTTGCTCCCGCTTGTTGCTACGCCGATCGCTCGGGGTTTGATGCGCTCTGGTGCGGCTCCGCTTGCGGCTTCGGCCATGGTGGGAGGCGTGCTCTTGGCGGTTGCTGATTTGCTGGCGCAGCATGTGGTGCCGGGATCGCCCCCGGCTGGCCTGGTCACTACGGTCATCGGCGGCGGCTATCTGATGGTCGTGATTTTGGCCGGAAAACGCTGAGGCAGTGGTGACCGAATACACCACAGGCGGGAGAACTTCGTTGAGTTCTCCCGCCTGTGGCGGTGTGGTGCGCCTCACTGCGGGGGTGCACCGTGCGAGTGCTTTCGTGCGGTGCTCCCCCGCATGATTTGCTACTCTCCGGCAGGCGTAGTTGTCTGCTCGGGCTCAGGGTCGCTCGGCGTTGCTGCCGCTGCTGCCGCCGCTTGTGCTGCGGCTTCTGCGGGGTTCGCTGCGATTGCAGCCGCTTCGTCATCTTCCACGGCAGCACCCTGGAACTGTGACTGATAGAGCTCGTAGTAGGCTCCGCGGCGCGCAAGCAGTGCTTCGTGAGATCCCTGCTCAACTATGCGACCGTTTTCCATCATGAGGATCGCGTCAGCGTCTCGAATTGTCGAGAGACGGTGGGCGATGACGAAGGAGGTGCGGTCTGCGCGCAGTGCTCGCATGGCTTGCTGCACGAGCACTTCTGTTCGGGTGTCCACTGATGAGGTGGCCTCGTCGAGAATCAGCAGTGATGGGTTCGCGATGAAGGCGCGAGCAATCGTGAGCAGCTGACGTTCACCGGCTGAGAGCGAGGACGCGTTTTCTTCGATTACGGTGTCGTAGCCCTCTGGCAGCTGCCGCACAAAGCGATCCACCATGGTGGCTTTCGCCGCTTCGATTACTTCGTCATCGCTCGCGTCCAAGCGTCCGTAGCGAATGTTCTCGCGGATGGTGCCGCCGAAGAGCCAGGCGTCTTGCAGCACCATGCCGATGTGTCCGCGCACATCTGCGCGCGACAGGTGCGTAATGTCGACACCGTCAAGCATGATCTTGCCCGCTTGAATCTCATAGAACCGCATGATGAGGTTCACCAGTGTGGTCTTGCCTGCACCGGTCGGGCCGACGATCGCCACAGTCTGACCTGGGAGCACGTTGAGCGAGAGATCCTCGATCAACGGATTCTCTGCATCGTAACTGAATGCGACCTGCTCGAATTCGACGTGTCCTGACGCGCGGTCGCCCAGGCGTTCAGTCACCGTTTCGGGGTCTTGTTCGTCAGCGTCAAGCAGTTCAAAGGTACGCTCTGCTGAGGCGACGCCCGACTGCAACATATTCGCCATGCCCGCGACCTCACCGATTGGCTGGGCGAATTCGCGAGAGTACTGAATGAATGCGGTGACATCGCCGAGGGTCATCTGCCCGGCGGTCACGCGCAGCGCTCCCACCACGGCGATCAGCACGTAGGTGAGGTATTGCACGAACTGCATTGCGGGCATCATCGATCCCGAGAGCGCTTGCGCCTTGAACGAGGCGTCGAAGAGCCCGTCGTTTCGCTCGTCGAAGAGTTCGGTCATTTCGGCGTCACGGTTGAACACGCGAATGAGTTCGTGTCCGGTGAACGATTCTTCGATGTGGCCGTTGAGGTCGCCAGTTCGCTTCCACTGTGCTTTGAAGAGCTTTTGTGCGCGCACGCCCACAATCGCTACGACAACTCCCGAGAGTGGGAGTGCGAGCAGCGCGATCAGGCCGAGCTGCCATGACACCCAGAACATCATGGCGCCGATACCAATAATGGTGAGCACCGATTGAACGAGTTGCGAGAACGCTTGCTGAAGTGCCTGCTGAATGTTGTCGACATCGTTTGTGACCCGTGAGAGCACGTCACCGCGCTGGCGGCTGTCGAAGTATGACAGCGGCAGGCGATTGATTTTCTCTTCAATGTCTTTGCGAAGCGTGTAGACGACGCGCATGACGAGCCCGTTGAGCAGGTAGCCTTGCAGCCACATCAGGAACGAGGCTACGAGGTAGAGCGCCAGCACGACGAGGATCAGCCAGCCAAGCTTTTCAAAGTCGATGCCTTGCCCGGGAATGGCGTTTGATCCTTGCAGCACATCGGCAAATTGTGTCTCGCCTTGTGCGCGCAGACCTGCCACGATTTCATCTTTTGTGAGGTCTGCGGGGAGCTGCGCCCCGAGCACGCCGTTGAAGATGACGTCCATTGCTTGACCGAGCACCTTGGGCGCGATCACGGTCAGCACGACTGAGGCGACCACCAGGAGCGTCACGAAACCGAAGAGCACTTTTTCGGGGGCGAGCAAGCCGATCAGGCGTTTTGCTGATCCCCAGAAGTTCTTTGCTTTTCGGGTTGGTTGGCTTCCTGACCAGTCGTCGAGGTCGGGAGCGAAATCGTCGGGCAGTTCGAATTCTCCGGTGTCTACTGACACTGACTTCTTCTGTTGTGCGCGCCGAGCCATTATGCCACCTCCGATTCCGTAAGCTGCGATCGAACAATTTCTTGGTAGACGCTGTTGCTTGCGAGCAATTCGTCGTGTGTGCCTCGGCCCACGATCTCACCGTCTTCGATCACGAGGATCTGGTCTGCCTCGGTGATTGTTGATACCCGCTGGGCAACGATGATGGTCGTCGCGCCCTCAGTTGCCTCTGGCAGTGCCGCGCGTAGGCGGGCGTCAGTGGCGACGTCGAGCGCCGAGAATGAGTCGTCGAAGAGGTAGACGCGCGGTTTTGCGACGAGTGCTCGGGCGATTGAGAGGCGCTGACGCTGGCCGCCAGACACGCTCGTGCCGCCCTGCGATACGGGTTCTTCGAGTCCCTTTTCTTTCTCGCGCACGAATGATTCGCCCTGGGCGATGCGAAGCGCTTCCCAAAGCTCTTCGTCGCTCGCGTCAGACTTGCCAAAGCGAAGGTTTGAGGCGATCGTGCCACCGAAGAGGTATGGTCGCTGCGGCACGAGGCCGAGTGTCTGTGCGAGTTGACCTCTGGTGAGTGCAGACACTGGAACGCCATCGATGGTGATGCTGCCCTGCTGCGGGTCGAAGAGCCGGAGCATAAGCCCAAGCATGGTCGTTTTTCCTGATCCGGTCGAACCGATGATTGCGGTCGTCTTGCCTGGTTCGGCAACGAAGCTGAGGTTTTTGATGACCGGTAGTTCGGCGCCGGGAAATCCGAAGGTGACGCCGTCGAATTCGATGCGCCCGTGTGCTGGCGTTGCGGCTTCTTCGGTCGCGGGAAAGGTCAGCGTTGATTTGGTGTCGAGCAGTTCGCGAATACGTTCCGCGCACACGACGGCACGCGGGATCATCATCACCATGAACACGCCCATCATGACCGCGATCAGGATCTGCAGGAGGTAGGCGAGAAAGGCGGTGAGCGATCCGATTTGAATGTCGCCTTCGGCGACTCGGTGTCCGCCGACCCAGAGCACAGCGGCGGTTGCGAAGTGGAGCACCATCATGATGACGGGGAACATCAGCACGAACACGTTGCCCACGCGAACCGAAATGCGAGTGATGTTCTGGTTGGCCACGTTGTAGCGCTCTTCTTCGAATGGTTCACGCACGAAGGCGCGCACTACTCGTATGCCCATGATCTGTTCGCGTAGCACGCTGTTGATGTCGTCAACGCGGCCTTGCATCTGGCGGAAGAGTGGCAGCAGCAGCCACACCAGGAATCCGACGATGACGGCGAGGATCGCCACTGACGCCCAGACCAGCCATGACATGCCGGCGTCTTCTTGCAGTGCCATGACGACGCCGCCGACCATCATGATGGGTGCCGAGATCATGAAGTTCATGGTCATCAGCACGAGCATTTGCACCTGCTGCACATCGTTGGTGCCACGGGTGATCAGTGTGCCGGCACCGAATTTCGTGGCTTCGAGTGTGGAGAGGGTGTCTACTTTGCGGTAGACCTCGCGACGCAGGTCTCGTCCGACTGACATTGCTACGCGCGCACCACAGTACACCGCGAGCACGGCTGCAACGAGTTGCCCGAGTGAGACCAGCAGCATGATTCCGCCGGTGCTCCAAATGAAATCGATATCTCCGAGTGTGATGCCTCGGTCAATGACTTGTGCGTTCAAGCTGGGCAGCTTGAGCGAAGCCATTGTCGAGAGAAACTGCAGCACCACAACGGCGACTACCCACGCCCAGTAGGGCTTGGCATGGTGAAGAGTGAGTCGTAAGAGAGCCACAGTGCGCCTTCCAGGAGTAATTCGCGAGTGAAACGATCTACTTTAGCGTTCGCGCGAGTGAGAGCACAAGCTCTTGCGCGCAATTGGCAAGGGTCAGTGAAAGACGCGCCGCCACACCGACTGTCGTGGCTCGGTGTGGCGACGCGAGCTTTATGTGCCTACTGCCAGGCGAGCGGCCAGCGGAACTTGTTCGCGGTAGAAAGTCCCGGCGCACTCCCGTTCCAGCTTGAAGGCATCGTCGGGATGAGCGGCACGTTCCAAGCTGAGAGGTTTTGTGCGAACGCGGTCGCGTTCAGGAACATGGAGTCCATATTCGAGACCTTTGCGACGTTCCAACCACCAATGGGCTGGTTGAACGCTGGCGTATTCTGGAACATCTGCATCATGTTTGTGACGTTGGACACATTCCAGCCGGTGATGTTCCCGTTAAAGGAGCCTGCCCCGAAGAACATGGCACGCATGTTGGTCACCGTGGCGGGTGGTTGCGGCACATTCGTCAGGTTATTTGCACTGTAGAAAGCGTAGCTGGCATCAACGATGCCGTTCGGCCCCCACCCGGTTACCGCAGTGACCGACCTGTTCGACGCTTCATATGCCGAGTTGAAGAGGCCCCCATATATGGTGAAGCTGCCGTAGATCGTGATCGTGAAGGTGTTTGTTGACGCGTAAGAGTGTGTCGGGTTTGCAGCAGACACGGTTTGCACGGCGCTCCCGTCACCCCAATCGATCGTGACCGTACCCAAAGTGAGTCCACCAATCGGAATGATCGCCGAGGTCGTACCGCCTGAAGCTCCCGTGTTGAAGGTCAATTGCATGACGTCCTGCCACGGCACTGGCCACCGTGCCCAGTTCGCGGCAGACAAGCCCGGCGCGCTCGCGTTCCAGTTCGCCGGCATTGTCGGGAGGTTCGTAGTCACGTTCCACCCTGACAGGCTCTGCGCGAACACTGACGCACCCTGGAACATGCCGGTCATCCCCGTAACCTTCGCCACGTTCCAACTGCCAATATTCGCATTGAACGCTGCCGCATTCTGGAACATGTAATTCATATTGGTGACGTTCGCGACGCTCCAACCGGTAATCGCCCCATTAAAGCTGCTTGCTCCCGAGAACATGTAACTCATATTGGTGACATTCGCGACACTCCAACCACCAATGTTCTGATTGAACGCGCTCGCATTCGCAAACATGTAACTCATATTCGTCACACTCGCGACATTCCAACCGGTAATCGCACCATTAAAC
>WPCJ01169900.1_pt1 | contig 32947 bp, 28 predicted proteins | sample 5399831 | NCBI WGS metagenome assembly WPCJ01 (sample SAMN12869470, study PRJNA574797) | sludge metagenome | isolation source: wastewater treatment of pH10 | place: China:Beijing | collected 2019-05-20 | reverse complement strand
GGAGCTAGTCGGCGCGTTCGTTGACAGGTTTCCAGGGCGCGGCTAGTTACGGCCAATGCTGCCGTTTCTCACTTGAGACGATGGACCTGGATCGGACCCGGCCACGACCTCAGCGCAATGGGCCGGACCTGTCAGCTCCGGGGGAAAAGCATTTCCGTCCTTCAGGCAGCGTGCTCGTCGTCGAGGACGACGAAGCCATGCAAGTCAGGCTGTTGGCGATCCTGGCGGGGCTCGGCTATGGCAGTGAGGCCGTGCACGTCGCCGCCTGTCTCGCCGACGCGCATCGATGCCTGGCGGCAGGGCGGTTTGCGGTGCTCCTGGTCGATGTCGGGCTGCCCGATGGCAGCGGCGTCGAGCTGATCAGGGATTGCCGCGCCGCGCACAACCCGGCTTCGATTCTCGTCATCTCGGCCTGGCGGCAGGAGCAGGTCGTCCTCGACGCGCTGCAGGCGGGCGCCAACGGCTACCTCCTGAAGGAGCGCGACGACATCGAGATCGCGCTGTCGCTGCGCAACTGCCTCGCCGGCGGCGCCCCGATCGACCCTTTCCTTGCCAAGCGCATTCTCGCGCTTGCAACACCGGTCGCCGCGTCCGGCCCGCTACCATCCGCACCGCAGTTGACCTCGCGCGAGATCGAAATCCTCGGCCTGGTCGCGAAGGGATTGACCAACCGGGAAATCTCGGACGTGCTGGCGCTGTCGAAGCTGACCGTTGAGGTCCACATCAAGAACATCTACCGGAAGCTGGTGGTCGGCTCGCGAACCGAGGCGGTTTTCGAGGCTCGCAACCATGGCCTGTTGTCTTAGGCCCCTTCTTCTTCTCATTGCCGCGGCATGGCTGGCTCTCGCGGCCTCCGCCGCCCATAGCGAGCCGTTCTCGATCGAAAAAGCCGAGGCGGCGCGCTCGCCATCGACAGATATGACGCCGCCCACCGAAGGCTGGATCAGCGTTGCCCTGCCCGACGACTGGGGCAGGCGCTGGGCCGGTTACGATGGGGTGGTCTGGTATCGCCTGCGTTTTACCCTCGACGAACCGGACCGGCCGCTCGATCTGATGTTCGACTACTGGAGCCTGGCCGGCGCCGTCTGGCTGAACGGATCGCTGCTGCATCGCGACGCCAGCCTGGTCGAGCCCTTGTCGCGCTCCTGGAACATGTCGCGCCTCTTCACCTTGGCATCGCCGCTCCTGCACAAGGGCGAGAATGAGCTGCTGGTCCGCGTCTCGGGCCTCGCCGGGCTGCAGCCCGGCCTGGGAGCCGTCACGCTGGGCGATACCGGCGAATTGAGAGCGCGATTCTCGCGGAACATTCTGCTGCGGCACGATGTGCCGATGTTCGGGCTGGCGCTGTCGGCCGTGCTCGGCGTGTTTTTCTTCGTCATTTGGGCGATGCGGCCCTCCGAGACAGCCTATGGCTGGTTCGCGCTCTACGCGTTCGCCTGGGCGGCCTATGTGGTCAACCAGCTGGTGGAGAGCCCCTGGCCGTTCGCGGCGAACGATCACTGGGCCCGCTTCACGATCCAGGCCTTCATCCTCGCCTGCACGGCGTTCTGCATTTTCACGTTCCGCTTCGCCGAGCGCCGCTTCGCCCGCTTCGAAGGGTTCATCTGGCTGTGCTTCGCACTCTCCACCGCGGCTATTGTTCTTGTTCCAGAAGGGAATCTGGAGCTGGTGCGGATCACCTTGGCTCTCGGGTTCATGCTGCTGTCGCTGACAGCTGCGCTCACATTCCTGGTGCTGACTTGGCGCAGCCGCCGTCTCGACTATATCGGCCTGAACATCTGCAACATCGCCGCCCTCACCATCGGCGCTCACGATCTCGGCCTGTTCATCGGCCTCCTCCCGGGCACCATGTACGCCAGCGGCTTCGTCTCACCGCTGCGGGCGATCTGCATGGCGGCGGTGCTGGCCTGGCACTTCGTCGACAGCCTGTCGCGCGTGGAGCGCTTCAATACCGATCTGGCCGCGAAGGTCGCGGCCGCACGCAAGGAGCTGTCGCAGACCCTGGGTGAGCAGCATGAGCTTGCACTCGCCACCACCCGATTGGAGGAAAGGGCGCAGCTGACGCATAATCTGCATGACGGACTGGGCGGCACCCTCGTCAGCAACATCGCCCTGCTCGAGCATGATCCCGTCAAACTGACGCCGGAGCGCTTCCTCGCCATGCTCAAGGAGCTGCGTGACGAACTGCGCCTCGTGATCGAAGTCTCCTCCGGCGAAAGCGGCGAGAACCGCACCGTCGTCAACGTGCTGGCGCCGTTGCGAAGGCGTTATGGCCTCCTGTTCGAAAGCAGCGATATCAGCTGCCGATGGGCGCTCGACGACCTGGACGGCCGGAGCCTGAGTTCGCGCCAGAGCCTCGATCTGACCCGGTTCGTCCAGGAGGGGCTGACGAACGTGATCAAACATAGCCAGGCCACGATGGTCAACGTGTCCTCGAGCTACGAGGGCGGCAAGCTCTGCCTGACCATCGCAGACAATGGCCGGGGCTTTACCATCGATGAAGCGATGACGAAGGGAACCGGCCTGCATAGCCTCCAGGCACGAGCAAGGCGCCTGGACGGCACGGTGACAATTCGCTCGGATGCCAGGGGAACGCAACTGCAGCTCGTGATTCCCGTATGAAACTCTGACAGAGCGCCGTCCAACGCGGCAGGCCTGCGCATTGGCAGACGCTGGGCCATTCGAGCGAGGTGAGCCGTACCGGCCCATCATCGAACCTTGTCTCGGCTGATCCTGTCCCGCCGCGTCGTGCCGCCGGTGCACTTTTTTGTCTGAGGGACGAGGAACCAGGCGCATCGCGAGGCGTTCCCAGCCGGTGATTGACCAGCCTGAGAGACAAGCCTTGCCCGTGGACGACTGCGTTTCTTGCGAACCCGATCCATTCGCGGTGTTGATCGACCCGGTGGACATCGCACGTGTCCATGCTGCAGTCGACGGTGCCTGGACGGCGCTTCAATCGCGGTGCCGCGTCACCGCTGATCCCGAGCTCGCACGAGCGAGCCTCTATGGAATCGTGGCGAGCAACATCCATTTCGCCGCTGACGATCACGATCTCGTTCGTCGCTCGATCGATCGCTTTCTCGTCGGCCGCCGTCGCGAGCGCACAAGCAGCAACTGAGCCGGATGACTGCCGATACTGCCTGGGAAGTCCGCTTGGCTATTTCCCAGGCACCATGTCGACACTCCCGGAGCAATCGCCAAAAGAGAATGAGCTGGCGAAAGCCTGCGCCCGGCCGAGCGTCGCGGGCGCTGGACGCAAGCCCTGCCTGCCAACGGCGAGCGAGTTGATGCCATCCTCGAAATCTGGATTACGGCATCAACCGATGCCTATCACCCAGTCGAAGTCGGCGCGGCGCGGCTCCGTTTGCAAACGCAGACGAAACGCCGCCGCGAATCCCGGCTCGTCGATCATGGCTGCCGGCGTCTTGTCGGCAGCGACTTTGCCATGGTCGAGCAGAACAAGGCGATCGCAGAACCGCAGCGCAAGGTCGAGATCGTGCATCACGAGGATCACCAGAGCGCTTCCCGAATAGATCTTCAGTCGCTGAAGGAGCGCGAGCCGATGATGCATGTCGAGAGCGGCGCCAGGTTCGTCAGCGAGCACGAGCGGCGGCTTGGTCGCCAGGGTCGCCGCGAGCATCGTGCGGGCCCGTTCTCCCCCCGAGAGCTGGCGCCAACGCCGGTTGGAGAGCGCTTCGACGCCGTATTCCTGCAGCGTCCGGTCGACAGTGGGCGTGCCGGCCGGACTGCGGTCGTGGCCGAGTGCGACGATCTCGGCCACCGAGTAGTCCCAGGCGGGCTCGAACTGCTGCGGGCAGTAACCGCAGGCCGCGCCCCGTTCCGCCGCGGTCCAGGACGAAAGGGGTCGACCGGCCCAACGCACCTCGCCGCGATCCGGGCGCCGATAACCGGCGAGGCAACGCAGCAGCGTCGACTTGCCCGCGCCGTTTGGCCCGAGAATGCCGATGAGAGCAGGCGCCTCGAAGACCAGGCTGACATCGTCGAGCAATATGGCTCCGCCTGCCCGCGCGCCGAGGTCGCGACATTCGATCCGCGTCATGTCTTCAGCCTCCTCGCCAGGAGCAGGAGGAAAAACGGGCCGCCGATGAGGGCCGTGACCAGTCCGAGCTGGTTTTCCGCGGGCGGCAGCACGGCACGCGCGATCCCGTCGCAGACGGCGACCAGCGCCGCTCCGATGAGGGCGCTGGACGGCATCAGCGCGCGGTGTCGGGGCCCGATCCACCAGCGCGCAAGATGCGGCGCGATCAGGCCGACGAAAGCGACGAGGCCGCCGAACGCCACCGCCGCCGCGACGATCGCGGCGCCGACCAGAACCGCGCGCCTTGCGAAACGCGCCGGATCGAGCCCGAAAGCGAAAGCCTGCTCGTCGCCGAGTCCGAGAAGGTCGAGCCCGTGCGCAAGCCAGAGCGCCAGCGCCAACCCTGCCCCGACGAAGGCTGCGAGCAACAGCAGCCCGATGACGTCCGGTGTCTGGATGCCGCCCAGCGTCCAACTGAGGACAACCTGCAGGTTCACCGTGTCGTCAGACAGCGCCAGCATGAGGAAGGAGCGCAAGGCACCGAGCATCGCGGCGACCGCAACGCCGGCGAGCAGCAGCCCCGCCGTATCCGGCCTGCCATGGAGCCCAGAGACGGCGAGCACCAGCCATGTCGCTCCCCACGCCCCGGCGAAGGAGAGCGCGGCCAGGACCGGGCCGCCGGGAAGGCCGAGCGGTACGAGCAAGGCGATCGTCGCGCCGATCGCCGCTCCGCCCGATGCGCCGAGCAGATAAGGCTCAGCCAGCGGATTGCGGAACACGCCCTGGAAAATCGCCCCGCCGAGCCCCAGCAGCGCGCCGACCAGGGCCGCGGCGACGATCCGAGGCAGTCTCCAGACCAGCAGCAGCCGGCTTTCCATGTCCGGCGCGCCCGACAGCGCCTGCAGCAGCCTCCGCGGCGAGGCCCAGTCATGTCCCGCCATGGCGGCGAACAGAAGCGCCGCCGCGAGGAGCGCGGCCATCGTGGCGAATCGCGTCTTCATTGGCCTTGGCTCCGCAGCAAGACCGCAAGCTTTTCGATGCCGTCGACGGTTCTCGGTCCTGGGATCAGGAACTCGGCGCGGGCGACCGTGTGGGCGCGTCCCTCGCGCACGGCCCGCGACAGGCGCCAGCCTGGCTGCGCCACAAGCGCATCGAGATCAGCCTTCGTCCCTGCGAAGAGCAGCACGTCGGGGTCCGCGGCCACGATCGCCTCGGGCGAGACATGGGCGACGATGCTGCGTTCGAGGGCATGGCGGCCGCCGGCCTTGACGATGGCGTCGCCCGTATAGGTGTCGGCACGCGCGATCAGCACGAGTTCATTGCCGAGCTTGCCGGTGATCATCACGACGCGAGGGCGGATCGCCGGCATGACATGTTGCACGGCGGCCAGCCTCGCCTCGAGCGCAGCCGCCACCGCCTCTCCGCGCTCGGGCACGCCGGCGGCCCGACCGACGAGGCGCAGATTGTCCATCACTTCCGCGACGCTGCGAGCCAGAAGGACGACGACTGGCACGCCGAGCCGCGTCATCGGGTCGATCAGCTGGTGCATGGCCTGGCGCGCCGGAGTCACGATCAGGAGGTCCGGGCGCTGCGCGACAATTGCGTCGACTGAGAAGCCGAGCCGGCCCCCCACCTGCGGCTTTTTCGTCATCTCGGGCGGGAAGCGGGTATAGGCCTCCACTCCGACAATGCGATCGGATAGCCCGAGCGTCGCCACGAGCTCGGTGTTGGAGGCGAAGATCGGTACGATGCGCTGCGGCGGCAGCGCAATCTCGACCGTTCGGCCAAGCGCGTCGGTCAGCCGGATCGGTTCCGCGACAGCAGGTGTCGCAGCGCCGAGCAGGCAGGCGAAGGCGAGAGCTGTGCGGCGCACTTAGAACCTTGCCTGCAGACCAGCCTGGACCTCGAGCCCCGGCATCGAGGTGCCGTAGCCGCCATTGGCAAAACGGGAATCGAGCTTGTAGGGCTTCTTGTCGAGGCCGATGAAGATCGGGTGCTCGTTCTTGTTGAAGAGGTTGTTGACCAGCGCGAACAGCTTCACGCCCTTGGCGATCTCGACCTCGCCGCGCATGTTCCAGATCCAGAACGGGCTCTTGCGGTGGATCCAGTCGCGGTTCGGCTCGGCGGTGGCGACCAGGTTCTCCTCGGTGTTGTACCACATCGGCCCATAGAGCGTGCCTGAGACCTGCACCGACCAGGGATACTGCACGCCGCTCTGGCCGAAGCGCGTGCCGACTGCCGCCTGGTACTGGTACATGCGCTCCGGCTTGCGGCTGTTGGCGGTGACGGCGGCGCCCTTGTCCTCCATGTCGAAGTTCCAGGCGCCATTGCCGAAGACCGACCAGCGCCAGGACGTGTCGCCGTATCCCGCCAGCTTCAGGATGTCGGCCTCGGCCTGCAATTCGACGCCGCGCACCACGACGTCGCCAGAGTTGTTCGCATAGTCGGAGGTATTGGCCACGCCCGGCCGGGCACGCGTGATGATGCGGTCGGAGATGACGTTCTGGAAGATCGCCAGATCCAGGCGCCAGCCGTCTCCGGCATAGGCGGCGCCGGCCTCGACCTGCTCGCTGGTTTCAGGCTTCACCGACGGATTGCCGAAGATGCGCCCGCCGCCCAACGTGTTGAAGTCAGCGGCGAGCTCGGTCGCGGTCGGCGCCCGGAAGCCGGTTGCGTAGCCGACGCGGAAGGTCAGCCGGTCGGTCGCCTTGAAGGTCGCGCCGGTCGAATAGGTCGTCGCCTGGTAATCGACCTCGCGCGGGCGCTGGCCCGCGAGGTTCGGCGTGTACTCGAAGCTGGTCGTGCCGAAGGTCCGGCGCACGCCAGCGCGCAGCGTGACGCGATCGTCGAAGAGCTTCTGCGAATCCTCGACATAGAGCGCGTTGACGGTCTCGGACTGGTTGTTGTCCTGCGGCGAGACGGGGCTGAGCGGATTGCCGGGAACGCCGATGCGGTCGCGGGTCGAGCGCAAAGTGCTGCGCTCCCAGTCCCAGCCGGCGAGCAGATCGTTGCCGGCCCAGAGCGTCATGCTCGGCTGGAAGCGCGTGCCGACGATGTTGAGCTCGCGCCGGTTGTAGTCGGCCGCCGTGCCCGGCGCCGGCAGGCCGGTGCCGCCGCGGATGACCGGCGAGGCCCAGCGAAAATTGTCGACGTCCTGCACGGCATAGCCCTGCAGCATCCAGCGGTACTGCCCGCCGGGCAGCTGTCCGCGATAGGTGACGTCGAAGGAGTTGTTGTAGCGATCCTCCTGGCTGATCGTGTTGGCGCCGGAGCCGCGGGAACCGACATCATAGATGCCGTCGGTCCGCAGCGTGGCCTCGATGCGGTGGTCGGGATTGATCTGCAGGCCGAGCGCGCCGGCGACGCCGAGGCGCTTCCAGCCGGTATTCTCCATCTTCGAGCCGCCGCGGCCGGAGCGGTAATCGTCGCGGGTGCCGCCGGAGATGCCGGCATAGTAGTCGATGCTGTCATAGAGCCCGCCGGTCTGGGCCTTGCCCTGCAGCAATCCCCACGAGCCGCCGGCCCCCTCGATCATCGTGCCGGGCGCGGTGCGGCCTGTCTTCAGGATGATGTTGATGACGCCGCCGATGTTCTGGCTGCCATAGACGACCGAGGATGGGCCGCGGATGATCTCGATGCGCTCGACATCGGCCGTCGACAACTTGGACAGGTTTGCGGTGCCGGCACGCCGGCCGTTCATCAGCACCAGCACCTGGCTGCGGAAGTCCTTGCCCTGCCCGTCGGTGGCGCCGCCGCGGATGTTGATCGAGGTCTGCCCGGGCGTCCATTGGCTGAAGAAGCCGACGGCATTCTCCGCCAGCAGGTCGGTGACCGATTGCGCATGGGTGCGCTCGATCTGCGAGGCGTCGATGACCTGGACAGTGCCGGGAATGCTGCTGCGCGGCTCGGGGCGTCCGGTCGCCGTCACGACGAGCTCGTCGAGCTTGATCTCGGTCTGGGCGAAGGCGGGAACGCCCGCCGTCGTCAGGCAGGTCGCGGCGAGCAGGCAGGCTTTGCGGGAATTCAGGCGGATCATGACAGGTCCCAGACGAGGATGGCCGAGCGGCGATGGCAGGAGAGGCGAAAGCCGGCCGGCGTTGGCACGGCCTGCTTGCGGAGGTGTTCGAAAAGCTGGGGCCGGCGCTGATCGTCAGGCGTCCAGCCGAGCCGGTCGGCCTGGAACGCCGCGAAGGCGGCGAGGTCCGGCAGCTCGAGCGAGAAGGTCCAGTCCGCCACGTCGGAGCGATCAGGCAGATCGGAGCCGAGCTTCGGCAGCACCAGATCGATGCCCGGCGTCTCGTCCTCGCGATGCCAGTCGCGCGGCAGGCAGGCGGCGAGGATGAGCCCTTTCGGAGCTGCCTGCGCCGGCACGACCCAGACGACCTGACGGCGCGCCCATTGGCGGCAGCGCGCGAGGAAGGCGCGAGGATCGTCGAAATAGCCCGGCATCGTCGCCGCCAGGACCGTGTCGGCGGGCTCGCAGGCGATGCGTTCGTCATCCCAGCCGAATGGGATGATCTGGGGCCGCTCTATTCGGAGTGCGAGGCGCGCCTGCATCACCGGCGACGGCTCGATCGTGATCCAGCGTCGGCCTTTGCCGAGCAGGGCAGCGCCAAGCTGCCCGCCCCCTGCCCCGATATCGACGAGATCACCGATGCCCGAGGCCAGGTTGCGAATGAGCGGCGCCAAGCGTGCCGCATAATCCGATGTATCGATAGCGCTGGCGTAAAGTGCCAGCGGGTCGAGCGAACTGGGGTGCGGCTGCACGGCGGGAGGTGAAAGGTCCGTCATGCCACGCCTATGAATGATATGTTATATCATTACAATATGATCTGCGTGGCCTGGGCGCTTTGCCCGACGACATGGGGGAGTTTCCCACGTAGTCCCTCTGGCGCGCAATCGTGTTCACTCTCACAGTCGTCAGCCCCTCGCTATGCGGAACAGGGCTGCTCGGAAGCGCGGCAGATACGGCGGCAATCGCGGCCGGACATGCTGCGATCCGCCGGACACCCCGCCCGCGCGACATCAATACGCCGTCGGGGCAGGTCTCCTGGCTCACGGATCAGCGCTTTCGGCCGTCTTCCCAGCGCGTTGGCGCCAGTGACATCAGGGCCGGAAACTCACCGCTTACAGTTGCGGGGGCAGCTCCGGATTGGGCGATCGATGCCGCACCGGATTCCCTCTTAGCTTCGGATCGCTCCGAAGACCTCGACGCGCGTCAACCTATATGGCGGGATTGTGGCGTCAACCGGCATCGCCGGCATCGTGGCACAGGCTGTGGATGGCACGGCCGATTCAAGCAAGGCTCACGTCGGCCCGCCTTCCGTTGTGTTCCTCTCAGACCTCGCGCATCCGCAGGAACTGCTTCTTGCCGGTCGGCTCATAGGCCTGCTCCTCCACCGGCCGGCCGCCGAGGATATGCTCCGCGATGATCCGGTCGACCGCAGCCTCGTCGACGCCGCCATAGTAGGTGCCTTCAGGCCAGACCTGCACGACCGGCGCCAGATTGCATGGCCCGAGGCAACTCGTCTTGGCGCTCATGCAGCCATCGCCGGAGGCCCGCAGCGATAGGCGATCCTGCTCGTTGCGGAAATGGCCCCAGATCACCTCGGCTCCCGCGACATTGCAGGGGCCGCCCATGCAGACCAGAACGCGCCGCTTCTGCGCCGGCACGAGCGAGCCTTCCGGAGAGGCCTTGGCCGAGTCGAGAGAAAGCGCGGTCCGCTCGACCGCGAGCGCACCGTCGAGCAGCGAGACCAGGCTCGCTTCGTTCGGCAGCAAGGCCGCGACCTCGATGGTGGGCCAAGGCCGCTCGTCGCGCGAGCGCCAGCGGGTCAGGGTGCGCGTGAGCCAGGCCTGGAAGTTCGGCTCGGCCGGGATCAGCGTCGGCAGGATGACGAGCCGGCCGCAGCCGGAGGCTATCAGCTTGTCGAGTGCGTGCCGCAGGGATGGCGAGCCCTGCTCGGAAAAAGCGAACAGGGCTTCCTCGACGCCGGGGCGTGCCGCGAGTGCGCCGCGCAGCCGTTCCATCTCCTTGAGCGGCGGCGCTGTGATCGCCGAGCGCGCGAGCAGGAGCACCGTACTCGGCGCCGACGGCGCTCTTTCGTCAGCTTGGCTCACCCGGCTCACTCCCAGCTCAACGCGCCGCCGTTCTGGTATTCGATGACGCGGGTCTCGAAGAAGTTCTTCTCCTTCTTGAGGTCCATCGCCTCGGACATCCAGGGGAACGGATTCTCGGTCTCGGCGAAGACGGGGGCCAGGCCGAGCTGGGCGCAGCGGCGATTGGCGATGAAGTGCATGTATTGCTCGCAGAGCGCCGCGTTCAGGCCGAGGAAGCCCCTCGGCATGGTGTCGCGGCCATAGGCCGCTTCCAGCTCGGCGGCGTCGCGGATCATGCCGCACACTTCGTCCTGGAAGGCTCTGGTCCAGAGATACGGGTTCTCGATCTTGATCTGGTTGATGACGTCGATCCCGAAGTTCAGATGGATCGACTCGTCGCGCAGGATGTACTGGTACTGCTCTGCGATACCGACCATCTTGTTGCGCCGGCCAAGCGACAGGATTTGGGCGAAGCCGGTGTAGAACCACATGCCCTCGAAGATCACGTAGAAGGTGATGAGGTCCCGCAGCAGTGCCTGGTCGTTTTCCGGCGTTCCCGTCTTGAAGTCCGGGTCCTCGATGTTCTGCGTATGCTTCAGCGCCCAGGCCGCCTTGTCGGTGATCGAAGGCACCTCGCGATACATGTTGAACAGTTCGCCCTCGTCGAGGCCGAGGCTCTCGACGATGTACTGGAAGGTGTGGGTGTGGATCGCCTCCTCGAAGGCCTGCCGCAGCAGGTATTGCCGGCATTCCGGGTTGGTCAGGTGCCGGTAGATCGCCAGGACGATGTTGTTGGCGACGAGGCTCTCTGAGGCGGCGAAGAAGCCGAGATTGCGCTTGAGCATGCGCCGCTCGTCCTCGGTCAGCCCGTCCTTCGACTTCCACAGCGCGATGTCGGCCTGCATCGAGACCTCGGTCGGCATCCAGTGGTTGTTGCAGCCGGCGAGGTATTTCTCCCAGGCCCATTTGTATTTGAGCGGCAGGAGCTGGTTCACATCGGCGCGGGCATTGATCATGTGCTTCTCGTCGACGTTGACGCGACCGCCATTGCGATCGATCTCGCCGAGGCCGGTGGCGTCGGCGACAGGCGCGGTGAGGATGGCGGGGTTTGCGGCCGTCACAGGCTTGGTGTCGGACCAGTCGAGCATGGGTGGGTTCCGTTCTGAATGTTCGATATCGGATCGGCGGGCCGCGCGGCGCCCCCTCTCCCCTTGCGGGAGAGGGCTGGGGTGAGGGGTCGCGCGACGGTGCCGGCTGCGTGGGGAGAGGCTGATGGTCGGAGAGCGCGGCGCGACCCCTCATCCGTCAGCGCTTCGCGCTGCCACCTTCTCCCGCAAGGGGAGAAGGAGCAGGCGCTACTGACACGCCTCGCAGGTCGGATCGTCGATCGAGCAGGCGTTGGGCACGGCCATGCCGTTCTCGAGCGGGATATCGACGATGATCGGTGCCGCAGCCTTCGCAGCAACGGGAACGCTGGCCGAGACCGCGTTGAGCTTGCCGTCCGTGCCCTTCAGCGTCGATTTCTCGACATGGGTCGCCGAGAGCGCCCGCAGGTAATAGGTCGTCTTCAGACCGAGCCGCCAGGCCAGCCGATAGGCCTCGTCGAGCTTTCGGCCGGAAGGCTGCGCCATATAGAGGTTGAGCGACTGGCCCTGGTCGATCCATTTCTGCCGGCGTGCGGCGGCACGGATCAGCCACTCCGTCGGGATCTCGAAGGAGGTCGCGTAGAGCGCCTTCAGGTCCGCGGGAACACGGTCGATCTGGCTGACCTTGCCGTCATAGTATTTGAGGTCGGAGACCATGACCTCGTCCCAGAGCCCCCTACCCTTTAGGTCATGCACCAGCCCGGCATTCACCACGGTGAAGTCGCCCGACATGTTCGCCTTGACGTAAAGCTGGCTGTAGGACGGCTCGATCGACTGCGAGACGCCGACGATATTGGAGATCGTCGCGGTCGGCGCGATCGCCATCGTGTTCGAGTTGCGCATGCCGGTGGTCTTCACCCGCCGGCGCAGGCTCTCCCAATCCAGCGTCGAGGAGCGATCCAATTCGACATCGCCGTCGCGGGCGTCCGAGAGGATGTCGAGCGAGTCGATCGGCAGGATGCCCTTCGACCAGAGCGAGCCTTCGAAGCTCGGATAGCGGCCGCGCTCGGCGGCGAGATCGACCGAGGCCGAGATCGCATGGAAGCTGATCGCCTCCATCGAGGTGTCGGCGAAGGCGACCGCTTGCTCCGAAGCCGCCGGCAGGCGCAAGGTCTGGAGTGCGTCCTGGAAACCCATCAGCCCCAGGCCGACTGGGCGATGGCGCAGGTTGGAGCGGCGCGCCTCGGGGATCGTGTAGAAATTGATGTCGACGACATTGTCGAGCATGCGCATCGCGGTCTTCACGGTGCGAGCGATCCGCGCCTGGTCGAGCCCCTCTGACGTGACGTGTGCGGCGAGATTGACCGAGCCGAGATTGCAGACCGCGACCTCGTCGACCGAGGTGTTGAGCGTGATCTCGGTGCAGAGGTTCGAGAATGCACCACGCCGGCATGCTGCTGCGGCGAGCGCAGGTTGCAGGCATCCTTGAAAGTGATCCAGGGATGGCCGGTCTCGAACAGCATGGTCAGCATGCGCCGCCAGAGATCGAGCGCCTTCACGCGCTTGAAGACCTTGATCTCGCCGCGCTCGGCCTTCGCCTCATAGGCCTCATAGGCTTTCCGGAACGGCTTGCCATAGAGGTCGTGCAGGTCCGGCACCTCGTCCGGCGAGAACAGGGTCCAGTCGCCGCCGGCCTCGACACGCTGCATGAACAGGTCGGGAATCCAGTTCGCCGTGTTCATGTCGTGGGTGCGCCGGCGGTCGTCGCCGGTGTTCTTGCGAAGATCGAGGAACTCCTCGATGTCGACATGCCAGGTCTCGAGATAGGCGCAGACGGCGCCCTTGCGCTTGCCGCCCTGGTTCACCGCGATGGCGGTGTCGTTGGCGACCTTAAGGAACGGCACCACGCCCTGGCTCTCGCCATTGGTGCCCTTGATATGGGCGCCGAGGCCGCGCACCGGCGTCCAGTCGTTGCCGAGGCCGCCCGAGTATTTGGCCAATAGGGCATTGTCCTTCACCGCCTTGAAGATGCCGTCGAGATCGTCGGCGACCGTGGTCAGGAAGCAGGAGGAAAGCTGCGGCCGCAGCGTACCCGAATTGAACAGGGTCGGCGTCGAGGCCATGAAATCGAAGGAGGAGAGCAGATCGTAGAACTCGATAGCCCTGCCCTCACGGTCGATCTCGCGCAGCGCCAGACCCATGGCGACGCGCATGAAGAAGGCCTGCGGCAGCTCGAAGCGGTTGCCGCGGACATGCAGGAAATAGCGGTCGTAGAGCGTCTGGAAGCCGAGATAGTCGAATTGCAGGTCGCGCTCCGGCTTCAGCGCCGCGGCGATGCGGGCGATGTCGAAGCGGCCGAGTTCGGGGTCGATCAGTTCGTTGGCGATGCCGGTCTTCAGATAGGCTTCGAAATACTCGCCATAGCGCGTACCCATCTCTTGCTGGGTCGCCTGCTCCGGCCGGCCATGGACGAAGCTCAGCGCCTCGCGCCGAAGCTTGTCGAGCAGCAGCCGGGCCGAGACCTTCGAATAGTTCGGCTCGCTCTCGATCAGGGTGCGGGCGGCCAGGATCGGCGCCAGCGCGAGCTCGTCGAGCGAGATGCCGTCATACAGATTGCGGCGCGCCTCGATCAGGACCGGCTCGGGCGCAACGCCATCGAGGCCGGCGCAGGCCTCGCGCACCACCTTGTCGAGACGGTCGGCATCGAGCGGAACCAGCGTGCCATCGGCGAGCTTCATGTGCGGGGAGCGAGCCGCTGCAGCTCTAGGCTTTGCCTCGGCCTGCGCCTTCGCCCGCTCCTGCGCCCGCTCGGCGCGATAGAGCACATAGGCCCGGGCGACCTTGTGGTGCTCGCCGCGCATCAGCGCGAGCTCGACCTGGTCCTGCATGTCCTCGATATGGAAGGTGCGGCCGGTGGCGGCGCGGCGGGTCAACCCGGCGACGACCTGCTCGGTCAGCTCGGCGACGACGTCGTGGATGCGGCGCGAGGCGGCGGCGCTCGATCCTTCCACGGCAAGGAAGGCCTTGGTCAGCGCCACCGCGATCTTCGAGGGATCGAACGGCGTCACCGCGCCATTGCGGCGGATGAGCTGATAGCCGGGCTCGCTTGCCGCGGATGCAGGCGGGGCGGAGTTTGTAGACAGCGGGACGGCAGCGGGCCGTTCGGCTTCAATGGAAAGAGACATCGGCATCAACCCCAAGATGTTGGGGGCAAAGGCCAAAGCGGTTGCGTCGAGAAGGCACGCGCCGATACGAGGCCGCGACCTGCCAAGCGCACCACCGGGACACCCCGCCCGAGGACGTAAACTAGGGTCGCGGCAGGTCTCCTGGCTCGCGGGTCACCGCTCTCGTCCGTCTTCCCAAGGCCCGGAGACCTCAGTGACTCGAATGGACGCGAACTCACCGCTGACAGTTGCGGGGGCAGCGCCGGTCTCTCACCGGCTTCCCTCTTAGCTCTCGATCTTGCGAATCGAGAGACCATCGACCACTAGATTTAGTGCCATCGCCCCATACTCTGTCAACTGGTCGTGCGTGCTTCCAAGCCTCCATGGGAGAAGCGAGGACAGCTCGGCTGCTTCCCCTTGATGACAATCTCGACACCGCCGTGTCCCTCGCTGTCGCCGGCCTGCATCTCGACCTCGTCCGCGCGCCCGAGCAGCTCGACGCCGTTCTCGCCAAGGCCCGCGCGGCCTCGTGCCGTCGCTCGGCGTCGTCGATGGTCGCAACGCATGGAAGACCGAGCTGGAGAAGGTCCTCGCGAAGATCGAGCCGGTGATCGCCAGGCGCGGCACCGATCATGTTCAGGTCGCGCCATCCTGCTCGCTGCTGCACAGCCCGATCGACCTCGAGCTCGAGACCAGTCTCGACCCGGAGGTGCTCGACCTGGAGATGGCTGGCGCGGCGATGATCCAGATCGACGAGGCGGCGCTTCGACGCTCAGCTCTGGATCAACCCGGATTGCGGCCTCGAGACCCGGAAGTGGGAGGAAGTCCGCCCTGCGCTCGTCAATTTGGTCGAAGCGGCGCGCGAAATCCGCGCAACGGCGCGTTGAAGCCCTGATGCAGTGGGCGCGTCGTGTCCGCCGCGCCCACTTTCTGACGTTCGCCGCTGCCGGACGTATCGCGAATGGCTCGGTCATCGGAAGGCCGCGAGCCGGCCCGTTGAGTCTCGAGCCTAAGGCTGCAATCCGGAAAAGACCGGCGCCCGCTTTTCAAGGAACGCATTCATCCCTTCCTTGAAGTCGTCGCTCATGTAACACATCAGGATGAGGCGATCGCCGTCATCGCGCGGAATGGCTGGCCTTAGACGGCGCAGCGCCTGCTTCGTCGCCTGCAGCGTCAGCGGCGCGTGCTCGGCGACGAGGCGCGCCAGTTCCTGAGCGCGGGCCATGAGGCCGGCAGGCTCCGCGACCACTTCGCTGACGAGTCCGATCGCCAGCGCCTCCTGCGCCTCGAACAGCCGCGCCGTGAGGATCAGCTCCTTCAGCCGGGCGATCCCGAGCAGCTCGGCGAAGCGGGCGTAGTTGGACATCGACAGACAGTTGCCGAGCGTGCGCGCGATCGGGAAGCCGAACCTGGCGTTGCTCGCCGCGATGCGCAGGTCGCAGCAGCCGGCGATCGCCGCTCCGCCGCCGGTGCAGGCGCCCGCGATCGCCGCGATGGTCGGCGCGCGGCAGGTCTCTAGCGCGCCGAGCACACGGTCGATGCGCGCCTCGTATCCCAGCGCGTCTTCCGGGGTGCTGAACGCACGGAACTGGGCGATGTCGGTGCCCGCGGCGAAGGCCCGCCCACCCGCGCCGGTGAGGATCACCGCGCGGATCGCGCTGTCGGCATTCACAGTCTCGCAGATCTCGACCAGCCGCTCATACATCTCGAAGGTGAAGGCGTTGCGAGCCTCCGGGCGGTTGAAGGTGACCGTCGCGATGCCGTCCGCGACGGCGTAGAGGATCGTCGGCACGGCTTCCGTCTGGGCACTGTCGGACATCGTCGTTCTCCAGCTCAGCGGCCCTTGAAGTTCGGCCTGCGCTTCTCGGCGAAAGCGCGCCGGCCTTCGGCGTAGTCCTCGCTGTCGAAACAGGCCTTCACCAGCCTGTCGCAGAGAGCGAGATCGCGGTCGGCCTCGTCCTTCAGCGCCTCGTTCACGATCTGCTTGATCGCCGTCACCGTCAGCGGCGCATTGCCGGCAATGGTGCGGGCGTAGTCGGTGACATAGGTCTCGAGCTCGCCCTGCGGGACGACCCGGTTGGCCAGCCCCATGACCCGCGCTTCCTCGGCATCGAACTGGCGGGCCGTGAAGAAGATCTCCTTGGCGAAGGACGGACTCACCACCTCGATCAGCCGCCGGATGCGGGCGTAGCCGTAACCGAGGCCGAGCTTGGCGGCGGGAATGGCGAACTTCGCCGTTTCGCTGCAGATGCGCAGGTCGCAGCAGACCGCGAGGTTCGCGCCACCGCCGATGCAGTAGCCCTGGATCATTGCGATGGTCGGCTTCTCGATGGCCCGCAGCGCGCTGTAGGTGCCCTCGGTCGCGTCCTCATAGCGCTTCACCGCCGCCTCCTGGGCGCGCTCGTCGTCGAATTTCGAGATGTCCGCGCCGGAGACGAAAGACTTCTCGCCGGCTCCGCGCACCACGATGACCCGCACCTGCGGATCGGCCCGGAAATCGGCGATGATCCTGATCGCAGCCTCCCACATCTCCAGCGAGACGGCGTTGTGCCGCTCCGGATTGTTGAAGACCAGCCAGCCGATACCGTCGGCCTTGCGGGCAATCATCTTGTCGGTCATTGCAGAAACATCCTGACTGCGTCGCTTCGGTTAGATCGTGCCATTGGCATGGAAAGCGGCGATCTCCGCAGGCGAGAAGCCGACTTCACCCAGGATTTCGTCGGATTGCTCGCCCTGTTCCGGCGGCGGCACGCGAATGGAGCTCGGCGTATCGCTGAGCTGGACCGGCTGGCCGACAAGCGTGATGTCGCGGGCGAGCGCAGGCGAATGGATGCTCTGCGCAATTCCCACATGCTGGACCTGCGGGTCGGCGAAGACCTCGTCGATGCTGTTGATCGGGCCGCAGGGCACGCCGAACTCGCTGAAGCGTGCGATCCAGTAGCTTCCGTTCTGCGTCTTCAGGACCGCGTTGATTTCCTGCCCCAAGCCGTCGCGGTTACGGGACCGGAGTGTCGCGGTGACGTAGTCCGGATGCGAGATCAGGTCGGCGCGATCGACTGCGCGGCAGAAGCGCTCCCAGATCGCCTGGCCGGTCGCGGCGATATTGATATGCCCGTCGGCGGTCTGGAAGACCCCGGTAGGGATGCTGGTGGGGTGGTTGTTGCCGGCCTGCTTGGGGACATCGCCGTCCATCAGCCAGCGCGCCGCCTGAAAATCGAGCATCGCGATCTGGGCCTGGAGGAGCGAGGTCTGGACCCATTGGCCCTTGCCGGTTTCCTCGCGCGCCAGCAGCGCCACCATGATGCCGAGTGAACAGTAGAGTCCGGCCGTCAGGTCGGCCACCGGAATGCCGACGCGCACCGGCCCCTGCCCTGGCAGGCCTGTGATCGACATCAATCCGCCAAGGCCCTGCGCGATCTGGTCGAAACCGGGCCGCGTCGCATAGGGCCCGTCCTGCCCGAAGCCCGAAATGCTGGCATAGACGAGGCGCGGGTTGACCGCGGCCAACTGCTCATAGGCGATGCCGAGCCGGTGCTTCACGTCGGGGCGATAGTTTTCGACGATCACATCGGCCGTCTCGACAAGCCGGCGCAGGATCGCCTTGCCCTCCTCTGATTTGAGATTGAGCGTCAGGCTGCGCTTGTTGCGGTGCAGGTTCTGGAAATCGGGACCGTGGCGCGGGCCGCCCGGCCCTTCGCCCGGCTCGAGTTCCGGCGGCGTCTCGATCTTGATGACGTTCGCGCCCCAATCGGCGAGCTGGCGCACGGCGGTCGGCCCGGATCTGACGCGGGTGAGATCGAGCACGGTGAAGCGGGACAGTGCTCGTGAAGCCGGTTTGAAAGGCATGGCCTTCTCCTTCCCCAAAGCCTGCCGAGCCACATGCAAACTGTCAACAACCTTTCGTCGACTGTTGACAGTTGGCTTTCTGGAGTCAACGATCAGGGTATGAACGACGTGATGTCAGCCATTGCCCAGCGCCGCACGCAGACCCTGACCGACATCGTCCAGGGCGAGATCGAGCGCATGATCCTGGCCGGCGAGCTCGCTGCCGGCGAGCGCATCAACGAGCAGGCACTGGCTGCCCGCCTCGGCGTCAGCCGCGGGCCGATCCGCGAGGCGACACGCGGGCTGGTCCGTTCAGGCTTGCTCAATTCGGTCGTCAATCTCGGCGTGTTCGTCCGCCAGATTCCAGACGACGAGGCCAACGAGATCTACGATGTGCGCGCCGTCGTCTTCGGTTTCGTCTGCCAGAGATTGGCGGGGCTGATCACGCCGGCGCAACTCGCGGCGTTGTCAGGGCTGATCGCACAGATGGACGACGCCATCGAGCATGACGACGGGGCGAGCTACTACCGCCTCAACCTCGCATTTCACGATGCCATCCTGGACTTCGCCGCCCATGGTCGTGCCAGGCAGACCTATGAAGCGCTGATCAAGGAGACCCATCTCCTGCGCCAGAGCGCGCTCAGCGCGGCCCCGCGCATGCGCGAATCCAATGCCGAGCACAAGGCGATCGTCGAGGCCATGGCCGCCGGCGATGCGGATCGGGCTCGCCTGCTCGCCGAAGATCACGCCCATGGCGGCAAGCGCCGCTGGCTGCTCGCGCGGCAGGAAGCTGAGGAGCGCAAAGAGACCTGAACATGAGACGGGAACGAGCCCGAATGGGTCGGCCCGGCAACGGAGGAGGAAACGACTATGCCAGCACATCAGAAGACGTGCCTTGCGCTGGGCTTCGGCCTCGCTGTCCTGGTCGCGGGAGCAGTCCAGGCCCAGGAGGCGTTTCCATCCAAGCCGATCGAGGTCGTCACCCATGCGGGTGTCGGCGGCGGCACGGACATCACCGCCCGCATGATGATGGTCCAGGCGCCCGCCGCGCTGAAGACCGAGCTCGTGGTCGCCAACAAGACCGGCGGCAGCGGCTCCGCTTCGCTTGGATATGCCCTCTCCCGTCCCAAGGACGGCCACACCATCATGCTGATCACGCAGACTCATCTGCTGACCCTGCTGCAAGGCAAGGGCGCGGGGGTGAAGGTCGGCGATCTCATCGGCATCGCCCGCGCCACCGAGGACCCGCAAGTCCTGATGGTCGGGGCCAACAGCCCCTACAAGACGGCGCAGGACTTCATCGCTGCGGCCAAGACCAAGTCCCTGAAATTCGGCACCACGCAGATCGGCAGCGTCGACCACATCGCCGTCGTCGGCTTCGCCGAGAAGGCTGGCCTGATGAAGCCGATCGCCGTGCCTTTCCGCGGCGGCGGAGACATCGTCGTCAACCTCGTCGGCGGCAATCTCGATGGCGCGCTGCTGAACTATGCCGAGGCTGAATCGCAGATCAAGGCGAATGAGGTCCGGGCGCTGATCGTCTTCTCCAGGAGCAGGATGGGCTCCCTGCCGCAGACCCCGACGGCGACCGAGATCGGCATCCCGGCAGTCTATTCGACGACGCGCGGCTTCGCCGTCCTCAAGGGCACGCCGGAAGACCGGATCAAGGCGCTGGAAGAGGGCCTGATCAAGTCGATGCAGGGCAAGATCTATCAGGATTACCTGAAGAGCTCGGGCCAGTCCGAGGGCAGCGTCGTCGGCCGCACCGAATGGCAGGCGGAGATCGACGAATTCCTGAGGACCGGGGACGTCGCCTTGACCTCGCTCGGGATCAAGAAATGATGGCCCGGCAGCTTCCGTCGCCGGCGACGACGCTGGCGACGTCGACGGCGGAGAGCGGCGCCGAACCATCCACCACCCCCGGGCCCGCGCCCGGCCGTGTCCACCCGGACGTCGCGACCGGGCTCGTCATCGTTGCGCTATGCCTCGGCGTCGGGGGCCTGACCCTGGCCTTCGACGATGTGCCGGCAGCGATAGCCACGGGCATGAGCCCGGCGACGTTTCCGCGGCTCGTTCTCGGCGTCATCATCGTGCTGGCTTGCTGGCTTGCCTTGACCGCCAGCAATCGCTCCCAGCCTGAGATCGAGGCGGTGCACCCGATGGTGTACGCCACGGCGGCCGCGATCGGCGGCGCGATGGCAGCCATGGCCGTGTTCGGAATCCATGGCGCGGTGGTCGCGTCCGTCATCGGCATCGGCCGTCTTTGGGGCGAGCGGCGGCTGCTGCTGTTGGCGACGATCGCCGCCGGCATGTCGCTCTCGCTCCATTTCGCCTTCGTACGCGGCTTTGGCATCGGCCTGCCACACGGCCTTCTTCAGACTTGGCTGAGCTGAACCGCCCGCGCATCGGGCCGGTCGGAGCCTTGCGCAACCAGCGACGAGGATCAGATGGACGCTTTTCTCGCCGGCATGGCGATCCTTGCCGACCCCTACATGATCGGCATCATCCTCGCGGGAACGGTGCTGGGCGTCGTCGTGGGCGCACTGCCCGGCCTCAGCGGCAGCACGACGGCGGCGCTCCTGCTGCCGATCACCATCACGATGAGCCCTGTCGCCGGCATCGCCTTCCTCGGCGCGATCTATTGCGCCGCCAATTTCGGCGGCTCTATCACGGCCATCCTGATCAATACGCCCGGTGATCCCTCCGCCTCTGCGACGGCCCATGACGGCTATCCGATGGCGCGGCGCGGCGAGGCCGGGCGAGCCCTCGGCATGTCGACGATCGCGAGCGCGATCGGCGGCATCTTCAGCGTCTTCGTGCTGATCGTCGCGGCCCCGCTGCTGGCGAAGGCGGCGTACAGCTTCGGCCCCCCTGAGTATTTCGCGCTCGCGATCTTCGGCCTGTCGATGCTGGCTGCGGTGGGCAGCTCGACGGGTATCAAGAACCTGATGGTCGGCGCCTTCGGTGTGCTGCTGGCGACGATCGGGCTGGACCTGATGACCGGCGTCGACCGCTTCACTTTCGGCATGCCGGAGTTGAGCGAGGGCCTCGGGCTGGTGCCGGTGCTCACCGGTCTGTTCGCGATCAGCGAGTTGCTGGTGCAGGCCGGCCGTCTGCAGATCATTCCCGAACGCCTCGGCCTCAATGCGATGAAGCTGCCGTCGATGGCCGATTATCGCAAATGCGCCAAGGCGATCGGCCTGTCGAGCGTGCTGGGCACCCTCATCGGCATCTTGCCGGCGCTGGGCGCGACCACTGCCGCTCTGATCTCCTACAACGAGACCAGACGCTGGTCGAAATACAAGGACGAGTTCGGCAAGGGCTCGATCGAAGGCATCGCCGGCCCCGAGGCCGCCAACAACGCCGCCGTCGGCGGCAGCATGGTGCCTACGCTGGCGCTCGGCATACCGGGCAGCGCGACCACGGCGATCATCCTCGCTGGCCTGATCGTGCAGGGCGTGAGGCCCGGCCCGCATCTGTTCAACGAGCAACCCACCCTGCTCTACGCCGTCTTCGCCTCGATGCTGGCCTCGAACCTGATCTATGTCGTCCTCGGCCTGTTCGCCGCCAAGCTCTTCGCGCGGATCACGCTGATCCCCGATGCGATCCTGTGGCCGGGCGTGCTGGTCTTCGCGATCGTCGGCGCTTACGGCCCCAACCAGTCGCTGGTCGATGTCTGGGTCATGCTCGGCTTCGGCGTGATCGGCTATGTGATGCGCCGCTACGGCTTCTCGCCTGCGCCGCTGGTGATGGGCCTGGTGCTCGGCACGATGGTCGAGGAGACGTTGAAGCAATCCTTGCTGATCTTCGACCACAACTGGCTGCTGTTCTTTAGCCGGCCGATCGTGGTGGCCCTGTTCTTGGTGACGGCACTGAGCATTTGCGCGCCATGGCTGATGCGCGCGATCCGAGGCGCGGTGAAATCGACACGCCTGCGTGCCGCCGAGAAATAGCCGCTCGGCCCACACGCCGACACAAGGTCTCGAACCGGAGCATTGCGAGGTCATGGAGCGGACGGAGCTCGGCTTCCCGCATCGGCAGATCGTCCCGAGGCTGGGCTGACAGGCGTTAGGAGCCTTCTCGCCGCAACATGAACGTCCGCAAACGCACGGCGCCTTGCGACATTCCGGCTTCGATGACGACCGCAGTCACGCCGCCCCCGGGACTGCCCCTGCCGTAAGCGGTCGCATTGTTCGGGCCGATGAGGGCGTCGGCTTCTGCCGAGGAACGACGCCCCGATCGACGGCATTCAGGCCGCATAGCCCTTCGGGAAAGCATCCTGCACATCCGGCTCAGGGACTTTGCCGCCGAAGGCGGAATGCCTGTACCAGGGCGTGCCCTTCCTCTCGGTCAGGTCATTCAGGCGATCGAGGATGACCAGGCTGCTCTCGGCGAGCCTCTTCTCCATCGCCTCATAGTCGGGGAAATGCGCGAACGCGTCCTGCCAGACCGCGCGGCCCGCAAGATAGCCCGAGGCACCGGCCCGGTAGGCGAAGTTCATCGAGCGCTCGAAATCCGCCGCCGAGGCGCCGGCCGAGAGCATGACCCAGGGCCGCGGCAGCATCTTGCCCATCCTGTCGTAGGCGCCCTGAAGCGAAGCTGCGTCCTTGCTGTCGGGATCGGGCACATTGTGCACCAGGCCGGGCGGCTCGACCTTGTAGATGTCGATCTTGTATTTGGGGTCGCAGAAGGGCTCGAGCGAGGCCAGCACCAGCTCTTCGCGCTTCGCCTCCAGGGCTTTCGGATCCTCCCCCGGAAGCGGATAGATGAGCAATTCGAGCAGCATCACCATGTCGTTCGCGGCGCATTCCTCGCCCGCCTTCTGCACGAAGGCCTGCTGATGCGCGATGATCTCGGGATCGGCGTCGGGGCGATACCAGGCCAGCACCTTGCAGGCGTCGCCGCCGACGGCGCGCGTCTTGGCGACCGACCAATCGGGTATCGGATGCGACTTGCGGCCCTTGCTGGTGTTCTCGGTGATCGAGTGCTCGTAGGAGATGATGAGGCCGGTATCGGTCGGCAGCTCGTTGATGCAGTTGGCATAGCCGTAGAGCGGGTCGATCAGGAGCGCCGAGGCCTTGGGCGAGAGGTGCTTGGTGATCAGGCGCTTGACCTCGACCACATCCTCGCGCGGCGGCTCCTTGGTGCCGCGCTTCTCTGCGATCGGCACGAAGAGCGGCGTGCGCTGGTCGATCGCGACCATCTTCCAGAAGCCGTCCTTGTCCGCGAGGCGGCGCGAACGCCAGAGCTTGCCGGGTGACATCTTCATCGTTGCATCTCCTGTGTACGCATCATGAGCCGATCGACCGAGGCCCGGTCGGGCATTCCGCTCCATCCCATCCCATTGGCAGCCGTCGCGGGAGCCGTGCGCCGCGGCCTTGATGCCGCCTCTGGGCAGCTGATCGACTTCGCAGACCCGATCGAGCACGCCGTTGCCGACGCAGACGATGCGTGTCTTCGCGACCTCACGCCGGCACCAGGGCCGGCTTCAGCTTTTCGCCGCGCGAGAAGGACTGGAACAGATCGGACAGGCCGTCGAGATCGCAGGTGCCGTCGACGAGACGCTCGTATTTCGCGTTGCCGGCCCGGAGCAGGGCGAGATTCTCGGCATAGTCGCCGATCGGGAAATAGAAGGAGCGGATCAGGAAGAAGTCCTTGAGCCGAATGGTCCGGGTCTCGGTGATCGCCCAGGCGGCGCTCTCGCCGATCTGGCAGATCGCGCCGTTCGGGCCGACCGCTTCCAGCGCCACCTGCCGGGCGGCATCCTTGCCGGTCGCCTCGACGACGATCGGATAGCGGCCTTTGGCCGCCGCCTCCGGCGTCGTGCGGCGGGCGCCGAAGCTCTCGGCGACCTCGGCGCGATAGTCGACCGGGTCGATCACGTCGATCGGTCCGTATCCCATCAGCTCGAGCGCGATGATCGCACCGAGCCCGATCGGTCCGGCGCCGAGCACCAGCGCCCGACCGGAGGGCACGACGCGACGCGCCATGCGGATGCCGTGGGCCGTCGTCCCGATCGTGTCGAGGAGCAGCGGGGCGAGCTTGTCGGAGATGTCGTCGGGCAGGGCGAGCAGGCAGCGCTCCGGCGCCGCGAGCCTTTGCGCATAGCCGCCGTCGCGCTGCCAGCCGATGAGCTTGCGGGTCTCCTCGCCGCTGCACAGATGCGTGTTGCCCGCGCGGCAATCCTCGCAGGTCCCGCAGAAGACCGGGATGTAGGCGACGACGCGCTCGCCGTGCCGCTCATGGCCCGGCTGCTCGATCACTCCCGCGATCTCATGGCCCGAAATGGTCGGCCAGCCGAGCTTCCAGGGCCGGAAATCGCTGCCGCAGAGCGCGCAGGCCGTGACGCGCACCGTGACTTCGTCCGCAGCCGGCACTGGCTCGGGGAATTCCTCGATCGTGATCCGGCCTTCACCGTGGAATTTCGCAGCTTTCATCCCTTGACGGCTCCTGCGGCGAGGCCACCGACCAGCCGCTTCTGAATGATCATGGTCAGGACGAGGGGCGGCAGCGCGATGACCACGGCCGCCGCCATGAGCGCGCCCCAGTTGGTCACCCCCTCGCCGATGAAGTTGAAGCTCGCGACGATCGCCGTCTTGGTCTCGATGCCCGAGAGGACCAGCGCGAAGAGGAAATAGTTCCAGGAGAACACGAAGGACAGGATGCTGGCGACGACGACCCCGCCCATCGTCACGGGCAGCACGACCATCCGCAGCACCTGGTCCTGGCGGGCGCCGTCCATCTCGGCGCTTTCGACGAGCTCGCGCGGCACGCTCTCGAAATAGGGCAGCAGCACCCAGATCACGATCGGCATGGTGATGACCGCATGGGTCAGGATCATCGCGGTATAGCCGCCGACGAGGCCGACCTGCCGGAACATCAGGAGCCAGGGCAGCAGGAACAGCGTGCCCGGTGCCATGCGGGCGAAGAGCGTCGCGGTGGCCGGCCATTGCCAGCGGTGCCAGGCCATGGCGAAGGCGGCGGGGATGCCGAGCGCGAGACCGAGCAAGGTCGAGCCGGTCGCGACGATGAAGCTGTTGATCGTGTTCTTGAGGAAATCGTTGCGGGAGAACAGCTCGACGAAATTGTCGAGCGTCGGCGTGAAGAAGAGCTTCGGCGGGATGGCCGCGACCTCGATGCTCGGCTTGAAGGCCGACAGGAACGTCCAGGCGATCGGCACGCCGAGGATAATCAGCACGATGCCGAGCTGGATCGCATCGAAGGTCCTGCGGAGTTTCGGGGTCACCATGCGACCGCCCTCCGAAGCCGGGCGAAGACGAGAACCGTGCCGAGCACGATGGTGGCGAGCGTCACCATCACGGCGCTGGCATAGCCGAGCTCGAAGAACTCGAAGCCGCGCCGATAGGCCAGGATGTTGAGCGTGGTGCTCGATATGCCGGGGCCGCCCTGGGTCGTCAGGTAGATGATGTCGAAGAAGCGCAGGATATCGACGCTGCGCAGCACGGCGGCGGTGATCAAGGTCGGGGCGAGCAGGGGCAGCGTGATGTAGCGTAGCCGCTGCCAGCTGGTCGCGCCGTCGATCTCGGCAGCGTCGTAGACATCGGTCGGCAGCGCGAGATAGCCGCCCATTACGATCAGGGCGACGAAGGGCGTCCACTGCCAGGTGTCGAGCCCGGCCACCGTCCACATCACGGTCGCGGGATCGGACAGCCACAGGCCGGGCGGCAGGCCGATCTTCTCCAGCAGCCAGTTGGCGATGCCGAAGCTGGGATCGAGGATGACGATGGCCATCATGCCGACGACGACCGGGGGCAGCATGAAGGGCGAGATCAGGATCGGGCGCACGATGCCACGCGCCCATTGCGAGCGCGCCAGGAGCAGCCCGAGCCAGGTGCCGAGCACGAGCTGCGCCGCCAGCGAGACGACATAGAGGAAGAAGGTCAGGCGTAGCCCGTTCCAGAACTCGCCGTCCGCGAACATCTTCCGGAAATTGGCGAGGCCGGCGAATTTGGGATCCTGGCCGAGCTGCACATCGGCGAGCGCGAGCCAGACGGCGAAGCCGAAGGGATAGACGATCATGGCGGCCGCGAAGGCGAGAGCCGGGATCGCCATCCAGCGATAGCTCCGCCTGAGATTTACGGTCGCCATGGCCTGTCTCCCGTCCGGCGCGGCTACTGGAGCTTCGCCAGTTCGGCGTCGGCCGCCTTGGCGGCCTCGAGCGCAGTCGCCTTGCCCTGCACGATCTCCTGCATCGCGCCGCCGATGATGTCGCGCGCCTTCGGCACGTCGTCGGTCGGAGACTGGTAGACGCCGATGCCGGTCTTGCCGAGCTCGACCAGGGCCTCCGCCCAGGCCTTGCGGACAGGCTGCTCCTTCACCCAGGCGTCGAAATCGGCTCCCTTGAACACGCTGGCGCGGGGCGGCGCGACGCCGGCCGTGACGAGCTTGGCCTGGATCTCGCGGCTCGTCGCCCATTGCGCGAACAGCCAGGCGGCCTGCTGCTTGCGGGAATTGGCCGAGATGGTGATGCCCCAGCCGATGGCGACCGGCTTGGAAACGCCGCTCTCCTTGCCGGGCGGCAGCACCTTGATGCCGAGATCCTCGGCCCGGCCCGGGAACTTCATGATGTTGGCGAATTCGTTGCTCGCCTCATGCGTCATCGCGGCCTTGCCCTGGCCGATGAGCTGCGTGACCTGCGTGAAGGTGTGGTTCAGCGCGCCGGGCGGCGCGTAGTCGCGCATCAGGGTCGCGTATATCTCGAGGCCCTTGACGGAATTCGGCTGCGACAGGCCGGGCTTGCCGTCCGGGGTCGCGAAGGAGCCGCCCGCATTGAAGATGAAGCCCGCCATCGCATAGGGCGTCACGCTCCGGATGCCGCGCCCCGTCCAGGGCGTGATGCTGGCATCGCACGCCTTGATCGCGGCGGCAGCCGGAACGATGTCCTCCAGGGCTTTCGGCTCGGCGATCTTGCACTTCTCGAAGACGTCCTTGCGCCAGTAGAAGAGCGGACCTTCCTGATTGATCGGGACGGCCACGACCTTGTCGCCGAAGGTCGAGGCAGTCCGGATCGAGGCGCCGAAATCCTCATAGTCGTAGTCGGGCGCGGTCTTGGCCTTGTCCTTCATCATCGCGGCGAGATCGGCGTACCAGCCTGCCCGGTTGAAGATCGCGCCCTCGCGGCTCGTCAGGGTCATGAAGACGTCGACGTCGGGTGACTTGCCCTGCATCAGCGTCGTCAGGCGCGCGCGGTACTGCTCCTCGTTGAAGATCTCGATGCGCGCGTCGATCCCGGTCTTGGCCTGGAAGTCCTTCACCATCTCGCGCATGGCCTGCGACCAGGGATGGTTGTTGAACATCAGGTTGATGGTCTGGCCGGATTGGGACTTCCAGTCGAAGCCTTGCGCCGCCGCAGGTGCCGTTGCGAGAGCCGTGGCGACGAACGCGCCGCCGATGAAGCCGAGCTTCCTCATGCGTCTTCTCCCCTTCAACTAGCCCCGTTTTTCGAGGCGGTTCTCGATGTCGTCTCGACGCTCCCTGCCCGAGGGCGTCGCAGTTTCGTCAGGAGGCGACGTACCCTCCATCGACCGGGATGGTGACCCCGTTGATGAGCTTGGCGGCCGGCGAAGCCAGGAACACGGCCGTGCCGACCAGCTCCTCCGGCGCCGACCAGCGCTTCGTCGGCAGGCGCAGCATCAGCTTGGCATTGAACTCGGGATCTTCCTGTCCAGGCCGGCTGATCTCGGTCTTGATCCAGCCCGGCGCGATGGCGTTCACCCGGATGCGATCCTCCGCATAGGCGACCGCCAGCGATTTCGTCAGACCGACGATGCCGGTCTTCGCCGAGGCGTAGGCAGGAATGTAGGGCGCCCCGAAATAGGAGAACATCGAGGCGATGTTGATGAGGCAGCCTTCGCTCGCCTTGAGGTGCGGACGGAAGGCTTCGGCGAGGCGCATATTGCCGACGAGGTGGATGTCGACGATGTCGGCGAAGACCTCGGGCTTGAACTCCTCGTGCCGGATCAGCCGGCCGGCGCAATGGATCAGGACGTCAAGCCGGTCGATCCTCTTCGCCAGCGCGAGGACAGCCTCGCTGTCGCGAACATCGAGCTGATGGAAGTCGAAGCCCTCATCCTTCGCCGGCGGCTTGACGTCCGTGAGGATGACGGTGGCGCCGCCCGCCTTGAAGGCATGGGCGAACGCCATGCCGATCCCGCCGGTGCCGCCGCTGATCAGGACGTGCTGGCCGGCGACCGAGAAGTCGGGAGCGCTCATCGCCGGTCCTCGCGTGGACAGGCCGCCGCTGCGGCGACGATGTGGACGAATAGCCTCGTCATCAGCTCCTCCCTGCGGCACGCCGCGTGGCTGCCGATTTTCGTTATTGAACTCATGAAGGCATGTATTGTTGTTTTCCGCAAGCGCATATTCGATTTCGCGTATCGGGGCTTGCGCGACGCCTTGAGTGTCGCTGCTATGTGCCCCGCGGCAGGAGAATCGTGACGAACCATGCAGGCTGACACCCGGCACCAGCGGATTCTCGACCTCTTGATGCGACGCGGCTATGCCGGCATCGACGAGCTCACCATCGCCTTCGGAGTGACGCCGCAGACGATCAGGCGCGATCTGCAGGAGCTCGCCGACAAGGGCCTCCTGCGCCGCCGCCATGGCGGGGCGAGCGTCTCGTCCAGTACCGCCAACACCGATTATGCGCGCCGGCATGTCGAGAACGCGGAAGCGAAGGCGCGCATCGCATGGGCCGCGGCCGATCTCATCGCGCCGGATTCCTCGCTCTTCCTGACCGCGGGCACCACCATGGAGGCCGCTGCCGAGGCGATTGCGAAGTCCGCGAGCGGCAGCCTGCGCGTGGTCACCAACAGTACAACCGCAGCCCGCACGCTCGGCCGCAATCCTGCTGTTTCGGTCCTCGTCACGGGCGGAACCTGGATGACGAACAACGAGGCCCTGGCCGGCCCGGCAGCGGCCGACTTTGCCGACCGCTATCGCTGCGACGTGATGATGACGAGCTGCGGTGGCATCGATCCCGACGGCTGGCTGCTGGAGTTCCGCGACGAGGAGGTGGTGACGGCCAAGGCGATGCTGGCCAATGCCCGCCGCCGTGTCCTTCTCGTCGATCACACCAAGTTCGCGCGGGTCGCGTCCTGCAAGCTCGCTCATCTCGAGGAGATGACCACGATCGTGACCGATCGGACGCCCGGCCAGGAGATGACCCGTCTCATCACGCGCGCGAAATGCGAGCTGATCGTCGCACGTTGATGCGCGGCAACCGGCAGGCGAACCACCGCCGGGGCGCCGGCACGATCAGCGGGCGCAGGATCGCAGATCGTGGCAGCGGCGAGTACGCGGACGGGATGCCGGTTCGGTGGCCCGCCGTGTGCGAGACAGCGAAAGGCGGGTGATCGAGCCTATCCGGCGCCCTGCCTTTCAACAGAAATCCAGCCCTTGCCCACGGGCTCGGCTCGCCCCTCCGCTTGCAGCTTGAGGAGATGGGCAGTGACGTTGCGCTCGGCCGCTTGGCGCAGCCAGGGGTGGGTCTGTGAATAGAGCTTGTCGACCAGGTCGCGTGGAGTGACCGCGCCGTCGCGCAAGGCTTCGGCGATCGCATCCTCGCGCTTGATCCGGTAGTCGAGCAGTTCCTGGATATAGGGCGCCGCATCCGATAGCGGCGGCCCATGCCCCGGCAGCAGCAGCCGGTCGCGCCGCGCCAGCAGGCGCCGCAGGCTCCGGAAATAGGCGGCCATGTCGCCCCCCGGGGGCGATACGACGCTGCTCGACCAGGTCATGACATGGTCGGCGCTGAAGACGACACCGTCGGGGCGGGTGAAACAGAGATGGTCGCTGGCGTGGCCGGGCGTATGCAGGCAGGCCATGCCGGCAACCATATCGCCGTCCTCAAGCGGCACGTCCGGCTGGAAGGCCGGATCGGCACTGCGGTGGAAGGCGAAGGTCCTGGCACCCGTCCGCGCTTTCAGCGCCGCCAGCGCGCCAAGATGATCGGAATGGCTGTGGCTGAGCAGGATCGCCGCGACGCAGCCCTCGGTCGCCTCGATGATGGCCTGGACATGGCCCGTATCGTCCGGCCCGGGATCGAGGACGACCACCCCCTCTGCCGCCTCGATCAGGTAGGTGTTGGTACCGTGATAGGTCATCAGGCCGGCATTGGGCGCAACGATGCGCCTGATGCCTGGCGCGACATCGGTCGCCCGCCCGCGCTCCGGTTCCGGCTCGGTCAGATAGGGCAAGATCGCTTCCCCGGCCGTCGCAGAATGCTGCCACACCAGGCTGCGGCGCCGGCGCTTGACGCGATGTGACCCCGCACGCCTCAGCGTTCCAATCGGCGCGAGACATAGAGCTGGGACGGAACCACCACGACCAGAAGCGCCGCCATCAGCAGGATCGCCAGGGCGGCGGCGCCGGGCAGGTCCGGGAACTGCCAGAGATTCCAGAGCGTCGAGGCGGCGACGAGATTGCCGGTCGACATCAGCATCAGCGGCACCGTCAGGTCGCGGGCACTATGGGCGAAGACCCAGAGCCAGCCATTGAGGATCTGCGGCCAGACCAGCGGGAAGGTGACCTTGCGCAGCGAGGTCAGCCAGCTCGCGCCGCTGATCAGCGCCGCATCGCCGAGCTCCTTGTGGATCTGGATCAGGGCACTGCTCATCGTGCGGACGCCGAAGGCGATGTAGATCGTCACATGCCCGAGCACGAGGATCCAGACCGTGCCGTAGAGCGGCGTGTCGAGATAGAGCAGCAGGATCGCCAGCACGAGCACGATCGGCGGGATCGCCATTGGCAGGAAGGACAGCGCGTCGAGGATCTTGCCGGCCGCGCTGTTCGAGCGAACCGTGAACCAGCCGATCAGGCAGGAGATCAGCATCACGATCGTCGCGCTCGAAACGACGAGGATGATCGTGTTGAGCACCGCCCGCGAGATCATCGGGTTGGTCAGGATGCGACGATAGATGTCGAAGGACAGACCGCCGAGCGCCGAAAGGCTGGGCGTGCTGTAGGCGGGCTGCAGGCTGACCCAGAGCAGGATCAGCAGCGGCAGCATCATCACCGCGCAGTAGCCGAAGGTGAAGCCGAGCGCGGCGAAGCGCCAGCGGCCGAGCCTGATCCGCTTCGACCGGAAGGCCTTGCCGGTGACGACGCGGAAGCGCTCGCCGAGCCGCGTCGCCCGCATATAGGCCCACATCAGACCGCCGGCGACGACCAGCAGCAGCACGCCGAAGGCGGAGGCGAGGCCGTAGTTCGGCAAGCCGTTATCGGGTGAGGACAGCAGGTAGACGCGCGTCGACAGCACCGGCACATCGGCGGAAAGCCCGATGATCAGCGGCAGGTCGAAGGCCTGCACCACCGCCATGAACATGTAGATGCCGATCGAGAACAGGCCGGGCGTCAGCAGCGGCAGCGTCACCCGCGTCAGCGTCGCCCAGGAGCCGCCGCCATGGACGCGCGCCGCCAATTCCAGATTGGGGTCCATGTTGCGCAAAAGGCCACTGATCATCACGAAGGCGGTCGGCACCACCGCGAAGGAGGTGACGATGATCAGCGACCAGAAGGAGTAGATGGTCAGGATCGGCTGCAGGAAGCCGAAGAGCTCGCGGAACATCACGTTCAGCGCGCCATTGCCGGGGTTCAACAGCAGGATCCAGCCGAAGCCGACGACCAGTGCCGGCACCATCATCCAGGCGAACATCAGGATCCGCACCAGGATGCGGCCGGGCATGTCGGTGCGCTCGGTGCACCAGGCGATCGCGGTCGCGATGGCAACGCCGATCGCCATGCTCGACAGCGCGTAGACGGCGGTGTTCCAGACCAGGCTCAGCGTCCGCGGGCTCTGCAGCAGCTGGACGTAGTTCTTCAGCGTGAAGTCGAGCGTCTCCAGCGGCATCGCCTCGGACGGCGCCAGCGAGGCCCGGATCAGCAGCAACACCGGACCCAGGACGAGAACGGAGACGACCGCGAGCAAGAGCGCGAGCACCACCTTCTGCTGGTCGAGCCCTGTGCCCGGACGGCGAGGGGCGGCGATCGAACCGCTGCTCATCTCGGGCTCCCGGGAGCCGCCGGTTCGTCCGCCGGCACGATGACGCAGCGCTCGGGCGGCAGATCGAGCACGAGCTCCTGCCCGACCGACAACGCGGTGTAGGGATCGAGCATCAGGGTCAGCTTGCGGCCCTCGACCGCGACTTCGGTCTCGACGACGTCCCCGAGGAAGGTCATGGCGTCGACCCGCGCCGTGAAGCGGTTGGGGCCGGGTGCCTCGGTCGCCGGTTTGACGAGGATCGCCTGCGGGCGGACCACGACCATGACCTGCGTACCGGGCATAAGGTCAGGACCGGCGACACCCGAGACCGGCCCGATCGCCGTCCGGGCCCGCGCCGTCGCGCCGCCCATCTCGAGCACGCCGGGCAGGAGATTGCTGCGGCCCATGAAATCGGCGGTGAAGACGCTGTTGGGCCGCAGATAGATGTCGCGAGGCGCCCCCTGCTGGACGATCCTGCCTGCTTTCATCAGCACGATCTGGTCGGACATGCCGATCGCCTCGACCTGGTCATGCGTGACGAAGAGCGTGGTGATCCCGAGCGATTTGACGAGATTGCGGATCTCGGTGCGCATCGTGTCGCGAAGCTTGGCGTCGAGATTGCTGAGCGGCTCGTCGAGCAGGAGCAGGCGCGGCTCGTGCACCAGTGCGCGGGCGAGCGCGACGCGCTGCTGCTGGCCGCCGGAGAGCAGCGGCGCCGGGCGGTCGGCGAGATGGG
>WPCJ01013702.1_pt1 | contig 32974 bp, 32 predicted proteins | sample 5399831 | NCBI WGS metagenome assembly WPCJ01 (sample SAMN12869470, study PRJNA574797) | sludge metagenome | isolation source: wastewater treatment of pH10 | place: China:Beijing | collected 2019-05-20 | reverse complement strand
GTCCGCGCGCGGGATGGCCGAGGGTCAGCTCGTCGCCGTCGACCGTGGCGAAGGGCACACCGTGGGCCACGGAACGGACAGCGCCCTCGACGTCGGTCAGGCTGAGCGCACCGACCGCTCCGGCGACCGCGGCGACGCCGGCTCCCCGGAATCGCAGCACCGCACCACCGACGCTCTCCAGCACCGCGGCCGCGGTCGCGTTTCCCACCGCACGGTTCGCATCGTGCAGGGCCCGGCGGTCGGCCGCCCCGGATGCCGAGACCCCGAGTGCCGCGAAACCCGGGCGCCCGGCATCCTGCACCAGCAGCTGCAGCGACGGGCGGACCACTTCGACCGCAGCCTGTGTGCGGAAACCCAGAGCATCCGCATCCGTCTCGGCGTGTTGCTCCACGACACGCCCCGGGCGCACCGCGTCGTCTCCGTTTCGACCCGATTCGTCCGACCCCGCCACACCCGGCCGAGCCACTTCGCGCACGTGCTCGAACCGCACGGAGGTGCCGGGGGCCAGGAGTGCGGGAGGGTCACGGTCGATGTCCCACATCACGGCGTCCGTGCGGCCGATCAGCTGCCATCCTCCGGGGCTCTCGCGCGGATACACCCCGGTGAACGCGCCCGCGAGTGCGACGGACCCGGCGGGCACGCGCGTGCGCGGCGAGGAGCGGCGCGGCACGTCGAACAGGGGATCGCTGCTGACGACGTAGCCGAATCCGGGGGCGAAGCCCGAGAACGCGACCCGCCAATCGGCAGCGAGGTGCCGGTTCACCAGTTCCTCCGTCGAGACCCCGAGCAGGGTCGCCGCGTCGTCGAGGTCTTCGCCGTCGTACCGCACCGGCACGACGACCTCGCCCTCGTCCGGGAGCTGCGCGGTGTCGATCTCCACGGCCGCGAGCGCGGTCGCCAGCTCGACGGCGGAGACCCGCAGCGGATCGAAGCGCACGAGCACGGTCCGGGCACCGGGAATGCGCTCGACCACCCCGGGCACTCCCTCCCACGCGAGGTTCAGGCGCATCGCCTCGTCGAGGTCGGCCGCCTCGACGAGCAGAGCATGATCGGATGCCGTGAGGATGCGCATCAGACGAGGTACTCCGCATCCGGAACGTCGGTGAGGAACATGTACCCCGGCGCGTGCGTGATCGCGAACGGCGGCTTCGAGGCCATGATCGCGGCCTGCGGGGTGACCCCGCATGCCCAGAACACCGGCACCTCCCCGGCGCGGATCTCCGGGGCGTCACCGAAGTCGGGGCGTGCCAGATCGTCGATCCCGAGCGACGCCGGATCCCCGATGTGCACCGGAGCGCCGTGCACCGCCGGAGTACGCCCGGAGATCTGCACGGCATCCGCCACCCGATCCGCAGCGATCGGCCGCATCGACACGACCATCTCTCCGCTCAGCCGTCCCGCCGGCGTGCACGGCACCGCTGTCCGGTACATCGGCACGTTGCGGCCGAGCTCCTGGTGGCGGATCGGGATCCCCGCTTGCACGAGACCGGATTCGAACGTGAAGCTGCATCCGATCAGGAACGACACGAGGTCCGGATGCTCCGCCCAGGCCTCGGTCGCGTCGGAGACCTCCTCCGCCAGCTCTCCGTCGCGCCAGACGCGATAGCGGCCGATATCCGTGCGGATGTCGCTGCCGGGCGCGAGCCGGGACTCCACCTGCCCCTGTTCGATGACCTCGAGCACCGGGCACGGCTTCGGGTTCCGCTGCGCGAAGAGCAACGTCTCGAAGGCCCAGTCGGCCGGCACCGCGATGAGGTTCGCCTGGGTCAGCCCCACCGCGACGCCGCTGGTCGGCTCGGCGTGCCCCGCCCGGATGGCGGCGCGAGCCGCACGCGCATCGGCGAGCTGATCGGCGGTGGCGAGGACGGTCATGTCAGGCGCCCGTGAACGGGGCGATCGTGATGCCGGCGTCCTGCAGCATCCGCTTCGTCTCGGCGGCCATCGCCACCGAGCCGGGGCTGTCGCCGTGCACGCAGATCGACTGCGCGGTCACGGGCACATCGGTGCCGTCGATCGCCCGGATCACACCGTCGGCGGCCAGGCGCACCATTCGCTCGGCGACCGCAGCCGGGTCGTGCAGCACGGCCCCCTCCTCGGTGCGCGACACCAGCTGCCCGTCCGGCTGATAGGCGCGGTCGGCGAATGCCTCCGCCGCAACGGCGAGCCCTGCCCGCTCGGCGACGTCGAGCACGACGCCTCCGGACAAGCCGAGAAGCACCAGGCTCGGGTCGATCGCACGGATCGCGGCCACGACATCCTTCGACTGACGCTCGTCCCGCGCGATCGTGTTGTACAGCGCACCGTGCGGCTTGACGTAGGCGACCCGTCCGCCGACCGCGGAGGCGACGCCCATCAGCGCGCCGAGCTGATACTCGACGTGCGCCTGGAGCGTGGCCGAGTCGATGTCGACCTTCGTGCGTCCGAAGTTCTCGTAGTCGCGGTAGCCGGGGTGCGCGCCGATCACGACCCCGCCCTGGACCGCGGCCGCGAGCGTCTGCCGGATGCCCTCCGGATTGCCGGCGTGGAAGCCGCACGACACGTTCGCACTCGTGACGAGGCGGAGCATGCTCGCGTCGTCGCTGACGATCCGGTCGGCGACGTTCTCGCCGAGGTCCGAGTTCAGGTCGATCGAGGTCATGCGATCACGCTCCGATTCCGAGGAAGGCGAAGATGGGGCCGACCGAGACGATCCCCATGTACCAGGTCAGCAGCGTCACGAGAGTACCGGCGATCAGCAGCCACATCGGGTACTTCTTCGAGCCGAGCAGATCGCGACGGAACCAGCCGATGTACATGAACACCGTGAGGCCGATCGGCAGGATCAGACCGTTGAAACCGCCCACGAAGACGAGGATCGCCGCGGGTGCCGTGCCGATCGACAGGTACACGGCCAGCGACACCACGATGAACGCGACGGTCGCGAGCTGCAAGGGCCAGCCGCCCCTGAGCTTCTTCGTGAAGGTGGAGAGGAAAGTGGCCGACGTGTACGCCGCACCGATGACAGAGCTGATCGCGGCGGCCCAGAAGATCGCGCCGAAGATGCGCAGTCCGGCGTCGCCGAGCACCGCGCCGAATGCCTGCCCCGCGGGGTTCGCGGCCTGACTCGACAGGTCGAGAGTGACACCGGAGGCCACGACGCCGAGGATCGCGAGGAACAGGACGTAGCGCATGATGCCCGTGACGAGGATGCCGTTGGCGGCGGCGCGCATCACCGGACCGGCGCGCTCGGGTCCGGTGTGCCCGGAGTCGAGGTAGCGGTGTGCACCGGAGTAGGTGATGTAGCCGCCGACCGTTCCACCGACGATCGTGGTGATGGTGGCGAAGTTCAGCTCGTCCGGGAGGAAGGTCTGGGAGAGCGCTTCGCCGAGCGGCGGCTGCGCGATGAAAGCCACGATCAGGGTCATCACGATCATGCCGAGGCCGAGCACGATCAGGACGACATCCATCACCCGCCCCGCCTTCTTGATCAGGAAGATGATGATCGCCAGCGCTGCGGTGAGTGCGCCTCCGAGCTTCGGATCGATGCCGAGGAGCGCGTTCATGCCGAGCCCGCCACCGGCGATGTTGCCGATGTTGAACGCGAGTCCGCCGATCACGACGAGGACGGCGATCACGTGTCCGGAGAAGGGGATGGCGCTGTTGGCGAGTTCGCCGGCGCGCTTGCCCGACGAGGTGATCATGCGCCACACGTTCAGTTGCACGGCGATGTCGACCAGGATCGAGACGAGGATGGCGAAGGCGAACGCCGCCCCCATCGTCGCGGTGAACGTCGCCGTCTGGGTGATGAAGCCGGGGCCGATGGCACTGGTGGCCATGAGGAAGATCGCACCGAGGACGGCACTGCGGCCGGCGCGCTTCTTGACGGCGGCCAGGCGGACTTCGTCTTCCGGGGAGAGGGAGGCGGTGGACTGCTCGGACATGGAGGGGGATTCCCATCGTCGTTGGTGGGTGTCGGGTGACCCCCAGTGTAGAACGGATAGACACTGATTGTTCAACAATATTGTTTCGGCTGTGCTACGAAGACGTTGCCCGCGTGTGTTTTCCGGGGAGGATCCTCGAACGATCGATTCCTTCGCCACCTACGATGAAGGCATGAACCAGCAGGGCATGCTTCCCGATGTGCTCCGTCAGCGCATCATCGACGGCGACTTCGCTCCGGGATCGCGTCTGTCCGAGTCGGCCCTCGCCGAGCAGTTCGACGTCTCACGCAACACCCTCCGCGAAGCCTTCCGCGCACTCGCTGAACAGGGGCTGCTGGAGCACATCCCGCACCGTGGCGTCTCCGTCGCCTCCCCGTCGATCGCCGACGTCATCGACATCTATCGGGCCCGTCGCGTGATCGAATGCTCCGCGCTGCTGCAGTCGGAACCCGAGCACCCGGCCGTCCAGCGGATGAAGGACGCGGTCGAGTCCGCGGAAGCGGCCCGGGCCGAGGCGGCGGACGACCCTCGGGCCTGGCGCCGGGTCGGAAGCGCCAACATGGCCTTCCACGTCGCACTGGTCGATCTCGCCGACAGCCCCCGGCTGGCCCGCACGTACCGCGATCTGGCGGCCGAGCTCCGCCTGGTCTTCCTCAAGATCGACGATCCACGTTCGCTGCACGAACCCTTCGTCCGCAAGAACCGCGCCGTGCTCGACGCATTCCTCGCGCGCGGCCCGCAGGCCGGAGCCACCGAGCTCGAGAGCTACCTCGTGCAGTCGGAACGCGTGGTGCTCGGCGCCTTCGCCCGCATGCGCCTGGAGTGAGCGACCCCGCACCGCGCCTCAGGCGGTGCCCCCGGGCGGGTGCGGACCCGACTCGAGCGCTCCGGTCGCTCGCGGACGCCGTTCGCCGTCCCGCAGCCGCACGGGCGGGACAAGGGGCGCGGCGGGTGCGGGCAGTCCATATCGGCGGTAGACCCAGCGTCGCGCGTCTTCGAGTGGATACGTGTCACCGAACACCGCGAACTTCACGAAGACGCCTTCGAGGGTGCTGCGGAACATGATCTCCTCGAGCTCCGGATCCTCGGCGCCCCGCGCGCGGAACAGCTCACGCATGGCATCCTCCGCTGCCGTCACGCGTACCTCGTGTCGGACCTCCGACTCGGCGAACAGCCGGTGCGTCGACGGCTGCTGCTGCATCGCGAGCACCGCCCGCTCCAGCGGTGTCGCGTAGCCCGTCGCCCCGAGCGCCCCGTCGATCACGGCAGCGAGCATCTCGTCCGGCGTGCCTTCGACCCGGGCGAAGCCGAGCACGGTCTCGAACCAGCGATCGATGACCGCCGCGATGAGCTGGTCCTTGCCGCCGAAGTGATAGTTGACGAGCCCCTGGGCCACACCGGCACGCGTCGTGATCTCCGCGATGCTGGCCCCGGCGACTCCGCGCTCGGAGAAGGCCGCGATCGCCGCCTGCAGGATGCTCTCCCTGGTACGTTCGCGCGCCTGCCGATACTGCTCGTCGGAACGTGCCATGCGGCTTCCTCTCCCGTGTTCCGCGGTGTCCCTGCCTCTGAGCACGTGCCGCCCGACTCAGGCCGAGGCGCGCACCACGAGTTCGGTGGACAGGATCGTCGTCGTGGGCGGGTCCTCGCCCGCGAGACGCGACAGCAGGACCCGGGCCATGGCCTCGCCCTGCGCGTACATCGGCTGACGCATCGTGGTCAGCTGCGGATCCGTGCTGACCGCGACCGACGAATCGTCGAAGCCCACCAGGGCGATGTCCTCCGGAACGCGCAGGCCCGACGCACGCAGCGCCGTCAAGGCACCACGGGCCATCAGGTCGCTCGCGACGAAGATGGCGTCGGGGCGCCCGCCCGCGAGAAGCCGTCGAGCGGCGTCCGCCCCGCTCGCCTCGCTGTAGTCCCCCTCCTCCTCCGCATACGGGGAGAGACCGGCATCCTTCAGCGCCTCGCGGAAACCCTGCACGCGGTCGACCGACGCGACCATCGTCAGCGGCCCGGAGATCGTCGCGATGCGCGTACGGCCGATGTCGATGAGGCGCTGAGTGGCGTTGCGCGCTCCGGTGACGTTGTCGACGTCGACCACGTAGTCGCCCTCATGGCGTCGCACCGGCCGACCGCCGAAGACGACGGGGACGGCATCCGCGATCCGATCGACGAAGGCGTCGCTCGTGTGATGCGAGACGATCAGCGCGCCGTCGACTCCGCCGTTGCGCACGAAACTGGTCATCTTGTCACCGGGATCGTCGCTCGCGATCAGCAGGTTGAGCAGGTAGTCCGAGCTGCCGAGCGCCCCCGTGATGCCGGCGACGATCGCTGCGAAGAACGGGTCGCCGAAGAAGCGGGTCGTGTCCTCGGGGATGATCAGGGCGATCGCGTGCGTCTGCCTCGACGCCAGCGAGCGTGCCGCGCGGTTGGGCACGTAGTTCAGCTCGTCGATCGCGGCCCGCACGGCGGCCAGGGCCTCCGGGCTCACGGACGTCGATCCGTTCACCACCCGCGACACGGTGGACCGGGATACTCCGGCGGTGGATGCCACCTCTTCGATGGTCGCTCGGGGCGACATCAGCGTACGCACTCTTCCATCGCCCTATTGTCGCTGACCATCTCCCTTCGAATCACGCAAATGGTCGCATCCCGACCACGGATCGAGCCATTCACGCGATTCGAACGGGGAGGAGGCCGCCCTACAGAGCGCGAGCGGTGATGATCCGGGCGTACTCGCGACCGGAGTCCTTGAGCGTGCGCTCCTGGGTGTCGTAGTCGACACGGACGATGCCGAAGCGCTTGTCGTAGCCCCACGCCCACTCGAAGTTGTCGAAGAGCGACCAGTAGAAGTAGCCGCGCACGTCGACACCTGCATCCGCCGCATCGAGCACCGCGGCGAGGTGCAGACGCAGGAATTCGGTGCGGTCGGCATCGTGCACACGCTTCTCGTCGCCCTCGATCACCACGACGTCGTCATAGGCCGCGCCGTTCTCAGTCATGTAGAGCACGGTGCCCGCAGGCTCGGCGTATTCGGTCCAGATCCGCTGCAGCACGCGGGTGAGGCCCTCGGGCTGCACCTCCCAGTTCTGCGCGGTGCGCGGCAGACCCCGCTCGACCGCGTGGATGCCCTCGCTGGACGGATACGGGCTGCGCCGGACGCGATCGGTGTCCGGCTCCGCGGAGACCGGCCCCTGGGCCGGTGCCGTGCCGGACACGAAGTCGCCGTGGTAGTAGTTCACGCCCTGGGTGTCGATGCGCTGCGCGATGGTCTCGAGGTCACCGTCGTGGACGGCCGCCTCGAACCGCGCGACCGCCTCGGCATCGACCGCACGGATGTCCTCGACGATGTCGGCCGGGTAACTGCCGCGGTAGATCGGATCGAGGAACCAGCGGTTGAACTGCCCGTCCACCCGGCGGGCGGCATCGACGTCGGCCGGGTTCTGCGGATCGGCGGGATCGGCGACCGTGTGGTTCAGCGTGATGCCGAGGTTGAGCGACGCATCGCGACCGCGCAGCTCCTGCACGGTGCTGCCGTGCGCGAGCAGCAGATGGTGCGCGGCGAGCAGCCCCTCCGCGACGCTGGTGTGACCCGGCGCGTGCTCGCCCGCCGTGTAGGAGAGGAACGACGAGCACCACGGCTCGTTCAGCGTCGTCCACACGTTCACCCGGTCGCCCAGCGCATCGTGCATCGTTCCCGCGTAGTCGAGGAACCGATCGACCGTGTCACGGTTCGTCCATCCCCCGCCCTCCTGCAGCGCCTGCGGCATGTCCCAGTGATACAGCGTCAACCAGGGCAGGATGTCGGCGCCGAGGAGTTCGTCGACCAGCCGTTCGTAGAAGTCGACCCCGGCGGGGTTCACCGCACCGCCGTCCGGACGCACCCGCGACCACGACGTCGAGAACCGGTACGTCTGCAGGCCGAGCTCCTTCATGAGCGCGACGTCCTGCGGGTAGCGGTGGTAGTGGTCGCAGGCCACGTCGCCGTTCTCCGCGCCGATCACGGCACCGGGCACACGGGCGAACGCATCCCAGATCGACGCGGTGCGCCCGTCCTCGAACGCGGCCCCCTCGATCTGGTAGGCCGCCGTCGCGGCACCGAAGAGGAAGTTCTCGGGGAAGGAGCGGGTCATACGGGTCATCCTTTCACCGCGCCCGCCATGATGCCACTGACCAGCTGGCGACCCGCGACCACGAAGAGCACGAGCAGCGGAAGGGTCGCGAGCACCGCGCCGGCGAGCACGATCGAGTAGTCGATGTAGTACCCCGACTGCAGCTGGCTGAGGGCCGTCTGCAGCGTCGGGTTCTGGGGGGAGAGCACGATCAACGGCCACAGGTAGTCGGTCCACGCGGTCATGAAGGTGAAGAGTCCGAGGATCGCCATGGCCGGTCGTGCCGCCGGGAGGCCCACGGTCAGGAAGGTCCGGAATTGGTTCGCACCGTCCATCCGCGCGGCCTCGATCAGCTCGTCCGGGATCACGTCGACCAGATACTGGCGCATGAAGAAGACGCCGAACGCGGTGACCAGGGTCGGCACGATCACCGCGCCGATCGTCCCGGTCCAGCCGAGTTCGCGCATCAGCATGAACAGCGGGATGATGCCGAGCTGTGTCGGGATCGCCATGGTCGCGATCACGAAGATCATCAGCCCGTCGCGACCCTTGAAGCGCAGTTTCGCGAAGGCGTACCCGGCGAGCGTCGAGAACGTGACGACCGAGAGCGTGATGATGCCCGAGATCAGGAACGAGTTGCCGAGCGCGAGCCAGAACGGGATCGCATCGAACACCTGAGCCGCGTTGGTGAGGAAGTTCCCGCCGGGGATCAACGGCAGCGTCTCACCTCGGGTGGCGTTCGTGCCGCTGGCGACCACGACCGACCACCACAGCGGATACACGCTGCCGATGATGAACGCGGCCAGGAGTCCGTAGGTGAGGAAACCGGGTCGGCTGCCGATGCCGGCGTTGCCCCCGGTCCCGGCCTGACGACGCCGGATCTTCTCCGGAACGCTGAGAGCCTGCGTGGCGGTCATCGTGTCCCCTCCTCGGTGCTCGTGCGCGCACGGCGACGGGCCGCGCGATTCTTCGGGGCGTCACCGGTGGAGATGCGCCGGGAGATCAGGAAGTTGATGACGCCGATGGCCACGATCAACAGGAAGAGCAGGATGGCGACCGCCGAGGCCTCGCCGAGGTTGCGGCGGAAGAAGGCGAGTTCCCACAGGAACAGGACCGTGGTCTGGAACTGCCGATCGCTGCCACCGATGCCGCCGGCCGTCGACACGTCGAACAGGCGGGGCTCGGCGAAGATCTGCAGGCCGCCGATCGTCGCGGTGATGATCACGAAGATCAGGGTCGGACGGATCGTGGGGATCGTGATCGAGAAGAACCGCCGTGCGGCACCGGCGCCGTCGAGAGCGGCGGACTCGTACAGGTCGCGCGGCACGGCCTGCATCGCCGCGAGCAGGATGAGGGCGTTGTAGCCCGTCCAGCGGAAGTTCACCATGACCGCGATCGCGATGTGCGACAGGGCCGTGTTGTGCTTCCACTCCTGATCGGCGATCCCGACGAGATTGAGCAGGTTGTTGGCCAGACCGTCGGCCTCGTTGAAGATGCTCGAGAAGATGATGGCGACCGCGACCGGCGTGACCACGAACGGGATGAGCACACTCATCCGCCAGAACGTCGGGGCACGGAGTCCGCGGTCCAGGAGGTACGCGATCACGAGGGCGACGGCGAGCTGCGGGATGGCCGAGAGCAGGAAGATGCTCAGGGTGTTGCCGATCGAGTTCCAGAACATCGCGTCGCCGAGGATCTCGGAGAAGTTGCCGAATCCGACGAAGTCCCCCTCCCCCTTGAGCAGATCCCAGTCGTGCACGGCGACCCACACGGTGTAGAGCAGGGGGAACAGGCCGACCAGCCCGAACAGCAGGAAGAACGGCGAGATGTAGAAGTAGGGCGATGCGTTCTGGTCGAACCGCGAGACGCGATGACGCCAGGAGCGCTTCGACACGGCATCCTTCGCCGGAGGCGCCGTCTCGCGGTGCTCCGCGGGCGGGGCGGTGAGAGTCATGGGGTGTCCTTGTCCCGGAGGTCCGAGGGGTTCCGGTCGCAGTTTCGCTCGGAATGCACGGGCGATACCGAGCGAGACTGCGACCGGAAGGGGGGATGTCCGCTGAGGTCAGCCGACGAGGTCGTTCAGCAGACCGATCGCCTGATCCCAGGCACCCTGCGTGTCGGTCTCGCCGCGGTCGAGGCTGCTGAGAGCCGGACCGAAGACGTTCTCCTGGATGACGGAGTCATCCGCGCCCTTGAACTGCGCGACCACGCCCTTGGCACGCTCGGCGAGGATCGCCCCGGTCGGAGCGTCGTTGAAGAAGGCGTTCGGTGTCGCGTCCGCGGCGAGCGTCTCCTGCGCCTTGATCGTGGACGGGAAGTTGCCCGCGGCTGCGGACTGCTTCACCTGCTGGTCGGGCTGCGTCAGCCAGTCGGCGAGCTCGGCCGCCGCCTCCTTGTGCTCCGAGGACTCCGGGATCGAGAGGAACGCCCCACCCCAGTTGGCCGCGCCGCCGGGGAACACGTCGGCGAAGTCCCATCCGGTCGACGCGTCTCCGCCGCCGGCTTCGACCTGACCCTGCACGACGCCGAGCATCCAGCCCGGGCACACGAAGGTCGCGAAGGTGCCGTCGACGAACGACTTTCCGCCGTTCCAGTCCCAGGCCGTCTGCGCGGCGGACTGACCGCCCTCGGTGGCTGCGCCGAGTTCCTCAAAACGCTTCTTGAGCTCGTCGTTGCCCTCGACGTTCAGCTCGCCGTCGGCCGTGTAGTAGCCCTCGTCGAGCTGGTTGACCATGGCGTTCCACACGAAGCCGGAGTGGTCATACCAGGCCTTGCCGGTCTTGGCGGTGTAGTCCGCGCCGACCGCGAAGTAGTTCTCCCAGTCGCCGTTCAGGAGCTCGGCGACCGACTCGCGGTCGCTCGGGAGGCCTGCAGCCTCGAACGCAGCGCCGTTGTAGCAGATGCCGCTGGGGCCGATGTCCGTGCCGTAGCCGATCACACGGCCGTCGGCGTCAGTCGCCTGACCGTACTTCCAGTCGACCCAGTCGTCCTTGCGGTCCTCGATGCCGTAGTCGCGCAGGTCGACGAAGGTGTCGGACACGTCCATGATCGCGCCGAGCCAGCCTTCCTCGATCGCGACGATGTCGCTGAGGCCGGAACCGGCGGCGATCTTCGTGAAGGCATCGGTGCGGGCGTTGCCACCCGTGTCGATGTTGGTCGCCTCGATCTTGACGTTCGGGTGCGCCTCCTCATACTCCTTGTAGAGGTCTTCGTAACCGAAAGTGCCGAACGTGGTGACGGTCAGGGTGACCTCCTCGTCGGCGCTTCCCTCCGAGGTGTCGCCCGAGCTGCCGGAGCAGCCGGCCAGGGCCAGGGCGGAGACGGATGCCACAGCTGCGATCGCGAGGATCCGGTGGCGGGCACGTGTGTTCACAGTTCACTCCTTTGTGGTGGTCGTGCGGTGTTGGTGCGTAGGAACGCCGTGGGAGCGCTCCCACGGGTTGAGCAGCCACTCTATGGGAGCGCTCCCACGGTGTCAACCCGACCCGTGCGAACCCGGTCCTGTTCACAACTCCTCAACGGCGCGGGCATCAAGGGCGGGAAGCGACCCCCCAGCCCCCGGAGCGCCCCGATTCTGAGGAGTTGTGAACGCGGCGTACCCTTGTCCGGTGCCCGATGCCACGCTCTCCCCTGCCCTCGTCCGCGCCGAAGCCCTGATCCGCAACGTTCCGGACTACCCGCAGCCGGGGATCATCTTCCGCGACATCACGCCGCTCCTCGCCGACGCCGAGGCCCTCCGTGTGACGACCGAGGCGATCATCGAGCCCTTCGCCGGGCAGTTCGACGTGATCGCGGGCATCGAGGCTCGTGGATTCATCCTGGCCAGCGCCGCGGCGATCGCGGCCGGTGTGGGACTCATCCCGATCCGTAAGGCCGGAAAGCTGCCGCGCCCCGCTGCCTCCGTGGACTACGCCCTCGAGTACGGCACCGCCACGATCGAGATGCACGACGATCTGCCCGCCGGATCCCGCGTACTGCTGATCGACGACGTGCTCGCCACCGGCGGTACCCTCGCCGCGGGACGGGAACTCGTCGAACAGCTCGGCAGCCACGTCATCGGCATCTCGGTGCTGTTCGAGATCGATGGCCTCGGCGGCCGCGAGGCCATCGGCGACCTGCACACGGTCTTCCACTCCGCGGAGTAGTCCGCGCCCGGGGCAGTAGACTGGGTGCGCCCGTCCGCCCGCGACTCCCGGAGCCGTTCATGCCCACCATCGTCGTCGACGTCATGCCCAAGCCCGAACTGCTCGACCCCCAGGGGAAGGCCGTCTCCGGCGCCTTCGCCCGCCTCGGTGTGGAGGGCTTCTCCGACGTCCGCATCGGCAAGCGCTTCGAGCTCACCGTCGAGGGCGAGGTCACCGAAGAGGTCCTCGCCGAAGCCCGGCGCATCGCCGACGAGGTGCTCTCCAACTCCGTGATCGAGGATGTCGTCGGCATCGAGGTCGCCCAGTGACGCAAGGAACGGCCGTGACCGGCAAACGGACCGTCCGCATCGGCGTCATCACCTTCCCCGGGTCACTCGATGACCGCGACGCCCAGCGCGCGGTGCGCATCGCCGGCGCCGAACCCGTCGCCCTGTGGCACGGTTCGCACGACCTCGAGGGCGTCGACGCCCTCGTCCTCCCCGGCGGCTTCAGCTACGGCGACTACCTGCGCGCGGGCGCCATCGCCGCGCTCTCGCCGATCATGTCCGAGGTGAAGGATGCCGCTGCCCAGGGCATGCCCGTGCTCGGCATCTGCAACGGGTTCCAGATGCTCGTCGAAGCGCACCTGCTTCCCGGCGGTCTGATCCGCAACAACCACCAGCACTTCGTGCGCCGTGACCAGAAGCTCACGGTCGAGAACTCCGACACCGCCTGGACGAACGCGTTCCGCGCCGGCCAGGAGATCGTGATCCCGCTCAAGAACGCCGACGGCGGCTACATCGCCGACGAGCAGACGCTCGACCGCATCGAGGGCGAGGGGCTCGTCGCCTTCCGCTATGCCGGGGTCAACCCGAACGGTTCCCTTCGCGACATCGCCGGCCTCACGAACGAGGCGGGCAACGTGGTCGGCCTCATGCCGCACCCCGAGCACGCGACCGAGGCGGGCTTCGGCCCCGACACCTCCGCCGCCATGCGCAGCGGTGTCGACGGACTCGACTTCTTCACGAGCGCCATCGCCGCGGTCGCCCGCGTCGCCGCGTAGGCCCGGGGTTCCGCAGCCCCTGCGCTTCCGCAGCCCCGCTCAGTCGCCCGGAAGCGTGAAGGGGTTACTCCCTGCTGCCGCGAGCAGGTACCAGGCCGTCGCGCCCGTGTGCAGACTCGCGTAGTAGAGGTCGCCGAATCCGGAGTCGAGGCCGTCGTTCGAGGTCGCGACGATGCCCTTGCCGTCTCCGTTCGGGGCGTCGCGCTGCGCCAGCCGGATGCTGCTCAGCAGGGCCTCCGCACGATCCGCGTCGCCCGCTCCGTCGCGCAGACGCAGAGCCAGCGCGAGGTGTCCGCTCCCCTCGAACCACGCCTTCGACACGTCGACCTCACTGATGGACGGACCCGTGTAGGGGCCATCGGTGGCCATCAGGTTCGCGAGCGTCCAGTCCAGCGCGGCGCCGTACCGCGGGTCTCCGGTGGCGAGTGCGCTCCAGGTCTGGCCGTCCAGGGGGATGGGCCGCGTGTTGATGGTCGAGCCGTCGAGGCCGGTGCCGGTGTTCACGTGGCCGTCCGCGCTCTGCATCGCCGCGACGAAGTCGGCCGCGACGGCTGCCCGATCCGCCCACACCGCGTCCCCGGTGAGCTGCGCGAGCTGAGTGAAGAACCCGGCGATGTCACTGTTGTGCTCGGTCGACTTCCAGGTCAGCGACGTACCGTCCTCGAGCTGACCGCCGGTGTAGCCGTACGGAGCCCGGACCATGTCCGCGGTGTTGTCCTGGATCCACTGCCCCACGCGCAGCGCCCCGTCGAGATACTTCGGATCCCCGGTCGCGTGCGCGAGCCGCGCGAGCGCCAACCCGACCCACGCCTGGTTCCCGGTGAAGCTGCCGGGACCGGTGATCTCCACCCGTCCTTGGCGGATGCCGTGCGGCTCGTACGACGCACGGGTGCGTCCGTCGCCGATCGGGTCGTTCTCCTGCACGAACAGGAGCGTGTCGCCGATCGCCCGCGCGCGACGGAGATCGTCTGGAAGCCCCCGCGCGGTGTAGGCGATCACGACCAGCGCGTCGTCGTACACGAACGACGGCGTGAAGTCCCAGGTGGGCGTGGTGAAGAAGCCGCCCTGGTAGCTGCGCGGGAGGCAACGCCCCGCACCGTCGCAGAACTCGTCGACCCTGGCATCGAGGAACTCATAGGCCAGTGCCACCGACTGTGCGGCATCCGGTGCTCCTCCGCCGGGCGCCGAACCGTCTGCGGTCCTTCCGGCGCCCAGAGCGGCAGGGGCCGCGCCGGCGAGAACGGCTGCGGCGACGAGCGCGGCGACGACGATCCACGGCGCCGAGCGACGCGAAGAACCGGACATGGAGACCCCTCGGTCAGAACCGCGCGCGGGGGATGACGCGCGAGCGACCTGAAGGTCACGGCATGAGCCTGACAGTTCCGTCGACACTCGAGAAGCGGCGAAAGTCTATATATTGCCATTTCGCCGTTGCCATATCGGCGAGTGCTAGCCGAGCGCGGGTGGCCAGACGCCGATGATCACGGCCATCACCACGACGGTCACCAGCTCGTGCGCGATGTTCAGCGTGGTCAGCTTCGTCGAGCGCCCCTCGAACGCATCGTGCGTGATGAAGCGGGCGGCCGTGAAGCCCGCCCACAGCGTGACCGCGGTGACGATTGCGCCCCAGAAGAACGATCCGCCGTAGAAGTGCCAGGCGATGGCGGCGGCTCCGGCGAGCACCCACGCCGTGATGAAGCTCACGATCACCGTGGTGATGATCGCCAGCGCGGGGTTGCCCGAGGGATTGTCGAGGTCCACGTTCGCGAGCTTCGACCAGCGCGTGCCGAACACGCCTCTGGCGTACCAGATCGAGCCGACGAGCATGCTCGACGCGGTGGCCAGCAGGACCGCCCAATAGTTGATCTCCGGAACCATGACAGCCTCCACTCCTCGGATGCCGCCACCCTACTCCCGACATCGCGCCCCCGGTCCCCGACACCTGCATGATCCCGCCACGGATGCATGACCCCGGCGGGAGAGGAGCTCATGCATCCGGAACGGCCTCATGCAAAACGCCCACACGCGCTCCGCGCAGCGCGCGCCTCCGAACCGATTCGACTCCCGCCCTGGCACGAATGTAAGCGTTTGCAGTAGCCTGTTCCGCATGGCACAGCTTGAGCAGATCGCAGCCCCCGGTTCCGAGTGGTGGCGCAGCGCCGTCATCTACCAGATCTATCCCCGCTCCTTCGCGGACGCCTCGGGCGACGGCATCGGCGACCTGCCGGGCATCACCAGCCGCCTCGATGCGCTGCAGGAACTGGGCGTCGACGCGATCTGGCTGAGCCCGTTCATGACCAGCCCGCAGCGCGATGCCGGCTACGACGTCGCCGACTACCGCGACGTCGACCCGCTCTTCGGCACCCTCGCCGACTTCGACCTGATGCTCGAAGAAGCGCACGCCCGTGGCATCCGCGTGATCGTGGATCTGGTCCCCAACCACTCCTCCGACCAGCACGTCTGGTTCCAGGAAGCGCTCAAGGCGGCGCCCGGCAGCCCGGAGCGTGCGCGCTACATCTTCCGCGACGGCAAGGGCGAGAACGGCGAACTCCCGCCGAACAACTGGGAGTCCGTGTTCGGCGGTGGCATGTGGGAGCGCGTCGTCGAGGCCGACGGCACCCCCGGCCAGTGGTACCTGCACATCTTCGACGCCACGCAGCCCGACTTCGACTGGACGAACGAAGAGGTGCGCGAGGAGTTCCGCTCCATCCTGCGCTTCTGGCTCGACCGCGGTGTCGACGGCTTCCGTGTCGACGTGGCCCACGGCATGATCAAGGCCGACGGTCTGCCCGACTACACGCCCCCGAGCGATGCCGACTCGATGGGCGGCGGCGAGTCGAACGTGCCGTACTGGGGCCAGGACGGCGTGCACGACATCTACCGCGACTGGCACACCGTGCTCGCCGAGTACGACGGCGATCGCGCCCTGTGCGGCGAGGCCTGGATGCCGACGCTCACGCAGACCGCGCTCTGGGTGCGTCCGGATGAGATGCACCAGACGTTCAACTTCCCTTACCTGATGACGCCGTGGGATGCGAAGGCTCTGCGCGACGTCATCCGCGAGTCGCTCGACGAGTTCGGCGGGGTCGGCGCTCCCAGCACGTGGGTGCTCTCGAACCACGATGTCGTGCGGCACGCCTCCCGCCTGGCGCTCACGGCCGAGAACCCGCAGGGCGAGGGCATCGGACCGAACACCCCGAACAAGCCCGACACGGCGATCGGTCTCGCCCGCGCCCGCGCTGCGACCACCCTGATGCTCGCGCTCCCCGGATCGTCGTACCTGTACCAGGGCGAAGAGCTCGGACTGCCCGAAGCCATGGAGATCCCGGACGAGTTCCGTCAGGACCCGACCTGGTTCCGGACCCACGGCGAGCGCTACGGCCGCGACGGATGCCGCGTGCCGCTGCCGTGGGAAGCGGATGCGCCGGCCTTCGGCTTCAACGACACCGGCCTGTCGTGGCTCCCGCAGCCGGACGAGTGGGCGACCTACGCGCGCGATGTGGAGGAGACCGATCCCGCGTCGACCCTCGCGCTCTACAAGCGACTGCTGGCCGGGCGTCGTGAGCACGGCTTCGGCACCGGATCGCTGGTCTGGGAGGAGGCCGGGGCCGACGCCGTGGCTTTCCGCCGTGGCGATGTGCACGTGGTCGCGAACCTCGGCACCGCACCGATCGAGCTGCCGGCGAACGCGGTCGTGATCCTGCAGAGCCAGCCGTTCGACGGAGCGGCCGTCCCGGTCGACACGGCCGTCTGGTACACCACGGCCGTCCAGGCCTGAGAGCCCCTTCCGGTCGCGATATGACAGCTCTCTGCACCGCAGGGGATGTCATATCGCGACCGGAGCACATTCGAGGAACACATGGCCAGCATCGATGAGGTCGCCCGGCTCGCCGGAGTGTCGACCGCGACCGTCTCGCGCGCGCTGAGCGGACGCGGTCACGTGTCGGAGTCCGCCCGCGAGCGCGTGCAGGCGGCGGCGCAGTCACTCGGCTACGTCGTCTCTTCACGGGCGTCGAGCCTCGCTTCCGGCCGCACCCGGAACGTCGGCGTCGTGGTGCCGTTCCTCGACCGGTGGTTCTTCAGCACCGTGCTCTCCGGCGTCTCAGCCGCCCTGATGCGCGCCGGCTACGACATCACGCTCTACAACATCACCGCCGACAAGGACGTGCGTCGGCACGTGTTCGACACCTTCCTCCGACGGCAGCGCGTGGATGCCGTCATCGCCGTGTCGATCGAGCTCGACGAGGAGGAGACGCAGCTCCTCCTGGACCTGGGGCTCCCCGTGATCGCGATCGGCGGTCCGAACCCGAAGCTCGACACCCTCACGGTCGACGACGTCGCGGTGGCGCAGCTGGCGACCGAGCACCTGATCGGTCTGGGGCACACCGACATCGCGCACATCGGGGCCAACCCCGAGTTCGACATCGACTTCCACATCCCGACCAACCGTCGACTGGGATTCGAGAAGGCCCTGGCGAAGGCCGGGATCCCCCTGAACCACGCATTCCTCGAGCCGGCGGACTTCACGGTCGAGGGTGGCTACCGCGCCGCGAAGCAACTGCTCGGACGCCCCGGCCCGCGTCCGACCGCCGTGTTCGCCGCCTCGGACGAGATGGCGATCGGCGCACTGCTCGCAGCGCGGGACCTGGGCTTCAGCGTGCCGGAGGAACTGTCCATCGTCGGCATCGACGGACACGAGCTCGGCGAGTTCTTCCGCCTGACGACGGTCGACCAGTTCCCGCTGGGGCAGGGGGAACGCGCCGCGGATGCCGTGCTCGCGAAGCTCACCACCCCGGACGAGGTCCGCATCCCGTCCGCGTTGCCCTACGAGCTGAACGTACGCGGGACCACCGCCCGCCTGCTCTAGCCGCGGAGCAGGGCGGCGTCGCGCCAGGTGCGGTAGCCGCCGTCGAGGTTGCGGGCGTCCATACCGTGCTGCCGGAGGATCCGCGTGGCGATGTGTCCGCGCAGTCCGACCTGGCAGTGCACCACGATCTCTCCGTCGGGCAGCTCATCGAGCCGATCCCGCAGTTCATCGAGCGGCACGTTGACGGCGCCGGGGATCGCACCGGCGGCGAACTCCGTCGGCGTGCGGACGTCGATCAGTGCCGCCCCCGCGCGCTGCGCGGCGTCGAGCTCATGCCACTGGATCGTCGGCGTCGTACCGGTCCGGGTGTTCTCCGCGACGTAGCCGAGGATGTTCACCGCATCCTTCGCCGAGCCGAACTGAGGTGCGTAGGCGAGTTCGAGCTGCGCGAGTTCTGCGGCCGGCATCCCTGCATGCATGGCGGTCGCGATCACGTCGATCCGCTTGTCGACGCCGTCCCGGCCGACGACCTGCACACCGAGGATGGCGTCGGACCGCGGGTCGGCGAGCATCTTCATCGACAGGGTCTCCGCACCGGGGTAGTACCCGGCGTGCGATCCGGGATGCACGTGCACGGCGTAGAACTCGCGCCCCGCCGCTCGGAGCTGCCGTTCGCTCCAGCCCGTCTTCCCTGCGGCGACGCCGAACACGCGGACGATCCCGGTGCCGAGCGCGGGTCGCGCCGTCTCTGACCTTCCTGCGAGGAGGTCGGCCACCATGCGCCCGTGACGGTTCGCGAGCCCGGCCATCGTGACGAGAGCCGTGCCCCCGCCCACGAGCTCGGCCTTCTCGACGCCGTCTCCCACGGCAAACACGTCGGGCGCGCTCGTGCGGCACTGCGCGTCGACCTCGATGCCGCCGGTCTCGCCGATCCGGATGCCCGCGCGCTCCGCCAACGTCGTCTCCGGCACCACCCCGGACGCGTCGATCATGAGTTCCGCGGCGATGGACGTGCCGTCACTGAGCGTGACGTATCCGGAATCGGCGCGAACGACCTCGACCCCGAGGCGCACATCGACGCCGTGTGCACGGACCTCCGCGGCGATCGGGGCGGCCATCTCCGCATCGAGGGGGGAGAGCAGCTGTGATCCACGCTGCACGAGGGTCACGGATGCACCCCGCGCCACGAGGTTCTCGACCGCTTCCAAGCCCGTGTAGCCACCGCCGACGACGACCACCGGAAGCCCCGGTCGCACGAGTGCGGCATCGATCGCATCGGCGTCGTCGACCGTCCGGAGGGAGCGGACGGGGATGTCGGAGACCGGTTCGTCCCGGCGCGGGCGTGCCCCCGTGGCGAGGATCAGGCTGTCGTAGCTCTGCGTGAAGAGTCGTCCCGAGTCGAGCTCTTCGACCTCGACGAGCTTCTGCGCGGTGTCGATGCGCACGACGTCATGACGCACCCGGACGTCGAGTCCGAAGCGGCTGCGCAGCGAGGTGGGCGTCTGCAGGAGCAGCGACTCCCGCTCCGCGATCACGCCGCCGACGTAGTAGGGCAGCCCGCAGTTCGCATACGAGACCTCGGGTCCGCGTTCGAACACCACGATCTGCGCGTGCTCGTCGAGTCGGCGCAGACGTGCGGCGGCGGACATCCCTCCGGCGACTCCACCCACGACCACGACGGTGCGCGCTTCGGTCGCGGTCATCGCTGGAACATCCGCGAGAAGAAGCCGCCCTGCGTCTGCTCCTTCGGGTGCCCGGAGCACCACTGCGCTGCGGGAACCGTTCGCCGCACCTCGGCGACGTGCTCGCCGCACCCCGCCCAGGTCGTCTTCCCGCAGGTCTTGCATCGGACTGCTCGGCACATGGTTCTCGACTCCTCACCGATACCCCCGTGGGTATCTTTAGGTCCAAGCATACCCCAGGGGGTATAGTGGCAAGTCCAGCCGACACTCAGGGAGCGACCGATGTCATCCGCAGATGCCGAGACCCAGCGCAAGATCGCCAACCGCCTCAAGCGCGCCCAAGGACAGCTCGGCGCCGTGATCGCCGCCGTCGAACGCGGGAGCGACTGCCGCGCGGTCGTCACCCAGCTCGCCGCCGTCACCTCGGCGCTCGACAAGGCCGGATTCCAGATCATCGCCTCCGCCATGCAGGACTGCCTGACCGACCCGGCATCGGAGACGGATTCGGCCACCGACACCGATGGGGTGTCGATGGCCGAACTGGAGAAGCTCTTCCTCTCCCTCGCGTGAACCGCGGCTGACGACGGTCAGCGCGGGACGACGAGGCCCGCGGTCGCGCTGCGGGCGGCTTCGAAGCGGCGCTGCACGTCGGGCCAGTTCACGAGGTTCCAGAACGCCTTCACGTAGTCCGCGCGCACGTTGAGGTAGTCGAGGTAGTAGGCGTGCTCCCACACGTCGAGCTGCAGCAGCGGGGTCACACCGAGCGGCGCGTTGCCCTGCTGGTCGAACAGCTGGAAGATGACAGGACGCGCACCCACGCTGTCCCACGCGAGCACCGCCCACCCCGAGCCCTGCACCCCGAGCGCCGTCGCCGTGAAGTGCGCGCGGAACGCGTCGATCGACCCGAACGCATCCACGAGCGCCGCCTCCAGCTCGCCTTCCGGAGCGCCGCCGCCCTCGGGCGACATGTTCTGCCAGAACACCGAGTGGTTGATGTGGCCGCCGAGGTTGAACGCGAGGTCCTTCTCGAGCTTGTTCACGTTCGCGAGGTCACCCGCGTCGCGGGCGGCGGCGAGCTGCTCGAGGGCGGTGTTCGCACCCGTGACATACGCCTGGTGGTGCTTGGAGTGGTGCAGCTCCATGATCTTGCCCGAGATGTGGGGCTCGAGCGCTGCGTAGTCGTAGGGCAGCTCGGGGAGCGTGTAGAGAGCGGACATGGCGTCTTCCTTTCAGTGGTGGGGGTCGTGCGGGAGGGCGTGGAAGCGACGGTCGAGGTATACGAGCGGACGCCCCTGCGGTCCGGCGATGACGTCGAGCACCTCGGCGATCACCACCGTCGACGAACCGACGGCCACGGTCTGCAACGCACGGCAGCGCAGGGCGGCGCGCGCGGAGGCGAGGTACGGTTCCCCGGTATCGAGCTCCGACCAGCCCTGTTCCGCGGTGAAGCGTTCGGAGCCGCTGACGGCGAAGCTCTGCGCGAGGCCGGAGTGCTCGTCGTCGATGAGATGCACGACGAAGGTGTCCGCACCGAGGATCGCCCCGGCCGACCCGGTCGCCCTGGTGACGGAGAACACGATCGCCGCAGGGTCGACCGCCACCGAGGCGACGCTCGACGCCGTGAGGCCGACCGGACCGGTCGGCGTGGACGCCGTGATGATCGCGACGCCCGCGGGGTGCGTACGGAAAGCGTCCTTGAGCCGGTCGCCGACCGGTGTGGGGACGGGTGTCGCGGTCATCGTCCGGCCTCCGTCATCTGTTCCTGCTTCGCGTGCCTCAGCATCTCCTCGCGCTCGACGAGTTTGGTCCGCTCGCGACCGCGATCGGCTCCGGCGCTGCGCTCCGCCGCGTCGATGCGCAGCCATCCGTCGAGGTCGACGGCGTGCCCGAGGTGGGCGATCGGGTCATCCCCGCGCACGACCTCCTCGGCGGCCTCGAGATCCTCGACGAGATGCCGCACGGTCTGCGCGGCATCCGATTTCGTCGAGCCGATGAGCCCGACCGGTCCGCGCTTGATCCACCCCGTCGCGTACAGCCGCGGGATCGGCTCGCCGGCTGCGTCCAGGACGCGCCCCTCGGCGTGCGGCACGACCCCGAGCTCGTCGTCGAAGGGCACCCCTGCCACGGGCGTCGAGCGGTAGCCCACAGCGCGGTAGACCGCCCCGACGTCATACCGCCGCAGTTCGCCGGTGCCCACCATGCGGCCCAGCTCATCCGACGCCGTCCGCTCCATCTCGATGCCGGTGACTCGTCCGGTGCCGAGCAGACGGACAGGTCGCTGCCGCAGGTGCAGATGGATGCGGCGAGCGGCGGTGCGGCCGGCCGGATCGAGCGCGGCCCACTCGGTCAGGGTGCGCACGATGATGCGGCGCTGCGAGAACTGCGCGATCATCCGCTCGGCATGCGCGTCGAGTGCGAGTTCGTCCGGATCGACGATCACATCGACGTCATCCTGCTCGGCGAGCTCGCGCAGCTCCAGCGCAGAGAAGCGCACGTCGGCCGGCCCCCGCCGCGCGAACAGGTGCACATCCCGCAGGGGGCTGGCGCCGAGCTGGTCGAGCACGGCATCCGGAGTGTCGGTGTGCGTCAGCGCGGAGGCGTGCTTGGCGAGGATCCGCGTCACGTCGAGCGCGACGTTGCCCGCACCGAGCACCGCCACCGACTCGGCGGCGAGCGGCCAGGTGCGCGGGGCATCGGGGTGCCCGTCGTACCACGCGACGAAGTCCGCGGCACCGAAAGAGCCGGGAAGGTCGATACCGGGGATGTCGAGGCGGACGTCGAGGTCGGCCCCCGTCGCCACGATCACCCCGTCGTATGCCGCACGCAGCTCATCGATCCCGATGTCACCCCCGACGTCGACGTTGCAGCGCAGGCGGATGCGCGGGTGGACGAGCACCTCGTGCAGCGCATCCGTGATCTTGCGGATCCGCGGGTGATCGGGGGCGACCCCGTAGCGGACGAGACCGTACGGTGCCGGGAGCTTCTCGAAGAGGTCGATCGACGCGGTCGGCACACGATCGAGCAGGATGTCGGCGGCGTAGATGCCCGCGGGGCCCGCTCCGACGATGGCGATGCGGGGTTCGGCTACCGTCATGCGTGTTCCCCTTGGGGAGCCAGCGCGGCGATGACCGGGTGGTCGAACGCGAGCATGCCCGTCTTCGCGGCGCCACCGGGGGAGCCGATCTCGTCGAAGAACTCGACGTTGGCCTTGTAGTAGTCCTGCCACTCCTCGGGGAGATCGTCTTCGTAGAAGATCGCCTCGACCGGGCACACCGGCTCGCAGGCACCGCAGTCGACGCATTCGTCCGGATGGATGTAGAGCGAGCGCTCACCCTCGTAGATGCAGTCGACGGGGCACTCGTCGATGCAGGCCTTGTCCTTCACATCGACGCACGGCAGGGCGATGACGTAGGTCATCGGGGGGTCTTCTCTCGGGTCACGCTATCCACCGTAAAACCTCAAGTACACTTGAGGTCAAATCGAGGAGGCCCGGATGAGCCCGCACGCACCCGACGAACCGCTGACGATCGGCGAGATGACCCGACGCACCGGAGTCGCCGCGTCCGCCCTGCACTTCTACGAGACGCTCGGGCTCATCGCGTCCACCCGCACCCCCGGCAACCAGCGCCGCTACGCCCGGCACATGCTGCGCCGCGTCTCCCTGATCACGGTCGCCAAGCGCCTCGGCATCCCGCTGTCCGACGTGCAGGCGGCCTTCGCCGACGTGCCGCTGACCGAGACCCCGAGCCACGCCGACTGGCAGCGGGCATCCCGACGTTGGAAGCGCGAACTCGAGAAGCGCCGCGAGGGCATCGAGCGCCTCGAACGCGAACTCACCGGATGCATCGGCTGCGGCTGCCTGTCGATGAAGGCCTGCGGTCTGCTCAACCCCGACGACGCGCTCGGCACCCAGGGCTCAGGCCCCCGCCGCCTCGACGCCTAGCCCCCACTCCCCCTCTCCCCCAGGTCGAGACCCCCGCTGGTCGAGACCCCCGCTGGTCGTCGACACCCCCGTGCACAGACGCCTGCGGGAGGGGGTGCGGACAACCAGCGGGGGTCTCGGCGAGAAGGAACCAGGAACCAGGAACCAGGAACCAGGAACTACACGACCTCGAAGTCCGCGGCGAGGAGCACGTCGTCGCGCGAGCTGGGGCCGACCAACAGCTCGAACGCGCCGGCCTCGACCAGACGTGTGCCCGCGGCATCCACGATCGTGCAGTCGGCGACCGGCAACTCCACACGGACGCGCGCGGACTCCCCGGGCGCGAGCTCGACCTGACGGTAGGCCTTGAGCTCCTTGTCGGTCCAACTCACGCTGGTCACCGCATCGCGCACATACACCTGCACGGTCTCGCGCACCGGCCGCGTGCCCGTGTTCGTCACCGTGACCCGGCCGACGATCGTGTCCGTCGCCTCCAGCGAGGTCGCCTCGAGCTCCAGGTCGGAGTACTCGACGGTCGTGTACGACAGTCCCTCACCGAACGCCCACGTCGGTGACTGCGTGAGGTCGGCGTACCGGTCGCCGTGCTGTCCGCGGATCTGGTTGTAGTACGTCGGCTGCTGTCCCACGTGCCGGGCGAACGAGATGGGCAGGCGGCCCGACGGCTCGACCGCGCCGGAGATGATCTCGGCGAGCGCACGCCCGCCCTGCATGCCGGGGTTCGCCGCCCAGATCACGGCGGCAGCCTTCGACGCGGATGCCGGGAGTACGAGCGGCTTGGAGGCCAGCAGCACCACGACGACGGGCTTCCGCGTCGCGATGAGCGCATCGATCAAGGCGTTCTGCCCGCCGATGAGCTCCAGCGTCGCGGTGGAACGACCCTCGCCGACGAGCTCGATCCGGTCCCCGACCACGGCCACGACGACGTCCGCATCGGCCGCCGCGGCGACGGCCTCGGCGATCAGCTCGGCATCCGGGGCGCAGGGCTGCACGACCGGTGGACGAGGCTGCTTGTCGGGGAAGAACGGTCCCTGCGGGTCTTCCTGCAGGGTGAGGATGTCCGCGCCCCGGGCGTGCGTGACCGTCCAGCCGTCGACCGCGCGCAGTCCGTCGAGCACGGTCGTGATCATCTCGCGGGGCTGACCGTCGAGCCACCCGGCTTGCCCCGATCCCCCGGCCCAGTCGCCGAGCTGCGTCTGCGCGTCGTCCGCCAGAGGACCGACCACGGCCACCCGCACCGGGGCGGCGGCGTCGAGCGGCAGGAGGCCGTCGTTCTCGAGCAGCACGATCGACCGGCGTGCCGTCTCCAGGTTCAGCTCCGCGTGCGCGGCGCTGCCGACCACCTCGTCGAGCCCCGCACCGGGCAGGCGCGGGTTCTCGAAGAGGCCGAGCTCGAACTTGAGGGCGAGGATGCGCGCGGCGGCCGCATCGAACGCGTCCTCCGGGAGCATGCCCGCAGCGACGGCGTCCAGGGCACCTTCGTAGAACCCCGGCGTGGTCATGATCATGTCGTTTCCGGCCCGCACGGCCGCGGCGGCCGCATGCGTGATGTCGGGCTGGATCCGCTGCTCCCACACCATCCGTCCGACGTTGTCCCAGTCCGTGATGAGGGTGCCGGTGTACCCCCACTCCCCGCGCAGGACGTCGCTGAGCAGCCAGTCGTTGGTGGTGATCGGCACTCCGTCGGTGGTCTGGTAGCCGAGCATGAAGGTGCGGCAGCCCTCGCGGGCGACGCGCTCGAACGGAGGCAGGAACCAGGAGCGGAGCTTGCGCCGCGAGATGTCGGCCTCGCTGGCATCGCGTCCGCCCTGGGTCTCGGAGTATCCGGCGAAGTGCTTGGCCGTCGCGAGGATCGCCGTGGGGTCGTCGAGCCCCTCCCCCTGGTATCCGCGCACCATCGCGGAGGCGAGTTCTCCGATCAGGAACGGATCCTCACCGAAGGTCTCGCTGATGCGGCCCCACCGCAGGTCGCGGGCGATGCACAGCACCGGCGAGAACGTCCAGTGGATGCCGGTGATCGCGACCTCCTCGGCCGTCGCACGGGCCACGCGTTCGAGCAGATCGGGGTCCCACGTCGCGGCCATGCCGAGCTGAGTGGGATAGATCGTCGCCCCGGGCCAGAACGAGTGCCCGTGGATGCAGTCCTCGCCCACCAGCAGCGGGATGCGGAGGCGGGTCTGCGCCGTGAGCTGGTTCGCGCGCAGGATCCGCTCGGGCGAGGTGTGCAGAATCGAGCCCACGTGGCGGCGTGCGACGTGATCGTCGAGGTCGTCGCGGGCGTCGAGCTGCAGCATCTGCCCGACCTTCTCCTCGAGCGTCATGCGACCGAGGAGGTCGGCCACACGTTCGGGGATCGAGAGCGCGGGGTCCTGGTACGGGAGCTGGGTGGTCAGAGTCTGAGAGGTCATCACGGGGTGTTCCGGGTCGAGGTCGTCGAGGGGTCGGCGCTGTCGGGTGAAGTCGCCGACGCTACGGGATCGGAGTTCTTCTGCGGCAGGGGCCCGCTGCGGACGGCCGTGACGGCGTCGTTCACGTTCAGCCCCTTCTTCTTCATGGCTCTGGCCCGCTCACCCGCCGAACGCAGGCGCGGGTTGACGTACTCGTCGATGCCGAAGTTGATGAGCGAGAGGGCGACCCCGATGATGGCGATGCAGAGTCCGGCCGGCACGTACCACCACCACAGGCGCGGGAAGGCGCCATTCTGCTGGGCCCAGAACAGGATGGTGCCCCAGTTCAGGTTGCTCACCGGGATCACCCCGATGAAGGCCAGCGTGGTGAGACCGAGGATCGCGGCGGTCACGGTACCGACGAAGCTCGAGGCGATCAGGGCCATGAGGTTGGGCAGCATCTCGACCGTGATGATCCGGCGCAGAGGCTCGCCGTTGGCACGGGCGGCCTGAATGAAGTCACGGTTGCGCAGCGACATCGTCTGGGCACGGAGCACGCGCGCACCCCATGCCCAGCCCGTGATGCCGAGCACGGCGGCGATCACGATCAGCGGCGGGTTGTCGAACTGCGAGGCGATGATGATGATGAGCGGGATACCGGGGATCACCAAGAACACGTTGGTCAGCGCCGACAGCGATTCGCTCTTCCAGCCGCGCACGTAACCGGCGATCACTCCGATCGTGATCGCGATGATCGTGGCGATGAAGGCTGCGAGGAACCCGACGACGATGACGCCGCGCGTGCCGTAGATGATCTGACTCAGCACGTCCTCGCCCATGTGCGTCGTCCCCAGCCAGTGCTCCCACGAAGGAGGCTGCCGGAGCGCCGTGCGATCCTTCTGAGTCGGTCCGTACGGGGCGATCCACGGAGCGAGGATCGCGACGAGTACGAACACACCGAGGATGATCAGCCCGGCGATCGACTTCGGATTGCGGAACATCGCGAACGCCTGACCCAGCTGCGACCAGAAGGTCTTGCGTGGCGGCGCGTCGGCCGGCGGCGTGCGCAGCGTGGCGGTCTCGGGCATGCCGGAGACGACGGCCGACCCGTCGGGCGCGGTGCTCTCGGTGGTGGTGGGAACGGTCATGTCAGGACTCCATCTGGCGGGTGCGCGGATCGAGGTAGGCGTAGACGACATCCGCGAGGATGTTGGCCACGAGCACCGACAGGGTGATCACGAGGAACACGCCCTGCATGAGGGCGAAGTCCTTGGCGTTGGTCGCATCGAGCAGGAGCTTGCCCACGCCCGGATAGCTGAAGACCATCTCCATCACGATCGTGCCGCCGACGATGAAGCCGATCGACAGCGCGAAGCTCTGGATCTGCGGCAGCACCGCGTTGCGGGCGGCATAGCCCCACAGCACGCGCTTGTTGGGCATGCCCTTGGCCTGGGCCACCGTGATGTAGTCATCGTCGAGCACGGTCAGCATCATGTTGCGCATGCCGAGCACCCATCCGCCGAGCGAGGCGACCACGATCGTCAGGGCGGGCAGTGTGCCGTGCATGATCACCTGACCGATGAAGTCGAGACTCCATTCCGGGGACTGCCCCTTGTCGTAGGCGTGCGAGGAGGGGAACCACTTCAGGGTCGACGAGAAGATCGCGATCGCGATGAGCCCGAGCCAGAAGTAGGGGATCGTGTTGAAGAAGGTCGTCACGGGGATGATCGCGTCGAGCCTGCTGCCGCGCTTCCATCCGACGACGGCACCGGCGATCGTGCCGATCGTGAAGGAGATGATCGTCGCGATGCCGACCAGGCCGAGCGTCCACGGCAGTGCCGACGCGAGCACCTCGGCGACCGGCCGCAGCCCGTGCAGCGTCGAGATGCCGAGGTCGCCGCGCAGCAGCATCCCCCAGTACTCGAGGTACTGCTGCCAGATCGACTTGTCGGTGTCGATGCCGAGCAGGATGCGTAGCGCTTCCTCGGCCTCCGGGCTCACACTGCGGTTGCGCGCGAGGTAGGAGCTGACCGCGTCGCCCTTCATGAGGCGCGGGAGGAAGAAGTTGATCGTGATGGCCGCCCAGAGCGTGAACAGGTAGAAACCGGCACGCCCGGCGAAGAAGCGCCACGGGATCTTCCGGCGTCCGCGTTCCGCGACGGTCGCCGTGGTGCCGACCTCGAGAGCGTCGCGGGACGCGAGCTCGTCGTCGAGCCGGGGCAGAGCGGCGCTCACAGCGCACCTCCCATCGAGGTCGCGAAGTGCTTGTCCGGGTCGGGCGACGCGGCGCGCAGCTCCCGCGTGTACGGATCCTGCGGGTTGAGGATCACCGCGTCGGCGGCGCCGTACTCCACGACCCGGCCCTGGTTGAGGACCATGATCTCGTCGCTGAAGTGACGGGCGGTGGCGAGGTCATGGGTGATGTAGAGCACGCCGAGCCCCTCCTCACGTTGCAGGTCGGCGAGCAGGTTCAGCACACCGAGGCGGATCGAGACGTCGAGCATCGACACGGGCTCGTCGGCGACGAGGAGCGAAGGGCGGGACGCGAGGGCACGGGCGATGGCCACCCGCTGTCGCTGTCCGCCGGAGAGCTCGTGCGGACGCCGGTCGATCACGGTGTCCGGGTCGAGCCGGACCCTGCTGAGCAGACGGCGCACCTCGGCCTCGGTCTCCCCCTTGGGCACCACGTCATCGAGGCGGATCGGCCGCTCCAGGTGGTAACGGATCGAGTGGTAAGGGTTGAGGGAGGCGAACGGGTCCTGGAACACCATGCGCAACTGCTGCCGGTACTTCCGCAGCCCCTTGCCGCGGCGCGGGATCGGCATGCCGTCGAGCAGCACCTGTCCACTGGTCGGGGTCTCGAGCTGGGTGAGGATCTTCGCGATCGTGGACTTGCCGCTGCCGGACTGACCGACCAGGCCGATCGTCTGCCCGGAGGTCAGCGTGAAGCTCACATCGTCGAGCGCTTTGAGCTGGCCGGCACCGCGGACGTTGTACGTCTTCGTGATGTTCCGGAATTCGAGGGTGGTCATCGCACCAGCACCCCTCTCTCCCCGGTCAGCCGGGGGAACGACGACAGCAGTGTCTTCGTGTAGTCGTGCTCGGGCCGCGTCCAGATGCGCTCGGCGGTGGCGAGTTCGATGATCTCGCCCTCCCGCATGATCGCGATCCGGTCGCTGATCTCCAGGAGGAGGGGGAGGTCGTGGGTGATGAAGATCACCGAGAAGCCGAACTCGTGCCGCAGCTGCGAGATCTGCGTGAGGATCTCGCGCTGCACCAGCACATCGAGGGCGGTGGTCGGCTCGTCCATGACCATCAGCTGCGGGCGCAGCGCGAGGGCCATCGCGATCATGACGCGCTGGCGCATGCCGCCGGAGAGCTCATGGGGGAAGGAGCGGATGCGCTGTCGCCCGACCTTGACGATCTCGAGCAGTTCCTCGGCCTCGGCATGCCGCTGCCGGCGGTTCATGTCGGGGCGATGGATCTCGAAGACGTCTTCCAGCTGCGAGCCGATCGTCGCGACCGGGTTCAGGGCGTTCATCGCGCCCTGGAACACCATCGAGACCTTGTCCCAACGGAACCGCTGCATCGCGTCCACGTCGAGCGCGTCGATGTCGATGTCGACGCCGGTCGCATCGTGGAAGGTCACACTGCCGCCGGTGATCACGGCCGGCGCACGCAACAGGCGCTGGACTCCGTAGGCGAGTGTGGTCTTGCCGCACCCGCTCTCACCGGCGAGACCGAGGATCTCGCCGCGCTGCAGTTCGAGGTTCACGTTCTTCACCGCCTCGACGGGCGGATCGACGTCGTACACGACCGAGAAGTCGCGCACGCTGAGGAGAGGGTCTGACATGGTGATGTCTTTCGTCGGCGGAGAAGGGGAGCCCGGGGTCGTTCACCCGGGCTCCCCACCCGGTGCTTACTCGGCGGGCTTCAGCTTCGTGAGGATCTGCACGATGTTCTGCTGCGTCGGGTCGGCCGACGCGTACGGGTCCTCCTCCGACGGCCAGCCCACGTAGTTGCGGGTGTTGAACTCGCCCAGCAGCGGGTGCGCCCCCAGCGGGATGGCCGGCACCTGCTCAGCGAAGATCGTCTGCAACGTGTCGAGTGCCGCGGTGCGCTCCTCATCCGACGACGCGTTCGCGTAGGAGTTCAGGGCTGCCGTCGCCTCCGGGTCGTCGAAGCGACCGAAGTTGAAGCCGGCCTTGCCGTCCGAGATCCAGCGCGGGTCCATCGTCGAGGTGTAGAGGCCGTAGGCGGTCCCGCTGTCCTCGAGCCAGTGGATGATCGCGGAGAACGTGCCGTTGTCGCGAGGATCGGCCCAGCCGCCCCAGTCGGGCATGTCGATCTTGACCTCGGCGCCGATGGCCTCGGTGACGTCTTCGGCGATGAGCTCCTGCGCGGTGTTCCAGTCGCTCCAGCCCGAGGGGACCGACAGCGTGAACGACACGGGGGCGCCGTCGGGGTCGATCAGCGCGTCGCCCTTCCAGGTGTAGCCGGCGGTCTCGAGCAGGTCGCGGGCCTTCTCTGCATCGACCGAGTAGTCCACGTCCTTGAATTCGGGCTGGATCTCGTCTTCGAGGATCGACGAGAGCCCGGTCACCGACCACACGGCCTCGCTGGCACCCTCGCGGGCGATGTCGACGTAGGCGTCGCGGTCGATCACCCAGGCGAGCGCCTGGCGGAAGGCCGGGTCGTCGAACGGCTTCTGCTGCAGGTTCATGAACAGCGTCGCCGAACCGGTGGTGGGAGCCGCCCAGAACTTGTTGTGCTCGGGGTCGACCGACAGGAACTGCTCCTCGATCTGCGGGATGAAGGCCTGCGCCCAGTCGGCGTCCCCGTTCGCGAGGGCCGTGGTCAGCGCCGTGTTGTCGCCGTAGGAGACGTAGTGCAGCTCGGGAACGGCCAGATCGCCGCCCCAGTAGTCATCGCGGGCGTCGAGGGTGACCGATTCGGTCGACCAGTTCGAGAGGACGTAGGGTCCGGTACCCACCAGGTCGTCGCCCTTGACGGGGTCGGTGGCCGGGTCGTCGAGGTTCTCCCAGATGTGCTTCGGCACGATCGGCACGTGCAGGGCGCGGGCCTGGTTGACGTACTTCGAGGCGGCGAAGGTCAGCACGACCTTGTCGCCGTCGACGGCAGCGCTGTCGAGCTGGAGGCCCGCGGTGTCGAGGGCGGGGGTGGAGGCGAGCTCGTAGGAGTAGACGATGTCGTCGGCGGTGAAGGGCTCGCCGTCGCTCCAGGTGACGTCGGCGCGGGGAACGACCGTGAGCACCGTGTAGTCGTCGTTCCACTCGATGCTCTCGGCGAGCCATGGCGTGACGCCGCGGTCGCCGGTCTGATTCACGAGCGCGAGGGTCTCGAAGATCACCTTGCCGTAGCCGTACTTCGAGGCGGACGAGTCGCCGACGTAGGGGTTGTTCGATTCGGTGGTGATCGCGCCGTCGGGCTTCGCGATCGTGAGCGAGGCGGAACCGGCACCGCTGCCGGACTCGTCGCCCCCTCCTCCTGCGGAGCATCCGGCGAGGGCCGAGATACCGAGGGCGGTGATCGCGGTCGCCGCGATCAGAGATTTCCTGAGCTTCATTGCTTCTCCTTGGGCACGGTCTTTGTGCTGCGGCACCGGCGGAGGATGCTGCGCCGGTCTGGTGTGATTCGCTTACTGTCGAGAAAGTAAGTTTCAGTGAGGTTACCGAGTAGTAAGTTGGATCGCAAGCACGGCTCGGCGATGGAGGAACGGCGATGGCAGACAGCGACCAGACGGTGCGCGTGCGCCCGGCGACGCTCGCGAAACGCGAGCAGATCCTCAAGGCGGCCATCGAGATCTTCGGGAACAAGGGATCGACGAACGGCACGCTGGCCGATGTCGCCGAACAGGTCGGCATCACGCACGCCGGCGTGCTCCACCACTTCGGGTCGAAGCAGAAGCTGCTGCTCGAGGTGCTCGCCTACCGCGATCAGGACGACGTGGCGGGGCTCGCGCAGAAGCACATCCCCGGCGGACCGGAGCTGTTCCTGCACCTCGTGCGCACCGCGTTCACGAATGCGAAGCGCCCCGGCATCGTGCAGGCGTACACGGTGCTCTCCGCGGAATCCGTGACCGACGACCATCCGTCGCGCCCGTTCTTCGAAGAGCGCTACACCACGCTTCGCCGCGAGGTGACGGACGCCTTCCACGAGCTGTGCGCCCAGGAGGGCGTGAGCGATCCGCGCAGCATCGCCGACGCGGCCGCCGCGATCCTGGCCGTGATGGACGGCCTGCAGTTGCAGTGGCTCCTGCATCCGGAGGTCGTGGAGCTCGGCGAGACGAGCGAGTTCGCGATCCGCGCCATCGTCAACGCCGTGCTGCATCCCGGGCCGGAGCTGGAGACCTACGCGCACGACGCGGACGACTGACGGCCCCGACACGCCCGACTAGGCTCGGGCCATGACGATCGACCTCGAAGCGCTCTACATCGACCTGCACCAGCACCCCGAGCTCTCGTTCCAGGAGACACGCACCGCGGGCATCGCCGCCCGGCATCTGCGCGATCTCGGCCTCGAGGTGGAGGAGGGCGTCGGGGTCACCGGGGTCGTGGGCCTTCTCCGCAACGGCGACGGCCCCGTCGTGTGGGTGCGCGCCGACATGGACGCGCTCCCGGTCGAGGAGCAGACCGGCCTCTCGTATGCGAGCACCGCGAAGGGCGTCGACCCGGCGGGAACCACCGTCCCCGTCATGCACGCCTGCGGCCACGACATGCATGTCACCGCCATGATCGGCGCCGTGGAGAGGCTCGTCGCGGAGCGCTCCGACTGGTCGGGAACCCTCGTCGTACTGATCCAGCCCGCCGAGGAGTACGGGGCCGGGGCGCGCGCCATGCTGGATGACGGCATCCTGGACCGCTACCCCCGTCCCGACATCGTGCTCGGCCAGCACGTGACCCCGCTCCCCGCCGG
>WPCJ01307086.1_pt1 | contig 33055 bp, 21 predicted proteins | sample 5399831 | NCBI WGS metagenome assembly WPCJ01 (sample SAMN12869470, study PRJNA574797) | sludge metagenome | isolation source: wastewater treatment of pH10 | place: China:Beijing | collected 2019-05-20 | reverse complement strand
CGCCGCTCGGGGCCGGTCAGAACCTCAACCTTCGGATAAGAACCAGTCATAGCCACAACATTACTCCCAACCCTTATTTTAAGGGTGAGACATGTCCGGGGAATTCGGGGGCCGCTTCATCTCGGCGGTTCGCCGTGATGTTGCAACTGGTCAAGCTTCTCCACGGCGGCCTTATGCAGAATCCGCGCAAGCGGTCAGCGAAAGCCGCTGAGCGGGTAGTGATCCTCAAAGATGATTCGGGTCGCGAGTCTACCGCACGGTTCTCACCTTCGACCTCTAAGCCGATCTGGTTCGAGTCCCACAGCTCCGAGCGCGAGGACCTCGTCGTCCACCATGCGACTGCCGCCCCGCGTGAAACGCGCCGGATGGCTCCAGCAATCCTCGTCGCATTCCGATCGCAGTGCAGTGTCGTTGCTCTGCTAAAGGCCCGAAAACTCGTGCCAGATCACCTGAAGGCGGTGGCTCTGTGGAACGCCCGCTGCACGCCGCGAGAGCGGGTTGCGGTGGCGCCTGAGCTGGCCAGACACGTCCTCGTGGTCGACGGGCACCGCGTTGGCTCCCTTCTGGCTGGGAGATGGGTCGCAAATGATGGCCCGGCCTATCGTTCCGAGTATATCCGTGGCCGCGTGTTCATCTTCGACGTTCCTGCGGAAAAGCGGCTTGTCGGAAACGCACGGGCCGTCGCGGGCAAGGGCCTTATGACGCCATTGCGCCCGAACAGCGCGCAGCTTCGCCATACCGCCAGTAAAGTACCGTCGCGAGGAAGCCCCCAGCTTTCGAGGCCATCGCCCTTAAAAGTGGCCCTATCGGCGTAGGCCGCGACATACCGTATCTGGCTTCGATCGTTCCGTGAGAGCAGTGAGGCGGCAGCGCTCCGCTTCTCGCTGGATGAGGTCGGCAGCCCGCTCAGACCCTGCGAGATGTAAGCGTTTGACGGGCGTCTGCCCGAATGGGCCTCGCAGCGGAGACAATTCATACATGAGCGCCTGTGCGGCTGCGCAGCGGATGACCCTTCGACTCACCATCCAAGGGCGAGCATTTGCCAAAGCGTGACCGCCCGAGGGCTTTAGGAGCGATGCTCCACAAAGCTCGAGCCTATAAGGGACTTATGACGCACTTATACACGACAACTGCGCCGTCAGCGGAAGCTAACTCGTGTTCCGGCGTGAGCACGTGCCAAACTTCGGAAGGAATTCCCTTGGGAGATGTCCGCACGAGCCGCCCAGGTAAGCTTGACGAGGGTTTGCCACGGCGACCCTAGGTTGCGCCAATACAGCCCTCATGCATAGTCTGAGAGTGGCATCCGGAAGGCTCCGAGACCGGACCAGCCTGCAGGATGCGTGATGCCGCCGGCCGTAGAGACCCATACCGACCAGCAATCGGCCGTAAGGCTCCTTGCGGCGATCTGTGCGGCGGCCGTCCCTCCTGTCGACGATAGCCTCGGGTCGGATGTTGTAGGTGTCCTTCGCTCCCAGTCGCGCCTGCAGGCCCTCGACTTCTGGATCCGCTACCCCGACTACCTCGCTGCCGAGCTCCTAAAGGAGTTCGAGAAGACAGCTTCGAAGGCCGACCTTGCGCTGGCGCGGCGCATATTCGACGACCGCGAGCCGGACCTGCGGCGGGTGCCGATGATCAGGTATCACTTCGGCGCCTTTGAGCCGCTCCACAACCCCCTCTCGATCCTGAGGTCGCGTGGGCTCGTCCGTCAGCACCCCGACCGGTCAGACGCCCAGGTTTATGCGGCCGCCATCGACGTCGTCCGCTCGTTCGCTCGCGGGGCCGTTGAAGCAGACCTCGCGTCCGCCTCGAAGGCCCTGGAGGCGGCTGCTGCCGACCGCTCCTTCCTCCTGTCAGCCGGACACCTTCCGGATTGGTTGACACCGCGGAGGGACAGGGACCTTCAGTGGTATGAGTTGCTCGGACGGCCACTCGCCGGCTCTCCAGTCTCGGTCGGGGACCGCTGCCTCGTCGTCCGCCTGCCGGCCGGTATGACCCCTCGCGAATTCGACAAGCAGCTCGCCTTCAGGATGAAGAGCGCGCGCCTGAACAGCTGGCTCAGGACACCGGATGGTGAGCGCCACTGCCAGTACCTCGGGATCGACCCGGCCCAGCTCGCCCGCGGCACGGCGTACGGCTTCAACGAGGCCCTACGGCGCTCGGATGGAGAGGAAATCTACTTCTTCCGCCCGAAGTCGTTCGACGCCGACCGGTTGCTCCGCCTCGCGGAGACGATCGTCTACCGGTACGTCACGACGCCGCCCGCCCTGCGAAGGAGCATCTCCTGGCGGTCGCGGGCGCAGGGAACGCGTTCGGACTTCAAGCCGACGGTGAGCTAACCTCGCTGCGGAAGTGGCCGCCCCAGATCGCAACGCCTTGCTGATCTCTATCCGAGACTCTTCCACCCGCAGACCTTCCCGCGAGTGGGAGTCTTGGGGAGACGACATCGAGTTGATCTCCCGAGCACCTTAGCTCAAGAGATCTCGTAGCGGGGATAGCGGTCCATCCGGACCTTCAACGCCGACATCCGCCCCCGGAAGTATCCGTCCGAGACGTCCTTGCCGTGGTTGTGCCCGGTGATTGCATTGCTGAAGCGCTTCGAGATGTTGGCCTCCTCGGCGCGGGTCACAAACAGATGCCTCCAGCCATGGTTGGGGCTGACGCCCTCTTCGAGCGTGACCTGCTCCTGAACCCATTCAGCCAGTTCGCTGGCCCGCTGCTCCTGCTGGCTGCGCGTGGCGCCTTGCGGTCGACATCGAGCTTGATGTCGCGCGCGGGGTTGTCGCTGCGCTTGCGACCGCCCTGCCGCGTGGTAGCCCAGGAGAAGATCGACGAGACGGCGACGAGGTCGTTGCGGTTGATCGTGCGTGGGTCGATCTTGTCGACATTCTTTCGGTGGTTGGCCCAGTCCCAGATGTCGTCGCCGCTGACTAGGCGCCAGTCCTTGCCCTTCCAGAAGCGGTCGAGCGATTCAAGCGACGGGCCGTACCGGCGCAGCGTGCTCGCCGCCTTCTTGCCGGTTTGATAGTCGCACCAGCGCTTGTAGAGGCCTGACACTGACTCAGGTTCTCGATCGGCCTTGGTCGATGCGGTGGTCGTCGCGGGGGTGGGCGGCGTCCAAGCTGGCAGGTTCTTGCCGATCTCGTCGGAGTGGTCTGCGCTGGAGAGCCGGCGCCTCGCGAGCTCGCTGAAGGCTTCGCCGATCTTGACGAGCTCCTTTGACAGCCGCGCCAGGGACTTCTGGTCGATTTGCATCTGGTTGTCGGCGACCAGCTGGCGCGCCTCGCCGCCGAAGGCTGCGTCGACGATCTCTTCGCGGCTCAGGACGCCATCGCCATGGCGAAGCGCGTAGGCGTGCAGCGCCAGCGGATCCTGCATCTCGATCGACGCCATCCGCTCGGCCACCTTGGGGTCGTCGACGCCGTTGTCGAGGTGCCACTGGGTCGCGTCGCGATACTCCTGGACGAAGGCTTCGATCCGCTCGTTGTAATCGAAGTCGGCATCGAGACGCTCAACCGCTCGACGGTAGGTCTCGCCGGCGAGGGCCTTCACCTGCAGAGGTGTCAGCGTCTGCTCAGGCGTGCGAAGCGAATCCCAATAGGCCAGGAGCCGACCCAGTGCCGCTTGAAACCGCTCCTTGGCCTCCCTCGCGCTCTTGGTGCGCAAGGAGACGTAGACCTTGTCGGAGACAGTGATGGTGACCGACTCGCTGGCGATCGGCAGGGTCACGGTACGTCCGCGAGCGACCTCGCGGAGCTCGTTCGGAACCCGAACGTTGAGGTAGTAAGATCCCGACTTGGTAGCGAAGGGACGGGGCATCGCAAGGGCCATGTGTGAAACCGCTGTGTGAAAGCGGATACCTAATAAGCCCTTACAAAACCGTAACTCTTTCTCCTGCTGAGGAAAAAGAATGGTGCCAGGAGAGGCAGCTTATAGAAGCCATAAGACGCTGTTATTAAATCGATATTTTCAATGGGGATAACAGAAAGGCCATCATTTAGGCCATCTTTTTCCGAAGGGCGCCTGCTTCGCTCTCCAGGGCGGGCAGGGCGCCGGGCGTGCGACAGCCTGCCGCACCTTAATCCACGATTTCGAACACGTCCGCTGCGTCCTCTCCGTCCCGCAGGCCCTTGAACGAAGCATGACGCAACTTGCCATCATCCGTCCAGGCGCGGAATGCCAACCCTGCTATCAGCTCGGGCTTGAGGTCGGACCCAGAATCTTCCCGGCCCGTTTCCATCCCGATCAGCTAGCGGGCGTCGGGTGGCCCTTTCGACTCGCAGTAGAGTGGGATCAATCAGGGGCTGAATTGCTGGGAAGGTCGTGTGAAATTCGCAACTGTTGTTTCATCATTCGTGCGAACTGCATTTTCGCGTGGCGGGCTGCCGTAGAGATTTGCAGGATGATCGCCGCTTCATTTGATTCGCGGTAGCCTCTGATGACATACGCCCGCCCTTCTGAAACGGTGACCCGTGCTCGTTTGCGCGCCGTATTCTTGGTGGCGGTTTCGGGGTTGAGCCTCGTCATTGCAACGAGCGCTGCCGAGGCGCAGTTCGCTGGAGCGAACGGAGGCAACGGCGGGAATGGCTCTGGTTCGACGCCAGGTGCAGGTGGCACAGGCGGGGCGGCCGGAGACGGAAGCTTTACGGGCGGTGCGGGCGGCGTGGGTGGCATCAATGGCGTCGGTGCCGCTGGTCTTGGCCCGGCCGGTGGTAGCACGGGAGACATGGGGTCCGGCACGGGCAGGGGTGGCGGCACCGATAGCGGCGGCGGCGGCGCCAGCTCTTCGTCTGGCTCTAACGCGGGCGGCGGTGGTGGCGGCGGCGGCGGCGGACGAGGCGCGACAGTCGCCACTACCCTGACGAACGGCTCAACTATTACCGGCGGAAGCGGCGGTAATGGCGGAAACGCTAACCCCGGCGGCAGCAGCTGGGCAGGCGGTGGTGGTGGTGGTGGTGGCGGTGCCGGCGTCGTTCTGGATGGAACGTCCATCTCCAATAGCGGAGCCGTTTCAGGCGGCAACGGCGGCAACGGCGGTGTCGGCGGCGGGCCTGGTTACGCTCAATCGTTGGATGATGGTACCGGAGGATCTGGAGGGTCCGGCATCGTGGTCAACACGACCACGGGCGCGACAATTACGAATTCTGGATCAATCACGGGCGGGAATGGTGGGCTTGGGTTCGGCCCGCAGGGAGCGGCTGGCGTAGGCATCAGCGGGCAGAACCTGACCATCATAAATTCGGGCACAATTGTTGCCGGCGCAGGTGCCGGAAGCATCGACGCTCTTCGTTTCACGGGTGGTGCCAACACGCTTACATTCGCCAACCCGACCTCGGGCCTCACGGGCAACATTGCTATTCAAGCAGGCTCGTTGGATTTCGCCCAGCCTACGGCCGTGACGGTCGCAAACAACATCATCGGCGCTGGCGCGGTGACCAAAAGCGGGGCCGGCATCCTGACGTTGACCGGCAATAAAGCTTATACCGGCGCCACCACTGTCGCGGGTGGTACATTGCTCGTGAATGGTTCGATCGCTTCATCAGCAAACGTCACAGTCGCCGCGGGGGCTGTCCTCGGCGGTACCGGCACGCTGCCGACCACAGTTGTCAACGGCGGGACACTGTCACCGGGCAACTCGCCGGGAACGATGACGGTCAATGGGAATCTGACCTTCAACGCGGGCTCGGTTTATCTCGTTGAGGTTCAGGGCGCCGTCGCAGACCGGGTGAATGTCACAGGCTCCGCGGCCTTGGCGGGAACTCTGAGGCTCGTTCCTCTGGGAGGCGCCTACAACTTCGCCACGCCCTACACCGTGCTCTCTGCCACAGGCGGCAGGACCGGGACATTTGAGACAGTCGACAAGGCCGGTACCTTCGGGGCGGGCGTCGGGACGGCCATCAGCTATACCGCCAACAGCGTTATGCTGACACTAACCCCTAATCAGTTCGCAACGCTCGGCATCACCGCTCCCGCCAATGCGGCCTCGGTCGCTGCTGCAATCGATAACGCGGTATTGAATGGCGGCGACCCCTCCTCGCTGTTCGGCATCTACAACCTTCCGGCGGGATCGATCCCGGCGGCTGTCAACAGCCTGTCGGGCGAAGTGCATACGGCGGCGCCAGCGATGGCGACCGCTGCGGCCGACCAGTTCCTGCGGACAATGCTCGATCCGATGGCCGCAGGGCGGCTTACCGACCTGGGCGGTCCTGGCCCCGGTACGGGCATGTTCTCAGGCCTTGTTCGAAAGGGCGTCGACGTACCAACCAAGCCCACCCGGCTTGATGCCCCGATCTATTCGGTCTGGGGTTCGGCCTTCGGCTCCTATGGCCGCACCGACGGCAACGCGGCGCAGGGCTCAGCGCGCCAGCAGATCGACGACGCCCATCTGGCGACAGGCATCGACATCCGTTTAATGCCCGGAACGGTGGCTGGCCTGGCCGTCTCGGGCGGCAAATCGAACGCTTCGCTCCCTGGCCTGACCGGCAAGATCGATGCCGATGTTTTCCAGGCAGGTCTCTATGGCGTGACGCAACTCGGCCCGGTCAAGCTCGGCGCAGCGGCAAGCTATGCCCGACTGGACAACGACGTTAGCCGCGCCATCCCGGCTCTGGGGAGCACCTTGTCGTCTTCCTACGCTACGACGGCTTGGAGCGGGCGCCTGCAGGCGAGCACCGCGCTGGCGAATTGGAACGGGATGACGCTCTCGCCGCTTGCTGCGATCCAGGCAACGCGGGCAAGAAGCCCTGCCGTTACCGAGGCCAACTGGGCCGGTGCCAATGCTGGCGCGGTGGCGCTTGGCAATCGAAACGACATCACATCCCGCAGCGAACTCGGTGGCCAGATCGATGTCGCTACCACCCTCGGCGGCGTTGCCGTCACTGGCTATGTCCGCGCGGCCTGGGCGCACTACTTCCAGCGTGACGCTGATCTGACCGCGAGCCTAGTTGGGCTGCCCGGCGCCAGTTTCGATGCCACCGGTGCCCAACGCGACCGCAATAGCGCCCTTGTCGCGACCGGCTTCAGCGCAAAGTTCAGCGAACGCGTCTCGCTAGGCCTCAACTTAGATGGCGAGCTTTCCGGTAACAGCCGGCGCCTTGGAGGATCCGCCCAACTCAGGGTCAGCTTCTGAGAACACAAAGGCTCTCTCAGAGAGCTGACCCGACTGAGAACCCGACGAGCATATTGAACAGCTAAGCGGCGCCCCTGACGACACACCCTAGGAGCGCGCTCTCATCCAGCTTGTTCTCGATATCGAAACATGGCGGGCGAAGCACCAGCTCTGAAGCTTCATCGGCGGAGCTGTTTTTGCTGAAAGCGGCGGATCGCTCGATGCGCAAGCTCGGTTGGCTCGTCCGTCCGCTCGATGGCAAGCGACACGACCACATAGACCATGCGCATCCACTGGCGCTCTCTATCGGCAGACGGAATGCCGGCCTCGACGTAGCTCCAAGCTATTTCCGTGGCCCTCTCTGCTCGTGCAACTTCCTGTGGGTCTTCAAGGATGGAAAACGGGTTCGGCTTAGTCATCGATAGCCTTCGCGTCGCTAAACGACCAAGCCGGCATCCGCCTTGTTGCGCCAATGGGCCGAGCCCGAGATGTCATAGAGGCCAGGCACAGGCTCCTTGCCGCCGGCCGGGTTCGATATCTTCGTGGGGTGCGCGACCATGAACACCGTCACGCCGTGGACCTTAGCGAAGCGCTTGCACTTGCTGATAAGCTGCGAAACGAACTCGGTTTCCGTCATGCCTTGAGGGCGGCCGGCCTCCAGTTCGTTGTAGGGGTCGACGATCAGGCCATTGATGCCCTTGCGCAGAACGGCAGCCTTCGCACGCTCCAGAAACCGAACCACGCTAGTCATCGTGGCCGCCCTCCGCGTCGAGCTGGCGCATAGCCTCGGGCAGCGTGTCCAACGCCGCGTTGGCGAATGCCGCGAACTTGCGGACCGATCGCATCAACGCAGGCCCATCGCCCATTGCGAGATGGTCATAGGCGTGATCGAGATGGAGGCCGGCATAGGCCAGGGCTCCGCCCATGAAGGCGCGAGGGTTGCTCGCGCTATCGATGTCGCCATGCTGCGGCTGGGGAAGAGAGATGATGGTGGCGCTCATGCCTCACCTCCCGCCAGCCATGCCGGAAGCTCAGCGCCCTCTTCGATCCGAGCCGACGCCCAAAGCTGATAAGCCGGGCGAGCGTCACGCCAGTCGCGGAACCATGTTTCCCGAACCGGCTCCAGCCAAGCGATGCCGGCCTGCCGCCATTGCTCATGATCCGAGAGGGCATAGACCGCAGCCGCCTGATGCATTCGATCGCCTCTTCGTGCAGGTGCTCCAGCGCTCCGGTGGTGAGCTTGGCCATGACCATGCCCATCACCTTCGGCGCCTTCACGAGATCCGCCCACCATTGCGCCATCTCGACGCGCTCTTTCCAGTGAGCGCCGCGAGCATACGCCCGGCGGACAGCGTCAACCTCCTGATGCGCCAGCGCCCGCTCGATAGCATCGGGCGACCACTTGCCGGATTCGTTCAGGAGCGTTGATGCGCTGGCGCGGAAGCCGTGCGAAGTTGCGTCGGAATTGGTGTAGCCAAGTCGGCGCAGGGCCGCGTTCAGCGTGTTCTCGGACATGGCCCGCTTGACCGATCGGACGGACGGAAAGACCAGTTCCCCATCGCCGGATATCGCCCGCAGCTCGTCCAAGATGGTGAGCGCCTGCTTGGGCAGCGGAACAGCGTGCGGCTTGCGCATCTTCATGCGGCCGGCCGGGATGGTCCAAACGGCCTCGTCGGTATCGAACTCCCGCCACTCAGCTAGGCGCAGTTCTCCCGGCCGGGGGAACAGGAGCGCCATCAGCCGCAGGGCATGCCGGGTGAGGGGCATCCCGTCATAATCGTCAATGACGCGCAGGAGCGCCCCGAAGGCCTTGGCCTCGGTCACGGCGGCATGGCTCTTCACGACCGGCGCCATCAGCGCGCCGCGCAGGGCCACGGTCGGATCATCCTTCGCGCGCTGCGTCGCGATGGCAAAGCGGAATACCTGCCCGATGATGGATCTCATGCGGCGCGCGGTTTCGAGATGGCCTCGCGCCTCGATCTTCCGCAGGACAACGAGAATTTCGGCGGCGCTGATTTCCGTGATGGGCCGCTTGCCCAGCACCGGCTTAGCCAAGTCCAAGAACCAATCGAACTTGTCGAGCGTCGCCTGAGCCTTGCCGCTCTGTTTCTTCCTGGCGGCAACCTCGGCGGCGATGGCCTCGAAAGTGTTTTCCCTGTTGGCCTTGCCCGTCAGCTTCTCCAGCCGCTTTTCGGCGCCGGGGTCTTTGCCATCGCGCAGGAGCGTCTTGGCTTCCTCTCGCTTGGCCCGAGCGGCCCGAAGATCGATCGCCGGGTAAGTGCCGATCGAGAGTTTCTTCTGCTTGCCGTCGAATCGGTAGGCGAGGCGCCAGAGTTTGCCGCCTTTCGGCTCAATCCAGAGTTGGAGGCCGCCGCCATCGGACAGTTTCACCGTCCGCCCGGCCGGCTTGGCATTCCTTATCGCAACGTCTGTCAGGGGCATGATGTTGGCCTGAATTTCGGGCCTGTTGGCCTATGCAGGCGAGCAGGCCAACAAATTCGGCGACTGTCAACGAAGGCCGGCGAAGGCCAGCAAAGAGAAAGGCCCCCGAAACCAGCGGTCTCGGAGGCCTTTTCGGTCACCGGCGAAAGCCGGCGAAGGTAAATGTGGTGCCCAGGAGAGGACTCGAACCCAACGGGATCGCGTCAGAGTATTGAAATTACTGAAGAATTCTGTGATGGCCGTACGGCCTGAGTGGTTGCGTTGAGTGAGACCTATCGCCCTAGTGCTACCCGATTTTGCAGCCGGTTCAAAGCTTCATCCGAAGGCGGCAACCTGGTTTTCTAAAGACACCGAACGTTGTCCGGGCGAGCGCGAGGGGAAGATAGTTTCACGAACCGAATTGGGAGATAAGGCTCCTTCAGGGGTACCAGGTGGACCTGGTGTCAACCTCGAGTTCAATGCTGGCAAAATACCGTCGTGACAGCTTGTGCGATTGCCGTAGCCGCCGGACTTCCCCACTTGGTCCACCTAATGAAATCCTCATTCTTCCCTCGCGCTAATTCCGCTGAATTATGACGATCTGCGCCGGGCAATCAAAATGAGATTTGTATGGCCCCGCATCAAAAACTCGCGGACCGCATTGTAGCGTTCGCAGGCGGCGGGAGCCCAGCGTAGTTCAGCGACACCCTAATCCAATCGTCCGGTTCACAGTGGATTTGCTCACCACTACCTTGACGAGCAATCGTAGGCATTTGACCCTCTATCCTAAGTCGATTCGGGGGGGGGTGCCTTAACGCCGTCGACCGAACAACGGACGCGATACGACGTTGCATCACGCCTTGGGAAGTGACGGACTTGATGACGATTCCGCGGCGCTCTTCCAGCGCTTTCGCGACTGCAAGTTATTGTCTGACAGGCTCGCCATGCTGCGTGAGATTGTCCGCAGGCAGGGTGGGCGGCGGCGGTTCGAGCAGCACGGGCAAGACTGGCTCGCATCTATCAAAGACGAGCTTTGGCGGTTCGGTCTGGAAGTCGTAGACGGCGGTGCCTCTGTCACCTTGCGGGTGGGAGATCAGCTTGCCGGGGCAATTCCCGACTTCATCGCGCGCACGATGGTGCATGCCGCCCATCACCAGCAAGCGGAATGCGTCCCCGACGCCTTCCTGCTTCGTACGACGAACCGGTCCAGATACCGATCCGATGCGCAGAAGATGGCGTTGCGTGCCGTTGCGACGATGCCGGCGGGAGCAACCCTTATGGTGGGCCTGCCGACAGGTGGCGGAAAGAGCCTATGTTTCCAGACGCTCGCGCTGCTGGAGCGCATGGACGATCCGCATGCCTTCGTCCTGCTCATCGTCCCCACTATCGCGCTGGCCCTCGATCATGAGCGCTCCCTTAAGGGCTTCCCGGGTCTAGAGGATTCACGGTGCCTCACCGGCGACCAGTCTCTAGACGAAAAGCAGGCGATCATAGACGCCGCCCGACGCGGCAATGTCCCGGTTCTCATAACCTCTCCCGAAAAGGCACTTGATCTCAAGGAAATGCTTATCGAGGCGGCCGATCGCTTGGACGGACTGAAACCCATCTGGCCCGGCCGCCTCGCGGCAATCGCGATCGACGAGGCGCACATGGTCGAGGATTGGGGGAGAAGCTTCCGGCCGGCCTTTCAGCAGTTCGCCTCCTGGGCGAACCTCGTTCGATCGCGTCATCAGGTCAAAATCGTCCTCTTATCGGCAACACTCTCGCCGTCGACGGCTGAACTGCTGAGGACAAGCTACAAGCGAGACGGCGATTGGCTCTACGTCGACGGCAGTGAACCGCGATACGAATTCGCTCTTTCGGCTAAGAGCTTTCAGGATGGCCGGGTTCGCGACGCTGTCCTACTCGAAGCGATCGACCTCGCACCCCGGCCGACGATCGTCTACGTTACCGAGGTTGATCGAGCAAAGGACCTCTTCGACCGCCTGACCACGGAGCGAGGCTACGAACGTGCCGGCCTCTTCACGGGAGAAACATCGCAGAGCGAACGCCGTGAGATCGTTCTGCGATGGTCAGAGAACCAGATCGACCTAATGGTCGCGACGTCCGCCTTCGGCATGGGCATAGACAAGGCCGACGTCCGAAGCGTCATCCACGCGTGCCTGCCGGAGACCACCGCCCGCTACTATCAGGAGATCGGAAGAGCAGGGCGTGATGGTAAACCTGCGTTCGGCATCGCGCTGTGGACCAAGCCGCCGGCGATACGGAGCGACGAGAAAACGGCCTCTCGGATGGCCGTCGGTGACAACCTCTCCTCCGATACTGCCAAGGCCCGCTGGCTTGCCCTTCACAATTCCGCAACCTGGTCTTGGACGGATGACGGCCGGAGACGCGGAAGCCTCGACCTAAAGGCAGCGCACGCGGGCGTGAACGTCGCGGACTCTGATTACAACATCAACTGGAACCGGCACCTCCTGCTGTCCATGCAGAGGGCCAAGGCGATCGAGATCGTCGAAGCTGATGGGGACGACGGAACGGAAGCGGCCCGCTGGACCATCGTCATTCAGCACGACGGCATAACCGATGCCGGCAGCGATAGTCTCGCATGGAAGGAATTCGATCGCTTCATCCGTCTTGAGATCGGCAAGAGCCGAGCAGACCATGAGCATCTAAAGGGTCTCTTGGACGGGCAGAAGGACTGCCTGCTGATAGGCGCGTTCCAGGCGATCGTGCCAGACGCAATCGACTTTCCGCAATGCGGACAGTGCGATTACTGCCGCCGCCGCGACCTCCAAGCGCCGAGCGGGCGGTCCTACGTCAGGCCGAAGCGCGAAGGGGGCTGGAGAACCAAAGGCACGGCACGCAGAAGCTATCCTCCCGGGATGCACCTTTTGACATACGAAGGCGCGAAGGGACGCCGCTTGCTGCTTGAGACAGTCGGACTGCTGGCCGCGAACGGCGCCCATCACTTCGTCGTCCCTCCAGACGACGCCATCACTGTCGCCGAAAGCCTGTCAAAGAATCCATCGACGCTGGGCTTCGTCGACTCTTGGCCCGCCAATCCGACGGATCTCGATCCCATGGATGGGCACCAACTTCTCCTTATCCCGCCCGAATTTGACCCGACCCAAAGCTGGTGGCCGGTCGTCGCCCACTTGCTGTCGTTGCCAAACAACGCGACGGTGATGGTCGCCGTGCCCGCAGGTGCCCGCTTGAGCGGCAGGCCCATCACGGCCGCGACGATCCATCCGCCCATCACCCTCGAGAGCCTGATTGATGGCACGAGGCAAGTAGAAGCTTCACATCGATGAGCCTCCTATCAGACACCGCCCATACGCCGGAGCGCATCTTCGGCCTCCTGAAGTTGCTCGATATCCTCGGAGGTGAGTCGCCAAGGAATGTCGTGCAATCGATCATGGAACCAAGGGTCGACGAGCAGATCGCCTTCACGCAGACAGTCGGGGCAGCCGCGAGCCTGAACCTCATCGACACGGACCGCACGACCTTACGATCCAGGGTCTCGCCAATACCGGCGACCCAGGGCGACTTTTCGGACCTCTGCTATGATCGGCTCCTTGCGACCAGAGAAGGCTTGCGCACCGATGTGGAGGACGACGACAATGCGCTCCTTCTCACCGCCTACGCCATCGTCGCGTTGAAATGTGATCAACACCGAAGCCTAAGTTGGTTCTGCGATCATCTCGAGGTCAGCGCCTTCGCCGACGACGTCCGGACGGCGGCGGCGACCTCAAACCCCGGCGGCGCTCTATTCAACGCTACGAAATACGCGCCCTGGCGTCGCTGGATGGTCAACCTAGGGCTTATCGAGGACATTGGCCACGGATCGCTGATCCCCGACGTATCACGACGCCTGCGTTCGGAGATCGCAAGAGCAGCCCCTCCGATCCCGAGCACGCAATCCGCCACGCAGTTCGTCGGATGGGTACGGACTCGATTGCCATTCCTCCCGGGAGGACGGCTCTTCGCAGACGTGACGAAACACGCATCACGTCCCAGCGACTGCGGCGTCCTGTTGAGCGCCGCACTGCGCAACCTGCGTGACGAAGGTGTGATCAAGCTGACCACGGTCGGGGACGCCGCCGGCCAAGTCACGCTGACGCCAGATGATGCCGACCCGACCACGTCGTTCTCCGAGGTAAGCGTCAACGTTCGGAGTTCCGCATGAACGTCGATCATACGTACGCGACCTCATGCTGGGACGAAGAAGGAGCCGGGGCGGTGCTCAGAACCGAGGCGCTTTCGGCCCGCGACGGCATATTCCTGGCGACCCATACGCCAATCCGCGACTTCTCTTTTGGAGGCTCCGAGAGCGCCTCCATCCCGGATGCCTCGGAAAATGGCGTGCTCGAGGCGCTGTCCGACCGGAACCGCCGGCATGCCTTCGCCGTCGTGCGAGGTGAGCCTGGCTCGGGAAAGTCGCATCTGATCCAGTGGCTCAAATACGAGTGGCCACTCGCGGACGGCAGGGACATCGTTCTCTTGCTCCAGCGCGCCAGCGCCAGCCTCGAAGGCTCCCTGCGCGTACTTCGAACGGAACTCGCTTCAAGCGCGCCGGCGTACGCGTCGGTCATCGGAGATTTCGGCGCCAGGCAGGCCAAGAGCTTCGAGGGCAAGCTCGCAGACTTCACGTCGAAGCTGGCGAACTCCCTCCGGCCCGACTACCTGGAAACGCCACCGGCGGACGTCGGCTTCTGCCAGACGCACTCACCGGCTGACATTCTGGCGACCCCGGTCGTGCAGCGTGATTGGCAGGCGCCCCGCAGGGTCCTGAAAGTCCTGACCAACGAGGATGGGCAGCGCGACTCCGAGACCGCGATCTTCAGCCCGTACGAGATGCCAGAACTCTTCCGCTTCAAGGGCAGCGTGCATTCGGCCTCTGCACAGAAGCTGCTGAACCGCATGGAGCAGGAGGAGGGTGTCCTCGACGACCTCAGGCGAGCGGAATGGTCAGCGGAAGAGGTTCTCGAGAGGCACTCGTCCAAGATCCCGTACTCTGCGGGGCTCGCGAAGGCGCTCAATGCGCGCACAAATGCCGCGATCCAGGAATCCTTGGGCGTGCCCGCGTCAAAGCTGAAGGAGATATTCTTCGAGTTGAGGCGCGCCCTGAAGCGCGACGGCAGGCGACTCGTCCTCTTGCTGGAGGACATCACGGCATTTCAGGGCCTGGACGACGCCCTGATCGACGTCCTCGTCGCTGACTCCACCACGGCGAACGACCTGTGCGATCAGATTTCGGTCATCGGGCTCACGCCCAACTACTTCCGACAGCACCTAGCCGCAAACTATCGCCAGCGCATCACCCACGACATCAGCCTGGGCGACGGCGACGACGATGCTCTCCAGGACGTGGCAAGCGTCCGGAGCGTCCAGGCGCGCTCGCAGTTCGTGGCCACTTACCTATCCGCGGCAAGGGCCGGCCCGCGGGCAATCGACGCATGGGCCGCCGCTCCCCTCTCAGACGGCGAGCGCCCGCGCCCGCCCAACCCATGCGTGCCCTGCCCACGCCGACCGGATTGCCATGCGGTTTTCGGCGCCCGAGACGGGGTCGGCTTCTTCCCGTTCACCGAGCATTCGATCGAGAAGTTTTTCTCGGCATTGAAGGCGAGCGACAACGGCAGCAACTGGCAAACGCCGCGGGGGATCATCCAAGGCATCCTGACCCCAACGCTGACGCGCCCGCATCTCCTGGACGAGGGGCGCTATCCCAGTTCCGAGGTGACGAGCCATGACGCCCTAGAGCCGGCATCGACCTCACTCGATCCCGTGATCGAGCAGCGCCTGTCTGCTATATCCGATAGGGACACTCGCGACCGCGCCAAGCGATCCATCGCGTTCTGGGGGGAACGGAGAGACACCTCGACGCGGAAAGACGCGGGAGCCATCTTCTATGCCGGCGTCAGCCAGGCAATCTTTGAGCGATTCAACCTACCGTGGATTGGGCAGGCTGAGAACATCGAGGCGTCCCCACTCGAGCCGATTACAATCAGCGAGCCGCTCGATGGGGCACCTGGCCGTCGGTGGGAGGTCGAAGATCAAGAGCATCCGGAAGGCACGGGAGCATTCTCGCCAGCCATCCGGCCGAGCGGAACCCGCGCACAATCCGACAACTCGAAGCCCGAGCGCCGCGATCCGGCCAATACCCCCAAGGCCGTCCTCCGGAAGATGAAGGTCACGGCGAGCGAACATGAGCGCCTGCTGCACGACCGCGAGCAGTTCGTACAATCCGGCACGCAACTTCCGCCCATCTGGGACCGACTAGCTCTCGACCTCGTCTCACGGATCGATCCTCGACGGCTCGACACGTCGCCGCTGATGTTCGACACGATGCTCAGCGAGACCAACGTCAAGTTCGCGGGTACGACGACGCGGAAGAAGGATTCCTACTTCACGTTACCTGCTGAAGAGTGGGCGTTCGCCGCCGCGATTGCGGTCTCGGAGAGCAAACAAGCCGAGTTCAAGCATGCGCCAAATGGCAAGCGCGACGTTAACCGGAGGAACATCTCAAAGGCCGTAAGGCTCCTCGAGCCGCTCGTCCGCAAGCACCTCGAAGCTCGCACACCGATGGCCGGCGACACATCCCTTAGTCTGACCCAGGCTAATGTCGCCATCCTGACCGTCCGGGCATGGCTGCGCGGCGACGTATCTCCACTTGCCCCTCCGGCAATCCAGTGGGCGGCGATCCTTGCCGATGAGAGCGACGCCCGAAGCGATCCGAAGGCACGCGTGCCTTCATGGGACGAGATCCTGACGCTCTCACATCCACATCATGGCAGGCTGAGGGAGCAGGTCTTAAAGGCCGTCAGACTCACACAAGGCACCGGAGCGGCAGCTCTCCTGGACGCAGCTGAAGGTATCGCGACCATCAAGCGCCTCGCAACCGAGTTCAAATTGCCAGAACGGCCTGTAGATGGCGCCACGGACAGCGCAGACGACATCTTCTACTATCCTGCGGCAATCCTCACCGACACGGCGGCGAAGCTATCTCGGCTTCCGCGCGCCGAGTTCGATCGGCTCGCCAGCGCCAGCGCCACTCTCGATCAGATGCTCAGGGGCAGCACGATCGACGAGCACCTCGATCGCATCGACAACGTGATCGTCGCAACGGACGCCAAGCTGCCAACAAAACTATCGATCGTCGCCCAGTGGAGGCAAGCCTTGGCGCGGTTCCGGCTGCCAGGTTGGGAAAATCGCCTGCCCGCAGTGGAGACGGCCATCGACTACTTCCTCGCGCACCCCCAACCGCCAGAGACGAGGGCGGCGATCATAGACCTGACCGCCAGGCAACCTGCCGCCGCGATCAACGAGACCGATGGCCTACTCAAACTCGGGGAGCAGGCCCTACGACAACTGGCTGATGCCTGCCGCGACCAGATCGGGGCCCAACGTCCCAACGCCCTCACGCTGGAGAGACTGAATGTCATCGGGGCCGACTGCCGGGATCTGGCGAAGCGCGCTACCGCCGCTCTGGGAGGTTCCGAATGACCGTCGATAGTCTCGATCGCCAGGCGCCGACTGACCCGCTCGCCTATCTGGAAAGAAGCCAAGGCGAATTGTCGGATGCCGTCGCGAGAAAGAACCTCGCCGACAAACTTGACGAGTTCGGGAGCAAGTGGGAGGCGAGCAAAGCCGTCCTAGCCAACCTCAAGGCGCTAGCCGCGCATGGCCATGAACTCCGTGACGTACCATCTTCCGCCGTGGGCGAGGCACGCGATGCCGTCTCGAAGATCGCCGAGTACGGTCAGGATATGGAAAAGGCCGCCTCCCGAGATGCACTGGTCAGACTAATCGGGGATTTCGAAGATTGGCTGAGGGGGCCAAACGGCCGTCTTCCCCGGCACATAAAGCAGGCCTACGACGACCTCGTCCGGATCGAACTGGAGCCGCTGGAAGCGGCGGGTCGCGTGCTCATCCGGATCAGCGCGGTATCCGACCTAGGAGAGGCGTTGAATGCCCTCGTGGCCCGAGCGCGCGACGCCTCGTCAACCCACCTTACGGAATTGCTCCCGAGAATAGCGGGACTGCGGGCCGAAGCCTCCGTCCTTCGGGCCGAGTACGAAGCCGTCGGAGACACGCAGGGCGCTAAGGAATTCCTCGACGCCCTGATCGACGGCAGGGCCACCCTGGCCCACGTCACGCCAGCCGTCCTAGGTTGGCTGGACACGCTAGACGGCGCCAGGGAGGGCTTCAAGATAACCTCGGCCTGACCCATCAGCGGCATGCTAGGAACCTTTCTAGCAGAGTGCGGCTCACGCTAACGTCGAGAAGCGCGTCGGGCATGATATCGCTCCGCTGGCGAACGCAGGCGTTACATCCGTCCAGACAGAGGCGCCCAGCCGCAGCCTCGACCTGATCGGCAAAGCGCGAAGTCGGCGACAGGGACCCCTCGCCGCCGGAAGTCTCGGGGACTGACCCATACCAGTCGAACAGGTCATCCAGAACCCCGGACCTGGCCGACTTGGACGCGGTGAGCCGACTTGACAGCTCCCAGCCCATCACGGGGCGACCCAACTCACCCTCGAGCGCCATTCGGGCGTCTCGCGCGTCCCGGTAGAGGTCCAATAGCTTGGCCGAGTGCCCGGCGACCTCGAGCGTCCCGAATAGGGCCCGCGTCAAGGCCGCCGGGACCGGCATGGCGGGATCCACACCGAGCTCAGCGGCAATGCCACTCAGCGCGGCCGTGTCGCGCGGGCTTGCCTGGAGCCAGCGAGCATGCTCCGAGCGGGTGCCCAGGAAACGCTCCCTGAGCTGATCTTCGGCTGCATTCGGACAAGCGAAGACGAACCCTTCGCGCCAGAGCCGCGCGAACTCGGAGAGGCGCTCCCGGAAGGCCCGGGTAGTTCCATCGCCGTGCTCGCCCACCTCCGTGATCGTGATGACGTCCTCGGCATCGCCGCCGAAGCGAACGGGAACCTTCACATGTACCGCGACGGACCGCTCGTCACCCTGAGACACCAGCACGAACATGTCCCGTAACCGCAAAGCCAGCGAATGCAGGACCACGCTTCGCACATGGGCGCGGTCGGCCTCTGCGTCATCGCATGACCGCAACGCATCTCTCAGGACGGACGAATAGGCGGGGGTTGCTATCGCGGCCAACGCCGCCTCGACGCGGCGAGGCGTCAGCATCGGGTCGCACCGGTGCCGCGCCTCGACGAGGTCAACGACCAGCGGCCTAAAGTGCCGATCGACACCGAACCGTCCCAGCGAGGCCCGGAGCTGATCCGAGACCTGTGGCGTCGCTGTCGCCAACCCCGCGAGCCTGCCGATCATCACCGAAGAGTACCTGTCAAGGCCAGCCATCAACAGGCCTGAAGTGCAAAGCAAATTGCACCGTGCAGACCTTCGCTGCAGGGATTCGTCCGCTGGCGATCCCGTAACGACATCGTCTACGAACGCAGACAGACGCGAGCGGTCGATCGAGAAGCGCACGCCCTCGCTCTCGCCCGCGTAGCCATGAAGCGCGATCAGACCGGTCGCCTCATCGATGAAGGTCTGGGAGAACGCTGCCGCATCAACCTTGGGGTCGTTGAACGCGACCTTCCCCTCGGCTCCCCAGTAGACCCTGGAAAACTGCAGGCCCGTCGACGCTCTGTCGCCGCTCCCGACAAAGAGGTCGACGCGTTCGACATGCGGCCGCAGATCACTCACTATCGCGACCTCGGCCCTGTCCTCGTCAGCCGTGATGACGGTCGTACCGCAGAGCCTGCCCTCGCTCCGGTGGCCAACTGCCAGATTCTGCGCATTTGGACTTTCAGCCAAGCCGCGGGCCGAACCGTCGACAAACGCCTGGTCGGGGGTCCAGGCACCGCGGGACGCAAACTGGCCAGCACTTTGGAACGTCATCACCGTCGGGCGCACCAGATCAGCGGACATGCAATCCCTCAGGTCTCCGCCACGTGCCAACGCTCGCGCGTCCAGCGGCAAATTGGAGATGAGCCTGCCAAGATCGCCTCCGAACATCGGCAGGCGCTCAGCCTTGGCCAGATCATTGGCAGCAAGCCAAGGCGCGCGGCCTTCGCGAGGAGGAATCCAGGCGCCGACCCGCCCGTCGAAGCGGCGCGAGATATTGCCAGGGGATGCCAACGCCAGCACGAGCGCGACGTCCTCCCTCTCCACGTGACCGTCCGCAGCAACCTTACCGGGGAGCGGCGAGACCTCGATGGCGGGCAGGTTGATGGTCTCGTGGAGGAACTTCGGTATCCAGGGCATATGATTTCGGGCATCAAGAGCCGTGAGGATTTGCCCCGTCGCGATCCGCTCGCCTGCTTCCCAAAGCTCCCGCATCGTCCGAAAGCCGTATCGCGACCAGGCATCAAGGCCGAATAAGGCCGCGACCCAGCGTTCCGCCGTCTCCATCGCTCCGTCGATGACACTCCCGTCCGGATCGCGATACGGGCGGCCAGCCCGAACCTGCCAGTTCGCGAAGGCGTCCAGGCTCAAACTCAGTAATTGAGAACGCCGCACGAAATGGTTGTCAGGATTGACCGGCGCATCGAACTTGCCTGCGTCGAGCATGAGATCAGGCCGCGCGTACCAATAGCTGTCTTTCGGCGAATACATCGACAGAGTGACGGCGGTCAGCGGCCGGTCGTCCGCGCCCCGGCCGCCACGCCCCTTGCGCTGGATGAAACTCGCCAGATTCTGCGGCGCATAGTGCTGGAAGACGAAGGCGATGTCAGGGTCGTCGTAGCCGACCTCAAGAGATGAGGTCGCGAAGACGACATCGCTCTGCTTGATCATCCTCTCAACGTTGTCCTTTGCTCCGGAATAGACCGGTGCCGAGGCCACGGCGAGGGACTTGCCCCGTTGCCACGGGCGCCCGTCAGCAAAAGCCTGGCGTGCATCGTTTGCGGCGAACCACCAGCACTCGCCGTCCTTCGACAGATGGCAACCCGACGGGCTCCCGCAGCATCCGTCTGCGACCCGCCCGCTGACGGGATCATCAGGAAATTCCGACGTCCTCAGCCTTCCCAAACGCTGGTTGTGCTCCGCGTCCTGAAAGTCCGAGTGAAGGCGCCGGACCTTGTCGATCGAATCGAGGAAAGCCAACGTCCTGTAACCGCCCTCGCTGCCTGTCCGGCGACGCATGCCATGCGATAGGCACATAATGGATTGGATGGCCGTCGCCGCTCCGGCCACGTCCTTTGTACGGGACTCGATCTCGGGTTGGATGAAAAGGAAGGCCTCGCGTCCCCTGGGATTGTCGCTTGCCTCTGAAGGCTCAGCAGCGATCGGCACCACGCGCGTTCGGCCCACGAGACGGGAGAACGTCCTGTCCGGGTTCCCGAGCGTCGCACTCATCCCGATCGCCAACGCGCGCTGGCCCTCGGCATGGTTGACTTCGCTTCGGAAAAGTAGGCGCCGCAGGGTATGCGCGACCTGGGCGCCGTGGATATGCGAGTAGAGATGGATCTCATCGGCCATGAGCGCGCGGGGAGGAAAGGCCGCGCCGTCCCCGAATATCTGGCCTGCAGCGGGATCCTGCATCCACGCGTGGAGTGAGTCGACAGTCGGCAGGAAGAAAGTCGGCGGAGCCCGCTTCATCCCGTCTTTGGTCCCGACCCATCCACGGAAACTCCATCCGCAGGATTGGCAGTCCAAGCGGTCACACCCCCGAACACCACCCGCAATCGCGATGGAAAGCGCGCCGTCGCAGCCGTCCATAGGGCAGTTGAATAGCGGGAACGAACATCGGTCGCCAACGACGAGCCAGTCCCCTTTGGCGTACTTCCAACTCGACGGGACTTCGCCGAACTGAACGCCAAGAGAAAGAGTCGGCATGCCCTCGACACCTGCAACCGCAGCTAGGTACTTCGCCAGCCGTTGAGATTGGTTGGCCGCCAGCCGAATCCTAGGATAGGTGAGGATCGCACGCGTGCCCCCGATGCCGCGAAATGAGTCGACGCAGGCGCCCGCGATCAGTGGCAGCGCCATAGCCTCGGTCTTCCCGGAGCCGGTATCGGCAGAGATCACGAATGCGTCGTCAGAACGCAATCCGAGCCAGGAATCGAAGATCGCCTGAAATCCGCGCTCTTGGAAGCCGGCAATCGTCGGACTGTCGCCCCACATCGGCTGCAGAGCAGTCAAAAGGCCCGTCAGCGCTCGAGATACCTCGGCATCCCGATCGGCGAGGCGGCCGAACAACTTATCAAGATACTTGGTGCGCGAAGGCTTCCGTCGGTCGCGCACCAACATCTTGACGCCCCGCACCAGGTACGGCCGAGAACGTGCGTCGTCCTTGTTGAATCGCTGCTTCAGATGCCGAACCTCTCGCGCCAATTCGCCGATACGGCTCCTCAATCGTCCATCATCGCCTCTTAGAAGATGACCATGGGCATCGAGACGGGCAATGGCGGACGGCACGTCCAAACCAGAGGCGCCAGTAGCGAGTTCGAGTTCGCGAGGATGTGACCAAAGTTCGAACAGCCCAGCCGCAGCGCGCTTCGCGTCGAGGTCTTCGAGAGCGTTCAAGATTTTGAAGTCAGAATCGGACAGGTCGGGCAGAGCCGGCAACGGCGCCATCTTCGGCTCCGGCGCGGAGACGAGTTCATGACCGCCAACGTCTTCCAGACGAAGCTCGCCAGCCCTAACGTGCACGTCGATGAGAGGACGCAAAACATCATTGCGCAACTCATCCATCCAAAGGAAATTCTCGCGAAGGCGCCAATATGCTAACGGCGATCCACGAACGAGCGACAAGATCCTCGCCAAGCGATCAGGGTCGTCCGCCAGCATTACACTCCGAGCGCTCTCGGACACCCGCGCCGTCCAGAACTCCCCGAATTTGCCGGTGCGACATGATAGAAGGACCAGACCCATTCCATGGAGCGTCCGGAGGGCGCTAAACAGTTCTGCCTCTCCCCCCGGCAGACGTGCCTCTCTGTTGATTGCCGACAGCGGGGGATCGCCTCTCGAAACCTTAATGGCCACGCGCCTAACCAAGGCCCGTATTGCCTCCAGATAAGAGGTCAACTCGCCTTCCGCTTGGGTGTCGGGAGGATCAGCGATTGACACCGTAGGGTCAATTTTGACGAAGCCATCGACTCTGACGTCGACTGCAACGGAAGGAAGGGATCCCAAAGCGATGCGCGCGCTCAGCGCGCGCTCGGCGGAGAAGACGAACTCACGGAGGACCTCGGCTTTGTCGAGCGTCTCCTGCTGGGCCGGGACGACGTCTAGGAGGCGGCGCGAGATCAGGACGATCAGCTTCGAGCGAGCCCTCGTGGCGCCTACGTTCAGGCGCTGGGGGCTGAAGATGAATTCCGCCTCCATCTCCGCGAATTCGGGATCCGCGACTGCATAGCTCAAGATGACCGCGTCACGTTCCTTGCCTTGGATGCGATCGATCGTCTCGACGAAGGGTTCTTCGGCGCCCGGCGGGCCAGCCAGTCGCCTCCGGATGGCCCGCCCCTGCGCCCGATGGGGCGAAATGACGGCAAGGCCATCGGACCAGACCTCGGCCACTGGTAATCCATCGGCACCGACGAGCCTTGCCTTCAGAAGCGTGGCCAGCCGAACGGCCACCTCCGTCTCGAAAGCACTTTCCATAGACGCCGGGGGACCGTCGTGGACGATGACCACCTTTGAATTGTCGGGATCGAGCGCAAGCCTCTCCCAGTCCTTAAGATCAACATGCCAATCCCGGCTAAGTCTCAGCCGGGTTTCAGGCACGGCCGATCGATAGGCCGGCCCGTAGAACCGACCTCTCGGAAATTCCACCAAGGGTGCGCTTAGGCGAAAAGTCTCCTCAAGGGCAAACTCGGGGATGCCCTCCTGCTTCATAAACGCATACAGGGATCCGCCGAAAGCCTTGCCGTGCAGGGACATGCCCGAAACTGCGGTGACTGGCGGGAGTTGCCGATCATCGCCCGCAACGATCACGCGACCATCGTGTGCTAGGCCGGCAAGCGCCTGCAGGCCATGCGCGAGCGGCATCTGGGACGCCTCGTCGATGGCAACCAAGTCGAAGACAGACGCGGTAGCGCCGAGACGCTTGCCAAGATGGCCTTTCTCGATCGCCTGCGAAAGTTTCCAGATTGTGCCTCCAATAATGACGGGACCACCGCTGAGCGCCTCCCTGATGGTCGCTTTTCCCCCGGAGGTCGACAGGTCGATCTGCTCGACGCCAGCCGGCGGTCCGCCGACGCCCCACCCGCCCAGGTACAAAAGGCGTGGCGCAGCCAGACCGACACCCACACGCTTGGCAAGGGCCGATAGAAGGTTCTCGATCGCACTGCGCGTAAACGCGCTAAGGAAGATCCGGGAACTCAAGCCCATCTCGACCCGTGCCCAAACGTGGCCCAGAACCAAATATGACAGCAGATGGGTCTTTCCCGTACCTGGTGGGCCCAAGACAAGCGACGCCCTCGTCTCGGCCATCCCCTCCCAAGCCACCTCTTGGGCAGGGCGAAGGCCATGGTCGCCATTGGAACGGATGGCATCCGCCAGGCGCCCATGGCGCATTTGCGCGAAAGTCGCGCCAAAAGCGGAATCTCCAGACGCGCAGAAGGCGGTCGGACTCCGCAGGAAGGATAGAACGTCGTCGCGAGTGCTCACGTCATGGCCCGTCTGCGAGATACTTGAGATAGCCAGCGATGCGAACGGTATTCGGGTCCTTGAGGATCCCATCAAGGCACCAGACGGGGCTCTCGCGACTTTCCCTGAGCATCGCCTGAAACTCCGGGGAGTCGAAATTCGAACTGTTCATCTCGACCACGATGTTCGATCTGGATCGCCGAGCAGAGCTGACGGTGCATTCGAAGCCAGACCAAGCGAGTGGATCGAGAAGGATGTCATAGGCCCCGTTCGTCACCACAAGGCCGAACGTGCCGGGTCCCACTTCGGTGTCCCGCGCATCGTTTGGGATTGCAAACTCGATGGCCCTGCGGCCATGGCCCGAAGGCCAATGGTCCACCAAAGACAATCCGGTGACGGACCGTCCAGACGCCGTCCGCGCTGCCGGGGGGCGTGCCAATCCGACCAGCGTCGCGAGCATGTTGGCGCGGCTCTGCATCAGCTCGAAGGCCAGCAGGATGTCGAGGTCCCCCGCATCAAGCGGGTCAAACTGCCTCCAGAAGCGGAACGGCTTCTTCGGCAGGCGGAGCAGAGCGCCGCCGTCCGGCGTCGCTTTGCTCGCGCTCTCCCGCTCAAGCCAACCGCAGAGTCTAGACAGGGCACCCAGACGAGCGCGAACGTCACCCGCAACATGCTCCGCCGAAACGGTATAGCCGTCGACAGCCTCGCCCTTTATGCCGCGGGCCACCTCGATGGAGAGCAGGGAGGAAAATGCGCGTTCGAAGCCTTTGTCGGGCGCGTACGGCCCCTCCAGAAGGCCGGCTTCCGCGAGTGACTGGGTGACCTGTCGAAGATCATAGGAAACACTGACCGGCAGCGCGTAAAGATGCTCCACGACGCTGCGCACGGCCGTCGCTGGGAGGTGGTTGGCACCGCGATACTCCGGCTCGGCGATGACATCGTCCGGGGGAAACATCCTGATCATCTCCAGCAGAGAAGATCTTATCCCATCGTCGTCGATATGCCTTTTGATGGCAGATTGAAGAGCGAGCGCCTCCGATGGCTCGTAAAGGTAAAGATGGGCGACTATGGCGGCCGCGTCATCCAGACCAACGCGCTCGTTATGCGCCGCGACCCGCTGGAGTTCGGTCAGGACCACGCCGAATATCCTCTTCAGCGCCTTGACCTCTTCGGCCCTCGCAGAGTTCGCGATAACAGCGATCTCCTCCGAGCGCGTCCCGTCGGCGCGCTCCACGACGCAACCCAACGCGACCAGCATGTCATCGATCGGGTCGACGTCAGCCGATAAGAGGATCCGAGTCCCTACGCCGCCGGGCATGAGCATGCTGTAGGGTTCGGTGGTCCTGGTCGGCACCCCGCTGCAGATGGCCTCCGCACGCTCGACCAAAGACCCTAGCTTTCGCTTGAGGGACCAACTCATTCCGTCCGCATGGGCGATGCCCTTGGATGCAGCGAGGGCGCCAACCGTGGCGACCCCGAGCCCGGCGAGTTGACGCTTGGCATAATGGGACATCCCAGCGACGGCCGATACGTCACGCTCTGATGCCGGGCCCTCGGAAACAGAAGCCAGGCAGCGCGTCTCGAGATACGCGCATTCCTCGCATTTGAAGTATACGTGAAACGGCGTCTCGTCCCTGCCGTTCTCCAAGATAGATCCGCCGATCCCTGGCGCGACGGATCTCAGAAACTCCATGACCATTCGACGGTAAGGCGCGAGATCGAAGGATTCAGCCTCGTAAGCGCTGCCCTCGACCGAGCCGTCGTCCGGGATCCGCCAGATCTCGCCTTTGGAGGAGGCGCGGCCAGGCAAGCCGCCCTCGGCAAGATAATTGTCGAGAAGGATGGCATAGAACGCAACCTGGGCCTTATGAAAGCGCGTCGCCCTCCGGGTAGCCTTGATATCAATGAGTGTGAAGCAGTCATAGCCTTGACTGCAGTCGTGTCGGATCAGATCCGGTCGGTTGGATGCGAAGGCGACGCCTTGAGGAAGCTCCAGTCCAACGCCCCTTGGCCGGAGCTCGACTTGCGCAGCGTAAAGTCCCGCCCGTTCCCCGGCAAGATACTGCCTCAGTGATATTCCGGTCGGATAAAGGACCGAATTCCCCAGGCTGCGCAGGATCCGTTCCTCGTACCTGACTCCTTTGATGGCCCAAGCACCCGGGCGGGGCTTTGCAGCCACATCAGCCGCTTCCCGGGATTGCTTGTCCATGCTGGCATAGCGGGCCTTCCGCTCGCATGCGTACTGGAACCATTCCTTGACGACGGTCCCGGTTATCAACATGGCGCCGCACCCCGCACTCGCCCCAGGCCCTCGCGGCACCAGCGGTTCATCTCACTAATGTCCCGCATCCCGACAGCCCCAACTCTTACAACGGCTACCACAAGCCCGTGCCCCTCAAAAGGCTCACCACCCGAAAGTGCAAATTCTCTCGGTCTTATCCGTGAGAGGTCCCCGATAACTGCGAGCATTTATAAAAATTGCCGCGTCACTGGCGTGCAGTTATTCTCAATATCGGGGCTCGATAAATCCGAAAATTCCGCCATAATGGGTCCAGATCCAATCTAGCCTGACCGTCGATTCGAATGCCCCGTTCCGTTGTCGTGACAAATTGCACCAGCAAAAAGCGGTTTGCCCCTAGGCCGCGCCAGATGGCTAGGACTATGGAACGCTCCGATGTCAGCGGGCTATCACGCGAGTGGTGCGCGCGCCGGATGGACGCGGGCACGGTCGCCGTGCGGGATCTCTACCAGGGACGATCCTTCAAGATGGCGGAGCGTGCTGCGACGCAGTTTGGGGCGGATCTCTTCGTGGTTTCGGCCGGTTACGGCCTGATCGCCGCCGACGACCTGATCCCCCCCTACAGCGTGACCGTGTCCGGCGATAGTGAGGACAACGTCTTGGCCATGGCGGGCGGCGCGAGGGCCAGCGCCTGGTGGCAGTCGCTGGAGCCTCTTACGTCGACCTTCTCCGACCTTGCGGAGATCGACGTTGTCATGGTCGCCCTTCCGGCGGAATATCTCGTAATGATCGAAGCCGAACTGGAACGGCTCAAGCGCTCGATGCGCGGCGTGCTGCTTATTTTCGCCTCCCCGGGTGCGGCGCAGAGGCTGAGCCCAGACGTTGCGGCGAGCGTCATGCCTTACGGCAGCGCGCTAGAAAGCGACATCAGTCCGATGAGGGGCACGGGGACAGATGCTGCCCAGCGCAGGCTCCTCCACTTCACGACTCACCTCGCGCCAAACCTCGCCGCGCAATTCTCGCTCTGCGAAGCTAAGCAGGCCGTCGGAACCTTTGCTCAGACGATGCTCCAACCCTCCAGGCTGCCAGGCCGCACGGTCTCGGACGCGGAAGTGCGCGATCTGATCTTCCACTTGCGATCGGACGGCATCACGTCTTGGACCGCGGCGCTGAGGCATCTCAGGTCGGAGCGTGGCATGGCCTGCTCGCAGTCGCGCTTCCAGTCGCTCTTCCACAACGTTCGATGAGGACGTCCCGTCGAAAGCCGGAAGCAAGCCTCTCGGCCCGCGCAATCAGGTCGCGACAGGGGCAAGCGGGCGAAATCTACCTTATGTTCCTAGCCGGGCACGATCTCCTGCGGATTGCGGATATCAGCCGACTGACCCGTCAGGATCAGGAACTCAAGGGCTTTCAGCGGGGCGAGATTAGAAAGCACATTGCCGAAATCGTCGCGTATCTGGACGCCGGCCCCTCGTTTTTCCCTAACGCGATTATCCTCGCGATATCGGGGGAAGCCCGCTTCAAGGAATCGCGCGGCCCGATCCCAGCCGGCGCGTCCGCGACGACAACGGCCGGCGTCCTCTCCCTGCCGCTCCGCGAGCCCGGTTCGCGCGTCGCGTGGATCGTCGACGGCCAACAGCGGGCATCCGCCCTGGCGAAGACGGCAAACGGCGAAATCGCCGTGCCCGTCGTCGCCTTCGTGTCCGACGATCTGGCGGTTCACAGGCAGCAGTTCATCCTCGTCAACAAGGCAAGGCCCCTGCCATCGAGCCTTATCGACGAACTGCTGCCCGAGGTGCCCTTGGATCTTCCCAAGACGCTCGGCGCGAGGAAGCTGCCATCCATCGTCTGCAACGCGCTCAACTCATCGCCGGAATCGCCCTTCCGGGGAATAATTAGGCGGGATAGCGACCCAGCAGGATCTAAGGCCTACATCTCCGACTCGGCCATAATGAAGATGATCGCCGGGAGCCTGAAAAGCCCCAGCGGGCTCCTCGCGCAATACAAGAAGCCCGACGGGCAGGTCGACGCCTCCGGCATGCTCGAGGTGCTCTGCGCGTTCTGGAACCATGTGCGGCAAACCTTCGAGGAGGAGTGGGCGCTGCCGCCCGCGAAGAGCCGTCTGACCCACGCCGCTGGCATCATAGCCATGGGCGCCCTCATGGATCAGATCTCCGTGCGGGCAGAAGTACAGCGTGACCCTCAACGCGAGATTGCGGAGTCGCTCGCGAGACTGGCAAAGCACTGCCGCTGGACATCGGGAACGTGGGAAGGGCTCGGGGCTGACTGGCAGGAAATCCAGAATACCCCTCAGGACATAAAGAAGCTCACGAGTTGGCTGACGCGCCTGGACCGCGAACTCGCACGAGGTCGCAAATGAAGTTCATCTACTCCGACGCGCTCGACATGGTCGATCCCGGATTCGACTTCATCCGCGACAGCCATGCCTCGAAGCGCAACCCATACTGGGACGATCGCTTCGCACATGAGATCTTCGAAAGCCCTCCCTACGACGGGATGCTCATCTCGCGCGCGATCGTCGGCGGGACGTTCGGGAACGGCAAGTACTCCGAAGCCCAGGCGCGCCGCCTGAGGCGCGAGGGCGCGCGCTCGTTCCTCAGGCTTTCGGACTCCCGCTTCGCGAGAATGCCCGTATTTGGAGACTGCGGCGCCTTCAGCTACCACGCGCAGGATCTGCCGCCGTATACGCCCGACGACATGCTCGGCTTCTACGACGATGGCCGCTTCGACTTCGGGTGCTCCGTCGACCACGTCATCTTCGACTTCGACGAAAGCGCTGCGGGCCACGACAATGGTTCGACCGAGGCCAGGAGACGCTTCGACATCACTCTCGAGAATGCCGATGCCTTCCTGAAGGGAAGCGCACACATGAGTTCCACCTTCACGCCGTTGGGCGTGATTCAAGGCTGGTCGCCGGACAGCATGGCCGAAGCAGCACGGCGCCTCGTCGCGATGGGCTATGATTACCTGGCGCTTGGAGGCACTGTCCCCCTTAGGACGCCACAGATCAAGGCTGCCCTGAACGCAATCCGCGCGAAGATCCCGGCCAAGACCCGGCTGCATATCCTCGGTTTCGCCAAGGCAGAGGAGATCGAGCAGTTCACTTCGTCCGGGCTCACGAGCTTCGATACGACCTCACCCCTGATCCGCGCCTTCAAGGACGCCAAGTCGAACTACTACATCCGCGAACCCGGGCGCGGCATGCGCTACTACACCGCGATCAGGGTGCCGCAGGCGCTTGAGAATCCAAAGCTCCTGAAGCTCGCCAAAGAGGGCGCCATCCGGCAGGATGAACTTGTTCAGTTGGAACGGCAGTCCCTCCAGGCGCTGCGAGCCTATGACCGGCACGAGGCGCCTCTCGCGCAAGCCGTCGACGCCGTGCTGGCATATAGCGCACCAGCCACGCTTGGGTTGAAGCTGGAGCACGTCCCAGGCGCCCGCAGCCTGTCGACGCTCCGGCAAGCAGTGACCCGCACCTTGTCAGAGCGCCCCTGGGACCAATGCGGGTGCCCGATCTGCCGATCGCTGTCGATCGAGGTGGTTATCTTCCGAGGGAGCAACCGCAACAAGCGCCGCGGCATGCACAACATGCGCGTCTACCACGACCTCGTCGCCAATGTCCGGGAAGGCGAACTTCCGGAGCGTGGCGGACTAAAGAACGAAATTGTCGAAGGCACCCCAAATGAAGCCGATCCGGTACAAAGCCATCAGAGCCCGCCAGAGCAGCAGCCACACCGTGGTGTCGTTCGCTGCGAAGGCGTCTGACGTTCTCCGTTTCGCGCGTGTCGAGCCGATAGGGCGCGACGACGGCGGAGCGTTGCGTGGCTTCCAGCGCCCGCAGATCATGGCCCACGTCAAGGAGATATCGAACTACCTATCCCAGCACGACGCCATTCTGCCGAACGCGATCGTCGTCGCATTCATCGGAGGGGTAAAAGTCGAGGAGATTGAGCCCGGCCTTTGCGACGTTACGATCGAAGTCGGGGACAAGCCCAACGGCTTCGTGGTTGACGGACAGCAGCGCATCAAGGCGCTGGAGATGAGCGAGAATGCGGATTTCGAAGTCTTCGTCTCGCTGATCGTCTGCCAAGACGAAGCTGACCTCCGCCGCCAATTCGTGCTGATCAACAATACCCGCCCCCTTCCAAAGCCGCTGATCTACGAACTGCTGCCAGGCGTCGACGGCCTGCCGCACCGCCTGTCCGCGCGCGCGAATGCCGCTGACCTTACTGCCGCGCTCAACTTCGACGAGCGCTCCTCGCTGCGCGGGATGATTTTCCAGCAGACCAATCCACGCGGCGTCATCAAGGACACCGCGATCCAGAAAATCCTGATGGCTTCGATCAGCGATGGCATCCTGCAGCGCCTAAGCGCCGATCCGGAGACCGCCGCGGAGTGGCGGGAGCATGGCTTCATGATCGTCAGTGAGTTCTTCAGGGCCGTTGCCACGGTCTTCCGCGACGATTGGGCCGGCCATACGCCCAGGACCTCTCGCCTCGTCCACAACTTGGGTATCGGCGCGATGGGGATGACGATGGACATCCTGGCCTGCAACGACGGCGCCCGGACCTTCGAAGATTTCTCGGACGGCCTGCAATGCCTTGTGAATCGGACGGCTTGGTCCCGCGGCCGCTGGTTCTTCGACGATGGAAGCCGTCGCCAATGGAATGAGATCCAAACAATCTCGGCCGACATCCGCCGCCTGACCAACAAGATCGAGACGATCGTCTTGGATCATGTCCGCCAAAAGCAAGGGGCAGCGGCCGGCTCCGAAAGCGAGCCCGTTAGGCTGCGCCTGATCGAAAAGAAGGGCGCATGACCTACGCCGTCAAAGAGATGTTCAAGACCCTCCAGGGCGAAGGCGCCCAAGCAGGGCGGACGTCTGTCTTCTGCCGCTTCTCCGGATGCAACCTCTGGACTGGTCGCGAGATCGACCGCCTGAAGGCCGTCTGCCAGTTCTGCGACACTGACTTTGTCGGCACCAACGGCCAGAGCGGCGGCAAATTCGCCACCGCCGAAGCTCTCGCGGCAGCGATCGAAACGACCTGGGCTTACGGCCTTGCGGCGGAAAGTGGAACGTCTCGTAGGTACGTAGTCTTTACCGGCGGCGAACCGTTGCTCCAGCTCGACGCCACGTTGATCGGCGCCGTGAAGCGACGCGGCTTTGAGATCGCGATTGAGACGAACGGCACGATCTTGCCGCCTGACGGCATCGACTGGATCTGCGTCAGTCCCAAGGCCGGCTCCGAATGGGTCCTCAAGCGCGGTAACGAGATCAAGCTCGTATACCCCCAGGTGGGACTGCAGCCAGTCCAGTGCGGAATGCTCAAGTTTGATCACTTCTTTCTCCAGGCCATGGATGGCCCACAAGCCAAGGAGAACACAGCTGCAGCAGTGGCATACTGCCTCGCCAACCCTGAATGGCGCCTTAGCGTCCAGACGCACAAATTCATCGGTATCGACTGAGATGTACGAGCTTTCTAAGCAATTCTGGTTCGAGGCCGCCCATACGCTCAACAGGACTATCGACGCGGAACCGAGCAAACGGATCCACGGTCATTCCTATCGAGCAGTCGTAACGGTGAGAGGCGAGGCCGATCCTCGAACTGGAATGGTCATTGACCTCGGCCACTTCGAGAAGGCGCTCGAGGTGGCGCGCGATGGGCTCGATCACCGGCTGCTCGATGAAGTCGAGGGTCTGGGACCGGCGACCGTCGAGAACCTCTGCGCCTGGATCTGGCGGCAGCTCTCAGACACACTTCCATGCTTGGCGCGGATCGCCATTCACCGCGACTCCAGCGGAGACGCGTGCGTCTACCATGGTCCAGCCGGCAGGAGCGCGACATGATCAAAAATTCGGCCCTTGTCCTGTTCTCAGGCGGCCAGGATTCTACCGTAGCCCTCGCTTGGGCACTGGAACGCTTCGACGCCGTCGAGACGGTCGGGTTCGATTACGGCCAGCGCCATTACGTCGAACTCGAGAGCCGCCGCGTCATCCGCGAAAAGCTGCCGGCGCTGTCGCCTGACTATGCCGCCAGGCTCGGCCCCGATCACATGATCGACCTCGCTGCGCTGGGCGCGATCTCCGAAACCGCGCTGACCCGCGACAGCGAGATCACCTTCGCGGAGACCGGCCTGCCGACCACCTTCGTGCCCGGCCGCAACCTGATCTTCCTGACCTTTGCCGCTGCGCTGGCCTATCGCCGCGGCGCGAAGCACATCGTGCTGGGCGTCTGCGAGACCGACTATTCCGGCTATCCCGACTGCCGCGACGACACGATCAAGGCGATGCAGGTCGCGCTCGGCCTCGGCCTCGACCGCCGGCTCGTCCTGCACACCCCGTTGATGTGGCGCGACAAGGCCCAGACCTTCGCCCTCGCCAGCGCGCTCGGCGCCGAGGCGCTTCTCGACATCGTGATTGAGGACAGCCACAGCTGCTATCTCGGCGACCGCAACACGCGCCATGCCTGGGGCTATGGCTGCGGCCGCTGCCCCGCCTGCGACCTGCGCGGCCAGGGCTATGCCGCCTATCTCATCTCTCCAGACGACAGCGGACCCTCCTATGACACTTGACCGCCAGCGCCAGATCGAGGGCGTCCTCGCCCTCGTTCTCTTCACCCTGACGATTCCCGCCGCGAACTGGCTGATCGGCAATGCCGGCACGGTCTGCGTGCCCAACGGCCCCTGCCTCGTGCCGGTCTGGCCGGGCATCA